>Ga0335072_10005045_pt1 | contig 19472 bp, 26 predicted proteins | sample Lox_Sample_21_FD_206725 | JGI IMG/M metagenome (GOLD analysis project Ga0335072, IMG submission 206725) | Soil microbial communities from Loxahatchee National Wildlife Refuge, Florida, United States - Lox_Sample_2.1 | ecosystem: Environmental > Terrestrial > Soil > Wetlands | place: USA...
CCAGGCCCTCATAGGTGAGGAACATAAAGACCTGCTCAGCCGACCCGACCTGGACCGCTTCCAGGGCCTCGATGCTCCTGTCGGCGTTCACTCTGTAGATGCCGACCACCTCGGCCGGCGCCTCGGCGTTTTGCACGCGCGCCCTACTGCCCACCAGCAGCCGTGTCAATCCACCCCGCCCAGGCTCGGCCAGATCGCCCAAGCCGCCCGGGGGCGCACCGCGCTCATCACGGTTATTTCCCGGACGACGGTTAATCCTCACGCCGATGGGCAGTGAAGGGCACCCATTCCGGCAAGCCACGATCAAGGAGTAGCAATGGCGGATGTGTTCACCGTCCTGGCTCAGGACCACCGGGAGGTCCAGGCCATGCTGGCGGAACTGGAGAAGGGGCCGACCGGGGACAGCGGAGCGAGCGAGGACCAGCTGGCCCTGCGCACGAAGATGACCGAGACCCTGATCATCGAGGAATCCAAGCACGAAGCGCTCGAGGAAATGTACTTCTGGCCCGCTGTCCGGGAACACCTCTCCGCCGGCGACACGCTCGCCGATGAGGCGACCGCCCAGGAGCAGGAAGCCAAGCATGTGCTCGCCGAGCTGGACAAGCTCGATGCCGGCGACACGAGGTTCGAGGAACTGCTCGGCACGTTCATCGGCGCGGCTCGCGAGCACATCGCGTTCGAGGAGAATCAGGTGTGGCCGGGGCTGCGCTCAGTACTGTCGGCGGAAGTGGCCAGCGACCTGGGCACCAAGATCGCCGAAGGCAAGAAGACAGCGCCCACGCGTCCCCATCCGCACACACCCGCCTCGCCGTCCGTGCTCAAGACCGCGGGGCCGGCTGTGGCCGCCGCCGATAAGGCGCGCGACGCGGCCAGCGGCCGTGGGACCGACTGACCGGGCGACGCCGGTCGCGAGGATACCCCCGATGACGATCACGACCGGGCGCGTCACGAACTGGCGCGCAGCCGGCGCGTGCCTGCAAGCTGACCCCGACCTGTTCTTCCCGATCTCATCAGCCGGCCGGGGGCTCGGCCAGATTGCTCAGGCAAAGGCCATCTGCGCCCGCTGCCCCGTCGTCCGGGAATGCCTGGAGTTTGCCTACGTCAACGCGCCGATCCAAGGCATCTGGGGTGGGACGACACCGGAAGAGCGGCAGCAGGCCGCCATCACATGACCCGAACGGACAGTGGCTCACGGGGCGCGCCGTGCCGGAGAGAAACAGGCAGCCGAACTCGGCGAAACGCGGACCGGAAAGGGGAACGCTGGTCATGTGGATATTCCTTAGCAGGAGGTGGCGGAGCTGGATGCTGCTCGCCATCGCTTTGCCGACGGCCCGGCTCCTGGTCCACCGCCTCGCCCGCGCTGCTGATCACCACGACCCATCGACCCGGACGGCCAGGACGCTTCACCAAGTCGACTCAGCTGTAACGGTAGTATCGCGGCGATCCTCCCGCAGGGCTGAACACTGATGCGGCCCGGGACCGTAGCGCCACGGCCCGCACCGGTTGCTGGCTTTGCAGACTCAGCTGACGGCGGACGCGATCGCGGCGGCGGACCCGCTGTACGTGGAGGATCACCTCGGCGGCGCCGCGAGCCTGGCGGCTGCCACCAACGGTGATGTCTCGGTATTCAAGAAGGCGATGAGCGGTTCGGTCACCGCCAGCGGACCATTTGCCGCGGCCTCGCTGTGGCGGGTCACCGCGGGTGCGCCGCGCCTGGTCACAGCGATGGGCGCCGGGTCGCTGCTGGCACCGGCCCAGGCGGCAGCCCTGATACGCCGCGCGGAAACCGCCACGACGTTCCTGGTGACCGAGGTCACCGGCCCGCGCGCCCTGCGGATCGCCTATGCCATCCCGGCCACCGGGCCCGGTGGCACCTTCGTCGCGCTGGCGGAGCAACCGCTCCCGGTCAGCCGCCGGATCTCGGTGCCTGCGGATTCGCCGCTGTCACCGCCGACCTGACCGCAGTCACCTACTGTGACAGCGCCGCCATCCATGTGCTTATCACCGTAGCCAGCCATAATGCCCTTACCGTCGTGATCCCCGAGACAGGTCCCATAACGACCATGCTCAAGATCACCGGGCTGGACCAGATCGCCACCGTCATAACACCCCGCTAGCCCGAGCCCGTGCTGCCGCGCAGGTCAGCGGCCGAGCGCCCGCGCGAGCTGGGCTTTGTTCATGGATGAACGGCCCTTGATGTTGCGCTGGCGGGCCTCAGAATAAAGCTGCTCATAGGTCGGGCCGCCAGAGCCGCTGTGCGAGCGCAGCCCGCCGCGCCGGGAGGAGGAGATGTCCTGCTTTGAGGTGCGGCTGGCCGTCTTGGCCTCGCCCGACCGGGCGCGTTCCTTGTTTACCGTGCGCGCCGCGATCTCCTCGGCCCGGCCGGTGCTCTCGCCGCGCCGCTTGGCGCTGTCCTTGATGTGCTCGTATTGCCGTTCCCGCTTCGGGCTGGATCCCCTGGGCATGTCAGCCGCCTTCCGTCATCCGCGCTCGCACGCTGTGGCTGGTGTCTCTACCCAGGGCACCCCGGCCTATTCCGGTGCCAGTGAAGGGCGACCGGCTCAATGAGGGCCAGGGCGTCGGTGCCGCGCAGGGGCAGAGCGAGAAGGCGCGGTTAATGGCCTTGGGTCATCTGGCCCGCATGCGGCTGGCGGGTGCCGCAGCCGCAGGCCGGCTTGCTCTTCGAGCAGCGCGATAGCCAGCAGTTCCCCGTCCGCCGGCCCGAACCGACGCAGGGCCTGCCGGTACAGGCCGGCCACAGACTCGGAGACCTGGAAGGGAAGACGGTGATCACGAGCCAGCCCGGTCACGATCTGGAGTTCCTCACAGCAGCGGTCCAGGCCGAAGGTGCGCATGAAGTCGCCGACGAACAAGGCGTCCAGATCACGGCGGATGAACTCCGAGCCGGCCGCGCTGACGGCCAGGACGTCCCGCAGCACCCCCAGGTCCAGCCCCGAGGCCTGGCCCAGCAGCAGCGCTTCGGCCGTGGCGACTGACTGGCCGAACCACAGTAGGTTGATCAGCAGCTTGGCGGTGTACCCCGCGCCGTATCCGCCGACATGGCAGACCCGCCCGGGCCTGCCCAGGATCTCCAGCAGGTCCCGGTGCCGCGCGACGACCTCGGCCTGGCCGCCGACCAGGAGCTGGAGAGTGCCCTGCCGCGCGGCGGCCACGCCCCCGCCGGCCGGCGCGTCCAGGACCTGCACCCCGCGGTCGAGCAGCGCGTCCCTGATCTCGGTGACCGCAGCCGGCGAATTACTGGTCATGTCGATCCACGTTGACCCGCGGCGCAGCGCCGTCGCCGCACCGCCGGTGCCGAGCATCAGCTCGCGGACCTCGCCCGGGCCGGGCAGGACGGTGATCAGCACGTCGGCTTCAGCAGCGACCTTAGCCAGCGCCGGCACCCAGCGCGCTCCGCACCCAGCCGCCTGCCGCCCGGCCTCGGGGCGCCGGTCGCCGGCCAGCACCCGGTAGCCGGCCCGGACGAGGTTTGCGCAGATGGGAAGGCCCATCCGGCCAAGCCCTACCAACCCGATCTCAGGCATCGTGGCGTCACGCCTCCGGGAGACGCGGCCGAGCGACCCGGTCACGAGTGCCGAGCTGGATCTGGTGGCGGCCCGTCGTGCCAGACGACAGCCTTCATGCCGGGCTCCCTTCTCCGTATTACCCGCCGCTGCCTGCCCGCCGATCACGCCTTCACACATCCGTGGAGGTTTGCTGACCTGCGGCCCGGGCAGTCGGGACGCGTGGTTGCGCTGACCTGGGTACTGCCTTGTCTTTGAAGGACCGCCCCGAGACGACGGGTCCGCGGGCGGGCGAGCCACGGGAACGCAAGCGAGACGTGCCGACCGCCCGCCGGGTCGGATCGTGGCTCGTGTGGTGGGTCCTGATGATGTCGTTCTGGGTCATGATCGACGACTCGATCAACACCGACGAGCTGTGGGCCGGCGCCGGAGCCGCCGCCCTGGCCGCCCTCCTGGCCGAGCTGGTCACCGACCAGGCCGGGACGCGGTTCCGGATGCGGATCGGATGGCTGGTGCCGGCGCTCCGCCTGCCCGCTCAGGTAGCCAGCGACATGGTGACCGTCTACGCCGCGCTGTGGCGGCGCCTGGTCCACGGCGAGCAGCCGCCGAGCGCGTTTGCTGACCTTCCGGCCCGTTTTGGCGACGACTCGCCCGCGGGCATCACCCGCCGGACCTTGCTGATCGGCGGCATGAGCGTCGCGCCGAACACGTTCGCGCTCGGCATCGACAAGGAGGCCGGCGTGATGGTCGTGCACCGGCTGGTGGCCAAGCAGGACGGCAAGGAGCAGGAGAGGACATGACATGGTGATGGCGTTCATCGCGGCGGCGATCGCGATGCTGGTCGCGACCATTCCCGCCGGGATCGTGCTGTGCCGGGGAGAACTGGCGGCGAGCGTCGTCGCCTACGAGTTCATCACCTCGGTCATCGTGATCGTGCTCGCCCTGCTCGCGCAGGGCTTCCAGCGCTCCAGCGAGTTCGAGCTGCCCGTCCTGCTCGCCGTGCTCATGTACGGCAGCGGGCTGGTCTTCGTCCGCGCCATGGAGCGCTGGCTGTGATCGTCAAGGACGTCGTCTCCGACACCCTGCTCGGCCTGGCCGTGGTGGTCGTGCTGGGCGCCTCGATGGGCGTGCTCCTCATGCGGGACGCCTGCCAGAAACTCCACTTCGTGACCCCGGCCGCCCTGGTCGCGCCGCTGCTGGTCCTGCTGGCCATCGGGGTGCAGGCCGGCCTGTCCGAGAACACCGGCGAGACGCTGGTGGCCCTGCTGTTCATGGTCATCGCCGGGCCGTTCCTGTCGCACGCCACGATGCGCGCCATCCGGGTCCGGGAGAAGGGTGACTGGCGTCCGGGCGAGCGCTTCAAGGCGCCGACAGGGGAGAAGGAACAATGACCCTGGCCGTCACCACCCCGTACACCGTTCCCGTCGGGTTCATGGACGCGCTGCAGGTCACGATCCTGATCCTGGTGGGGGCGGGCGCCACCGCGGTCGTGCTCACCCGCAGGCCGGTCCACCAGGTCCTCGTACTGAGTATCTACGGCGTGCTGATGGCCGTGCTGTTCCTGACCTTCCAGGCGCCCGACGTCACGTTGTCCGAACTCACCGTCGGCGCGGTGGCTCTGCCCATCATCCTCCTGCTGGCCCTGGCCAAGGTCAGGAAGCGGGAAGAATGACCCCGGGCCAGCGCCGCTGGGTGTTCGGCGTCGCCGTCGCCGGCCTGGCCGCCTTCTACCTGTGGGGCCTGTCCGGCCTGCCCGGCTTCGGCAACTACCCCGGTCCCTACGGCTTCGCCATCCTGCACATCGCGGTCCAGCAGACCGACGCCACCGGCGTCGTGTCCGCGGTCAACTTCGACTACCGCGGCTTCGACACGGTGGGCGAGGAGTTCATCCTGTTCGCCGCCGCGGCCGCGACCGCCGTCGTGCTGCGCAGACTGCGCGGCGAGCGCGAGCGGCCGGCGGTCGACCAGGCCGGCGACCGTGAAGTGCCGCCCACCAGCGAAGCGGTCCGGATGGTGGCCCTGCTGTTCACCGGGCCGGTCATGGTCATGGGCTGGTGGCTGGTCTCGCACGCCCAGACCAGCCCCTCCGGCGGCTTCCAAGGCGGCGTGATCCTGGCCACCGCGTTCATCCTGGTCTACCTGGCCGGGGAGTTCCTGGTCCTCAAGCGGTTCAGCCCGGTCGCGCTGACCGACGCCGTCGAGGCGGCCGGCGCGGGCGGCTTCGCCGCCATCGGCCTGGCCGCGGTGCTGATGGGGCGGGCCTACCTGTATGACTTCCTGCCGCTCGGGCAGATGCCCGGCGCGGTGAGCTCCGCCGGGACGATCGCGCTGATCAGCTTCTTCGTCGGCCTGGAGGTCGCTGCCGCGTTCATCCTGATCATCGGCGAAATGCTCGAGCAGACGCTCCTCATCAGGCACGGAGGCGGGTGATGGCTTACTTCCCGTTCGTCGTCGTGGCCTGGATCTTGTGTGCCGGTTTGTACGGCATCGTGACCAGCCGCCACCTGGTGCACCAGATCATCTGCCTGATCGTCGCCCAGTCCTCGACGTACGTCCTGCTCCTGGGGGTCGGCTACGTGACCGGCGCGGTCGCGCCCTACTACTTCGACGTCCCGGCGCACACCCAGGCGGTCGACCCCGTGGTCCAGGCGCTCGCCCTGACCGACGTGGTGGTCGAGGCCGCTGTGACCGCCCTGCTGCTGTCCTTCGCGATCCAGGCCCACAAGCGTTTCGGCACCCTGGACCCGCAGGAACTCGCGTCGCTCAAGGGGTAACCGCCGGTGGACCAGCTGCTCGCGCTCGTGGTGGCCGTGCCGTTGCTCATGGCGGCCGCGATCACCGCCGCCGGGCCGCTGCTCGGGAAAAGGCGCCGGGCGCTCGACGCCGTGGCCATCGCCGTCGCCGCGGCCAACACGGTCATGCTCGCCGTGATCATGGTCCGTACCGCTGGCGGGGACCAGGTGTACTGGTTTGCCGGATTCCGGCCGGCGCACGGCATCGCGGTCGGCATCGACTTCGAGGCGGGCGCGCTCAGCGCCGCCCTGGCCGCGCTGGCCGCCCTGCTGGTGACGGCGGCCATGACCTTCTCGTGGCGGTACTTCCAGGGGGTCGCCACTCACTATCACACGCTCATGCTGACCTTCCTGGCGGGCATGACCGGCTTCTGCCTGACCGGGGACATCTTCGACCTGTTCGTCTGGTTCGAGCTGATGGGTGTCTCGGCGTACGCCCTGACCGCCTACCGGCCCGAGGAACGCGGGCCGCTCCAGGGCGCGCTCAACTTCGCCATCACCAACAGCGTCGGCGCGTACCTGTCACTGTCCGGCATCGCCCTGATCTACGGCCGGACCGGTGCGCTCAACATGGCCCAGATCGGCGTGTACATCGGCCGTCACCCGCCAGACGGGCTGGTCGCGGTGGCCTTCCTGCTCATCATCTCGGGGCTGCTGATCAAAAGCGCGATCGTGCCGTTCCACTTCTGGCTGGCCGACGCGCACGCGGTCGCGCCCACGCCGGTCTGCGTGCTGTTCTCCGGCGTGATGGTGGAACTGGGCCTGTACGGGATCGCCCGGGTGTACTGGTCGATGTTCGGCCAGGCCCTGGGGCACCGGGCGGCAATCTCGCACGTGCTGCTGACCCTCGGCGTGCTGACCGCGGTGGTCGGTGCTCTGTTCTGCTTCCGTGAGCGGCACGTCAAGCGGCTGCTGGCCTTCTCGACCATCAGCCACGCGGGCATGTTCCTGACCGGCATCGCCGTGCTGACCCCGCTCGGCCTGGCCGGCACGGCCGTGTACGTGATCGGCCACGGCCTGGTGAAGGCCGCGCTGTTCCTGTGCACCGGCATCGTCCTGCACCGGCTCGGCTCGGTCAACGAGACCTGGCTGCACGGCCGGGGCCGTCAGCTGCGGGTCACCGGGGTGGTGTTCACGCTGGCGGGCCTGGGCGTGGCCGACCTGCCGCCGATCGCCACCTTCCTCGGCAAGGGCTACATCGACGAGAGCACCTGGGCCCACGGGTTCCAGTGGGTCATGCCAGTGCTCATCGCCTGCACGATCCTGGCTGGCGGGGCCGTGCTGCGCGTCGCGGGCGGCGTGTTCTACGGTCTCGGCGACGCGCCGAGCGAGGATCCGCAGATGGCCGAGATGGCGGCCGAGGAGACCAGTGAGACCGAATCGGGCAAGCAGCGGACCCCGCTGACCATGATCATCCCGGCCGCCGTGCTCGTCGTCGCGGCCGTCGCCGTCGGGCTCATCCCGGCCCTCGGCTCGGTGGTCCAGGCCGCGGCGGTCCGGTTCGAGGACCAGGCCGGCTACAACGCCACCGTGCTCGCGGGCGCGCACATCGCCCGTCCGGTGGCCCTGGCCCCCGCCGAGCCCGCCGGCGTCACGCTGTCCGCCGTCCTGACCGGCCTGGGCTCTGTCATCGGAGCGCTCGTCCTGGCCTTCCTGGCCTTGTACTGGCGCCGCCTGCCGCTGCTGCGCCGCGGTTACGAGCCGGGCGCCGGGCTGACCGCGCCCATCCAGCGGTTCCAGAGCGGCGTGGTGAACGACTACGTGACCTGGGTCGTCCTCGGCCTGGCCTGCCTGGGCGGCGTCCTCGCCGTGGTCATCCGATGAACCGGGAGGTCCGGCGGACGTCGCCGGGCCGCGCTGACCCCGGCTAAACAGCTGGTCGATGACCTGGTAGCGGCGGAGCGTGCGGGTTTCGACCTTTCGGTGATGTCGGACCACTACTCGGCGTGGGCCCAGCCGAACGGGCCGCGGTTCTGTAGTCCGGTGTTTGGCCCGCCTGGTCGTGGGCAGCAGAGGCCGACCACCGAGGGGGTGCCGATGTCAGGAGCCGTTCATCAGGGAACCGGTCTGCTCTCACCGGACGACCGGACCGCCCGGTCGCCAGGCGCAGCGGTCGCCGCGGCGTTCGCGGATGCGGTCGAGTCCGGCCGGCTGGACCTGCCGCTGCCGGGCAGCGGCCGTACGCGTGAGCGCTGGGCGGTCCTGGCCGACCTGGCCGGAGAAGATCTCTCCCTGGCCCGGCTGGCCGAGGGTCACGCTGACGCTCTGGCCATCCTGGCCGAGCTCGGCGCCGGGACGCCGCCGGCCGGGACCCGGTGGGGAGTATGGGCGGCGCAGCCTCCGGGTCCCGGGCTCACGGCCCGCTGGACCGGTGACGGCTGGCGGCTGGACGGAACCAAGCAGTACTGTTCCGGCGCGCGGTCATGCACGGATGCGGTGGTGACCGCGACGGCCCCCGACGGCGACCGGCTGTTCGCGGTCAGCACCCGTGACCTGTGGCCCGTGCCCGGAACCTGGCCGGCCACCGGCATGGCCGCCAGCGATACCCTCGACGTCCGGTTCGCCGATGTCGCGGCCGCGCCGCTGGGCGGTCCCGGCAGCTACATCGGCCGGCCGGGTTTCGCGCACGGCGGCACCGGAGTCGCCGCGTGCTGGTACGGCGGGGCCCGGGCGGTCGGCATGGCGCTGCGGGCCGCGGCCGCCGAGCGCGACGTCGGCCCGCATGCGCTGGCCCACCTCGGCGCGGTCGACATCGCGCTGCACACGGCCAGGACGGTCCTCGACGTCGCGGCCGCCGAGATCGACGCGGACCCGGAGGACCGCGAGGACGGCGGACGGCTGCGTGCCCTGCGGGTGCGGGCGCTCGTGGAGGCCGTCGCGACCAAGGTCATGCACCGGGTGGGCCGGGCGCTGGGCGCCGGCCCGCTCAGCCGCGACGAGGCGCACTCGCGCCGGGTCGCGGACCTGACCGTCTACCTTCGCCAGCACCACGCCGAGCGCAACCTGGCCGAACTGGGCACGCTCGTGACCAGCCGCGACGTCACGTGGTGACCAGGCTCGCGCCGAACCGCATCGACCGGCCCGGCACCAGGGAGAAGGCCTGGCGCTCGTGGCCGGGTCTGCGGCTGCTGCCATCGATGGTCCCTTCGGCCTGGCCGAGCGTGGTGGTGGTCGCCGCTCACCCCGACGACGAGGTCCTGGGCGCCGGCGGGACGGTGGCGATCCTGGCCCGCGCGGGGGCACGGCTGCGGCTGATCGCGGTCACCGACGGGGAAGGGTCCCATCCGGGTTCCGATCCGGCCGTCATCGCGTCGGTGCGAACCGCCGAGACAGCGGCCGCGCTGGACCTGCTGGGCGTCCGGGAGGCCGAGGTGATCCGGCTGCGGCTGCCCGACACCGCGGTCGCCGCCCATGAGGACGAGCTCTGCGGCCTGCTGCGCGACCTGTGCGCCGGGTTCGAGTTGTGCCTGGCGCCGTGGGAAGGGGACGCGCACGCCGACCACGAGGCCACCGGCCGCGCCGCGCGCCGGGCGGCCCGGACCGTGCTGAGCTACCCGATCTGGATGTGGCACTGGGCGCGACCGGCTGACCCCCGGGTGCCCTGGGCCCGGGCCTGCCGGGTACCGCTGCCCGCCGAGGTCGTGGCGCGGAAGCGAGCGGCCATGCGAGCGTTCGCCAGCCAGCTCACCGGCCGCGGGCCCGGGCTGGGTCCGGTGCTGCCACCGGGGGTCGTTGCGCATTTCACGTCGGGGCAGGAGGTGCTGTTTCTGTGACTGCTCCGGTGACGCTGGCGTCGAGCTACTTCGACGCGATGTACGAGGCGGCTCCGGACCCGTGGGGCTTCGAGGACCGCTGGTATGAGCAGCGCAAATACGCGATCAGCCTGGCCCAGCTCCCGGACCGGCGGTTCCGCAGCGCCTTCGAGCCCGGCTGCTCCATCGGGGTGCTGACGGCGATGCTCGCCCGGCGCTGTGACCGCCTGCTGGCCTGCGACGTGGCCGCCGGCGCGGTCCGGGCCGCCGCCCGGCGTACCCGCGACCTGCCGAACGTCCTGGTCGAACGGCGGCAGATTCCTGCGCAGTGGCCGACCGGGAGGTTCGACCTCATCGTGTTCTCCGAGATCTTGTACTACTTCGGGGACCGCGACCTGGAGCAGGTCCTGGAGTCGGGCGTGCGGGCGCTGCGGGCGGGCGGGACCCTGCTCGCGGTGCACTGGCGGCATCCGGTGACCGAATATCCCCGGTCCGGCGACGACGTCCACCGGGCGCTGGCCGCGCGTCCCGGGCTGGCCAGGCAGGTCAGCCACGAAGAGGAGGACTTCCTGGCCGAGGTCTACCGCCGCACCGACGGCCAGCCGGTCTCGGTGGCCCGGGCGACGGGCCTGGCGTGATCGAGGCGGCCGGCGTCGTGGTGCCCGCGCACAACGAGGAAACGCTGCTGCCAGCCTGCCTCGCGGCGCTGCGCCGGGCCGCCCGCCAGGTAAGCGTGCCGGTCCACCTGCTGGTGGCCGCCGACTCGTGCACGGACCGCACCGGGGAAGTAGCGCGGGCCTGCGGGGCCCGGGTGATCGGCATCGGCGCCCGCAGCGTGGGCGCCGCACGGGCCGCCGGGATGGCAGAGCTGCTGCGGCTGACCGTCGGCCCGGAACCGGCCTCGGTGTGGCTGGCGACCACCGACGCTGACACCGTGGTGCCGCCCCGCTGGCTGCAGCGCCAGGTCGAATACGCCGACCAGGGCTGGGACGTCGTCCTCGGCACGGTCACCGTGGCGGACTGGAGCGAACACCCCCCGCACGTGCCGGCCGCGTTCGCGGCCCGCTATGGGTCCGGTGATGGACCGCACCCGCACGTTCACGGCGCGAACATCGGCATCCGGGCCTCGGCCTACCGGGCCGCGGGCGGCTTCCGGCCACTGCGAACGGCCGAAGACCACGCCCTGCTGGCCGCCGTGGCCGAGGCCGGGTGTTCGGTCCTGCGGGCCGGCGACGTCGCGGTGGAGACTTCGGGCCGCCGGCATGCGCGCGCACCACATGGATTCAGCCACCTGCTGCGAACGCTGGCACCCCAGGCCGAACTCATGACCGGCTGAGCCCGGCGAAGAGCAGCGGCTGCCGAGCAGGTAGGGGCGGCGGCGAGCCCGCAGGCAAACAGCCTATGTTGTTCCCGTCGGCTCAAGGAGCCGGTCGCGGAGGTAGGTCAGCGCCCGCTCCAGCAGGCGGGATACGTGCATCTGGGAGATGCCGAGGCGGTTGCCGATCTGCTCCTGGGTGAGGTTGCCATAGAACCGCAGCATCAAGATGCGCTGCTCGCGTTCGGGCAGCTCGTCCACGTGGGCGTGGACGGCTTCGATGTCGACGGTGTGGGTGATGGCCGGGTCGTCTTCGCCGATCATGTCGGCGAGGAGGGCGGGAGTGTCATGGCTGGACAGCGGCGCGTCCAGGGAGTAGGCGGTGAAGGCCAGGTTGGCCTGGCGGGCTTCGAGCACGTCGTCCTCGGGGACGCCGAGGCGCCGGGCCAGCTCGCCGTCATCCGGCGTGCGGCCGAGCTGGTGCGTCATGGCTTGCCCGGCGGTACGCACAGGAACGCGCTGATGTACTTCAATGCGGAGACCCAGTCCGACGTCATCCGCAAGTTCCACTTCGCGCTGTCCAACCCGGGCTTCCTGTTCCTGGGTAAGGCCGAGCTGCTGCTCAACCACGGCGACCAGTTTCAGCCGGTGGACCTGCGCAAGCGGCTGCTCAGGAAGATCGGGAAATCGGTCCCGGCGGAGCCGCCCCGGCTGGTGACCGCGAGCGGCCCGGGCGTGTCCGACATGAACGTGGTTCCGCTGTACGGGTACGGGGACGAGCCGGTCGGGGTGGGGGTCAGCTTTCTCGACGTGACCAAGTACCGCCAGCTGCGGGACGAGCTGGAACGGTCCAACCACGGCCTGGACATCGGGCTGCCGGCCGCAGAGGTCGTACCGCTGCTGCAGCGGACGCTGGCCGGCCATCCGGCCAGGAGCGGGGTCCTGGTCGAGGCGACGAACCCTCAGCGAGCGGTGGGTGCGGCCGACAGGCGGGCGGCGCATTCCAGCAGGCCGGCGTGGACGAAGGCCTGGGGCAGGTTGCCGCGCAGCTGGCGCTGGTGCACGTCGTATTCCTCGGTGTACAGGCCGGCCGGGCCGCACGCCGCGCGGCTGCGCTCGAACCAGCGGGCCGCCTCGGCGGGGTCCCCGTAGCAGTGCGCGACCTGCGCCATCCAGAACCCGCAGAGCAGGAACGCGCCTTCGCTCTTGTGCAGCGGCCGGGCGTCATGACGGAACCGGTACACGAAGCCGTCTTCGGTGAGCTCGTCCTGCACGGCGCGGACGGTGGCGCGGTTGCGCGGGTCATCGGCGGGCAGGGTGCCGCGGATGACCGGCAGCAGCAGGGCGGCGTCGACACGGCCGTCCTCGGGCGAGCGCTGCCAGCGGCCGGACGGATGGACCGCGCCGGTGAGGCCGGCGGCCAAGGAGTCGGCCAGCGCGCTCCACCCCGCCGCCTGCCGGCGGGCGGGACCGCCGGGCGGTCCCTGGGCCGCGGCGACGGCCAGGGAGCGCAGGCCGGACACGCAGGTGAGGCGGGAGTGGGTCCAGTGCCGGTCCTCCAGCTCCCAGATGCCCGCGTCGGGCTGGGACCAGCGCTGCTTGATCGCGTCGGCCGTGATCGCCGCCGCCTGCCAGTTCTCCTCGGCCATCAGGTCCAGGCGCGCCGCCGCGGCGAACAACTCGAGTGACTCCCCCAGCCCGTCCAGCTGGAACTGGCCGATCACCCGGTTGCCGACCCGGGCGGTTCCGCCCGGGTACCCGCGCAGCCGCAGTCCGCGCTCGTCGGGAATGGGCTGGCCGGCCACGGTATAGGCGGGCATGAGACCGGGACCGTCGGCCAGGGCCCGTTCGGTAATAAAACGAATGGTGCCGTCCAGCAGCGGGTGCGGGCCGTGTGCCGCTACGGCGAGACCCGCGTAACACTGGTCGCGGATCCAGGCGTAGCGGTAGTCGTAGTTGCGGCCGCCCTCCAGGTGCTCGGGCAGCGACGTGGTGGCGGCCGCGACCATCGCCCCGGTGCTCGCGGTCAGCCCGCGCAGGACGGCGTAGGCATGACGGGTGTCGCGGGCCGCGATCAGGTCGTCGCAGTCGGGCACCACGTCAGACCAGGCCGCCTCGGTGGCGGCCCAGGCCTGGTCCGGGTCGGGCGGCGGGCCGTCCAGCGGCCGGTCGGACAGTTCCAGGACCAGGTCGTGGTGGCCCTCGGCGGGGAGCCTCACGGTGAGGGTCAGCCCGTCGGGACCGGGCCGGGCCTTGGCCGCGCCCGACCACCGGAACCTGAGCCGGCCGCTGCGGCCGGTCCAGCAGCCGCCGGCCCGGGACAGCCCGGTCATCCCGCTGCGCCCGAATCCGGCCCGGACATCGAGCACCACGGTCACTTTCGCCGGGCCGTCGACGGCCACGATGCGCCGCAGGATCACGGCCCGGTGCGGGTCGGCCGGCATGGCCAGCGCCTCGCGGCATTCGGTGCGCGCGGCGCCGACCCAGCGGCTGCGCCAGATGAGGCTCCCGGTTTCGTAGTAGCCGCCCCAGACGTGCCAGGGATCGGCCGGGGTGACCGCGTAGACGCCGCGGCCGCCGAGCAAACCGCTGAAGGCGGCCGGGCTGTCCCACCCGGGCGCGCACAGCCACGACATGGCCCCCTCGGGGCCGATCAGCGCCCCGCGCTCGCCGTCGGCGATCAGGGCGTACTCGCGCAGGACATGAGGGCCGAACGAAGCGGTCATGACGAGCAACTGTCCGCCAGGAGCCGGCCGAAACGCCGGGACGGCGCGTGACCCGTGACACGTTTCCCCTAGTCTTTCCCGGGCAGTGGGGCCAGCGTGGGTTTGCCAGCCGGTCAGCAGCAGGTCCTCGACAGGATCGAGAGTGACCTGGAAGGTTGCGAGCCGCAGCTGCGGTCGATGTTCGCGATCTTCACCCGGCTGACCCGGGACGAAGGAGCGTCGCGCACCGAGTCGCTGGTCCCGGTTCGCCGCTTCCGGTGGTGGCGTTCTTCGTGCTCGCGGTCCTCACCGGTTCCGCCGCGCGTGGCTGCGGGCCCGCGGCGGGTCGGCATGCCGCAGCGACGGCCCCGGCCCTCGGTTGCCAGTCAGCGCAGCAACCATCAGGTCGCTCCTGAACCGCGGCGGTCTCGCCGCGGAATGATCTTCAGCCGACCGGTACCGCCGCGGGCGCCAGCACCGGGCGGAACTCGTAGCCGAAGGCAAGCGGGCGGTCAGAGCCTGCGCGGCGGGATTGGCTCGTCGTGGTAACCGCCGTCGACGGACGGCTCCACCCACCAGGCCCGGGCACCGTTCCGCATGGCCACGGCTTCGTGCATGGCAGCCGGAGAATCACCGGTAGCCGTGGGGATGAAGCAGACCCGTTTCTTCCCGTCGCCAGCGGCGAGGCTCACCGCGTAGTCGAGGAACGCCGGGTCACGCTTCTCACCTGGGGGCCGGTTCAGGACCCCGGACAAAGCGAACACCTGTCTCCGCCTGACGGGCCTCTTCACAGCCTAGTTAGGCGGGGCCAAGAGCTTGTTACCCGGCGCCGGCGAACGTGGCCTCCACCCCACCTTGCGGTCCTCGAACACCTCATCCGGCCGGTCACCGTCCTCGCCGGGATCGGGCCGGGACCGGGCGTACATCTCCGCGGCCATCTGCACCAGATCCGGCAGGTCCGCGCCGGCCGCCGCGGCCGCGACCAGGATCGCATCCGCCGCATCCCGGCACTCCGGCGGCAGCTTGTCACTCCACTGGCAGATCTTGCGGGCGTAGGACACTGGACGTCACGGCCGGCCATCGCGGCGATGAGCCGCGGGTGGGCGACGGCGCGGCGGGCCCAGGCCAGATGCCCGGCCGCCGTGCCCCTGGTGATCCGGGTCCGGTGGATCAGCCAGGAGGATAACATTTCCTTACCTAGTTCGATAGTAGACGACATCTCTGACATTTTTGGCGAACGCAACGCTGAATAGATCGATTTCCCGTGCATAAATAGCCTCATTAGTCACACCCGGAAATGGTCCTGCACAGGAGGCTCGCACGGGGCCTGGGGGTCGAGGATGATGGGGTCATGCGACCTGATCCCGACGAGAAGCCGGCGCTGCCGGAACAGAGCGAGGACGAAACCGGCATCGGCTGGAGCGAGGATCCCGAGCCGGATGATGACGAGCGGCTGCGCCGGGAACGCCCGCCGCACTGGGCGTGACGGGGGTTGCCGCTGACTCGGTCGCTGCGGGTGCTGCTGTGGTTCGTGTGCGTGCTCGTGCTGGTCGACACGATGTTCTTCACGGCGCTGACGCCGCTGCTGCCGCACTACACGCACCTGGCCCAGCTGTCCAAGTCCGGGGCGGGGATCCTGGTGGCCAGCTATCCGCTGGGCACCCTGGTCGGGGCGCTGCCGGGCGGGCTGCTCACCGGGCACCTGGGGTACCGGAGGACCGTGCTGCTCGGGCTGGCGCTGATGGGGGTCTCGACGCTGGTCTTCGGGTGGGCCTCGACGGCCGCGGTGCTGGACTCGGCCCGGTTCGTGCAGGGACTGGGCGGGGCGTGCACCTGGGCCGGGGGCATGGCCTGGCTGGCGACCGATGCGCCGCCGGAGCGCCGCGGGGAGATGATCGGGACGGCCATGGGGGCGGCCGTGGGCGGGGCGCTGCTCGGGCCGGTGGTGGGCGCGATCGCCGACGAGATCGGCACCGGGCTCGCGTTCGCCAGCGCCGCGGTCCTGGGCGGGGTGCTGATGGCGGTGGCGTTCGTCGTGCCGGCGCCGCGCGAGGCGATCCCGCAGGGGCTGCGGGAGGCGTTCACCGCGGTGGGCGATCGCCGGCTGAGGACGGGGCTGTGGCTGACCATGCTGGCCGGGCTGGCGTTCGGGGTGCTGGACGTGCTCGCGCCGCTGCGCATGGCCAGCCTGGGGGTGGCGGCCCTGGTCATCGCGGGGACGTTCCTGGCCGCGGCCGGGGTGGAGGCGGCCCTGTCACCGGTCGCGGGGCGGCTGGCTGACCGGCGGGGCGCTATCGCGCCGGTCAGGTACTCGCTGACCGGCGCGGTGCTGGTCAGCCTGCTGGCGCCCACACTGGCGTCGGCGTGGGCGCTGATCCCGGTGCTGATCGTGGGCATGCCCTCGTTCGGCACGCTGTTCACCCCGGCCATGACACTGGTCAGCGAGGGCGCCCAGCAGCAGCGGCTCGACCAGGGGCTGGCTTTCGGCCTGGCCAACCTGACCTGGGCCGTGGGCCAGGCGGTGGCCGCCGCGGGCGGCGGCATCCTGGCCCAGGCCACCTCGGACCTGGTGCCCTACTCGCTGCTCGCGGCCGCATGCCTGGTCACCCTCGGCCTGACCGGGCGCCGCCCGGCGGGCTTATCGGGGCTGGTCAGCCCGCGGCTTCCAGGGCGGTCCAGAACGCGCAGTTGTGGGCGGCGGCCAAGTCGGTCTCGGTCTGCGGTACGGATGGGGCGAGTGACTTCATCTGCTGGGTGAGGCTGCCGAACAGCGGCCAGAACGGGGTGCCGGGCGAGGAGGGGAACCCTGGCGGTCAGGCCCACCGGCCCGCCGAGCGGGCTCGCGCCCGCCGCGGGGGCGGCCCCGACCAGGGCACCCAGGGTAAGGCCGGCGACCGCCAGCCGGGCCCACATGCTCAACACCCGCGGTCTCCCTTCAGGGCCGCTCGGGCTCGAGCAGCGCGCGGCGCATCTCGTCCACGTCATCGGTGATCACGGCGTACAAACCGGGCTGCAGGCAGCCTCCGTGGCGAGTGGCGACGATGGAGGTACCGGCCCAGGTCCGCTGGGTGGTGAACTCATAGCCGGGGAACTCGGCCGCCAGCGCGGTCAGCCGCCGGCTCAGGAGGTCTGCGGTGATCGCCATCGCCTCCCCAAAAGTACGAATCAGTACTTTAGGGGCCACTGTAGGCCCGGGGCCGGCACCGGGGCAAGGGGCTCGCGGGTCTGGCCGGTTTTGACGATGTGGACCTGCGCCGCAGCGGCGACCTTGAGGCGTGCGGGCCTGAGCCTGGCCGGCGGCCAGCGGTCCGCGACCAGTATCGGAGGAGATACATGCGGAGTGACGTGTCAGTGAGCAGACGGAAAGCGCTGATCCGGGCCGTGACGGCGGGCGGGATCGGGCTCGCCGTGGCCGGGAGCCTGGCCGCCGTGGCCGGCCCGGCGCAGGCAGCCAGCATGGCACCGGCGGGCGGCTGGCCGGGCGCCCCGGGCGCGGTCTACACCATGACCAACTCGGCCGGCGGCAACGCGATCGAGGCCTACGCCCGGGGCGGCGACGGGTCGCTGACGCCGGACGGCACGTACCCGACCGGCGGTGACGGCGGGACCCTGGGCTCCGGGCATTCGATCGTGGTCTCGCGCGACGGCAGCGTGGTGGTCAACGTCAACGCCGGCAGCAACTCGATCTCGGCGTTCGCCGTCACCCCGCGCGGCCTGCACCTGATCGGCACGGCCGGCTCGGGCGGCACCGACCCGAACAGCGTCACCATCGCCGGAGACAACCTGATCTACGTGCTCAACGCCGGCTCGGAGACGATCGCCGGCTTCCGGCTCGGCTTGGGCGGGCTGCGCCCGGTCCCGGGCTCGGTCCAGCCGCTGGGCACCGGAGCGGTCACGCCGCGGCAGATCCAGTTCGCCAACAGCGACCGGGTGCTGGTCGTCGACGAAGGAGGCTCCAGCACCATCGATACGTTCGTGGTCGGCCGCGACGGCCAGGCCGGGCCCGCCATCACCACGCCGTCGACCGGCGGCGGCCCATTCGGGTTCGACTTCGACCGCGCGGGCTACCTGCTGGTCTCCGACGCCGCGCTGGCCACCGGGCACAGCGGCGCCACCTCGTACGACGTCGCCGACAACGGGACGGTGACCGCGAACGGCCCGGCGGTGCCGACCGATCAGGCGGCGGCCTGCTGGCTGGCCGCCGCGGGCGGCTACGCCTACACCGACAACGCGGGCAGCGGCTCGATCGGCGAGTTCGCGGTCGCCCGGAACGGTGCGCTCACGTTGCTCGGCAACCTGCTGGTCGAGAACAACGCGGCGTCGCACCCGCTCGACGAGGCGGTCAGCGACGGCCAGGACTACCTGTACATCCTGGCCAACGGCCTGTCGCAGATCGTCGGGTACCGGGTCGGCGCCGACGGGTCGCTCACCCAGGTGAGCACCGCCACGGTCGCCGCGGGCTCAGGCGGCCTCGCGGCCAGCTGAGAACACGTCCGCGGGATGCGGGGGCGACGGCCTTCCCGCATCCCGCGGGCCAGCCCCGAGGTGCTCAAACTGTATGCACTAACTGAAATAGCGGGGGCCGGCATGGGGTTGTAGTAGGTGCATCGTGCGCCCGCACCCAGCGGGCTGCACCAACAGCGAAGGAGCTGACGTGGCGGACACCTACCGCAAGGACCCCGAGGCGATTTCCCGGCTGACGCCGGAGCAGTACCAGGTGACCCAGGAAAAGGGCACCGAGCCGCCGTTCCGCAACGAGTACTGGGACAACAAGGAGCCCGGTATCTACGTTGACGTCGTGTCCGGCGAGCCGCTATTCGCATCGGTCAGCAAGTACAACAGCGGCACCGGCTGGCCGAGCTTCACCGTGCCGATCGAGCCGGGCAACGTGGTCGAGCGACGGGACTTCAGCCACCTGATGATCAGGACCGAGGTGCGCTCGGCTCACGGCGACAGCCACCTGGGCCACCTGTTCCACGACGGGCCCGCCGACGCCGGGGGCCTGCGCTACTGCATCAACTCCGCCGCCCTGCGCTTTATCCCGGTCGATGACCTGGAGCGCGAAGGCTACGGCGCCTACCGCCACCTGTTCGAGTCCTCCCTGGGGAGCGCATCATGACGACAACTGAAACTGCCATCCTGGCCGGCGGCTGTTTCTGGGGTATGCAGGACCTCATCCGCAAACTGCCCGGCGTGCTGTCGACCCGGGTCGGCTACACCGGCGGGGACGTGCCGAACGCCACCTACCGGAACCATCACGGCCACGCCGAGGCGATCGAGATCACCTTCGACCCGGACCGGATCTCCTACCGGGACCTGCTGGAGTTCTTCTTCCAGATTCACGACCCGACCACGCGGAACCGGCAGGGCAACGACATCGGGAC
>Ga0335072_10005046_pt1 | contig 19472 bp, 21 predicted proteins | sample Lox_Sample_21_FD_206725 | JGI IMG/M metagenome (GOLD analysis project Ga0335072, IMG submission 206725) | Soil microbial communities from Loxahatchee National Wildlife Refuge, Florida, United States - Lox_Sample_2.1 | ecosystem: Environmental > Terrestrial > Soil > Wetlands | place: USA...
GCCGCCGAGAAGGAAGTGTTGACGTGCCCACAGGACAGGCACATGGTCCAGGCGGCGGCGAACTTCCTTGCGGCGCATCTTCCGTCGAGAGACCCACGCGTGGACGACGCGCGGCACGCCGTCGAGCAGATCGCGAGGGATCGCAGCGTGACGCGTGTCGAGCATCTTGTCGTCCGGTGTGGCATCGGGGAGAGAACGCTGCAACGATTGTTCGACCGATACGTCGGTGCCAGCCCGCGCTGGGTGATCAAGCGCTATCGAATATATGAAGCGCTCGAAAGCGTGGCTGCGGGAACACGAGCGGAATGGACGGATCTTGCGCAGGAGTTGGGGTACTTCGATCAATCGCATTTCATCAATGACTTCAAGAAGCTGGTCGGCTGTTCTCCAACCGAATACGCCGAGCCGTTGGCCTGACGTACCCGAATTGAAGCGCGCGGCTCATGCATGCCGTAATACCATACAGGCTGGATGCAACAAGCAAGCCGGGATTTTATCCCAGCCTGCAAGGCGAACACCCGCGCATCGGCGAACGAGCCATCGCGCGCGGTGACGCAACGATTCTTTCACTCGGCGCGTGCGTGATGGGAGTACATGATGGACGCGCCAGTGCCCGTCACCCATGGAGACCCAGTCATGACCGATCATGTCTACAAGTCGATTGAACTCACCGGTTCTTCGAACAACAGCAGCGACGAGGCGATTCGCTGCGCCATCGAGCGGGCGTCCAAGACCGTTCGCGACATCCGCTGGTTTGAAGTGAAGGACATCCGAGGGCATGTGGAGGGCGGCAAGGTGGCGCATTGGCAAGTCACGCTGAAGGTGGGGTTTACGCTCGAATAAGGGCGCATGCGCGCGTTGCCGTCGTAGGCTGGGACGAAATCCCAGCTGTCTTGTTGTATCGCGAAGCTGGGATTTCCTTCCGGCTTACAAAGCAGAAACCAGCGCATCGGCGCGATCCGCATCCGACGGCGGCGCTTCCGGTGCAGCCGTCGCGGGCTGATCCAGGCGGCTGAGCAGCCACGGCAGCGTGACGGCGAGCAGGTAGAACTTGGATGCGAAGAACTTGTTGTCCAGGCAACGGCGATGCTTTTCCAGCCACGCCGGCGCGCCCGGCAGCAGCGGGCGCGCCTGCAAGGCAAACGCATACACCTGCTCGAAACGCTGCGTGGCCAGGCCCAGCACGTCGAAGCGGAACGAGCCCTTGGATTGCACATACGGCAAGGATTTGAAGCGCTGCGCGATATAGCGGCGCACCAGCACTTTGTTCTGGCCGCCGCGGCCGATCAGCCGGTCGTCCGGCACGCTGCTGAAAATCCATTGGCACAGCGGCATGTCGCAATACGGGTAGGCCATGCGCAGTCCCACCGCTGGCGCGGTGTACATGCCCTTGGCGAAGCCCGCCGCCTCCATCACCACGAGCACGATGCGCCGCACTGCCTCGGCCGACTCGGCCGCTTGCAAGTCGTCGCGGTAGGCTTCCATGCGTTGTCGCGAGTAGACGGACAGGCTGGCGCCGAACAGTTCATCCACTTCGTTGTCGCTGAAGCGCGAACCGGGGAAGTAGCGCTCGAATGCGTGCATCTGCAGTGTGCCGAGCGCAAAGCACAGCTTGAAGCTGCGGCGGACGAGCGGGTGCCTGAGCAGGGCGCCGGGCAGGCGCGCGCTTCTTGCCAGCCAGTAGAGCAAGTGGTCGCGCAAATGCAGCGGCACGCCGAAATAAGGGTCCGCGCCGAGCGCATCGATGATGCCGTCGCCCTGCTGCGGCGCGATCTCGGTGACGATGTCGGCATAGGCAAGCGTGGCGAAGTCGGCCGTCAGCAGCGGCATGCGCGGCGCCATCGCCAGGTAGCGGTCGTAGGCGCGGCCCGGGTCGCACACCCATGCCTCGTGGCGCAGGCCGAGCTGGCGCGCGACGAAACGCGCCGAGTCGACTTCGTCTTCTTCCTTGCCGCCGAGATAGGTGATGCAAGTGGTGTCCGGGCGCGCCTCCGCGATGGCGATGGCGAGCGAGGTGGAATCCTTGCCGCCGCTCTGCAGCAGCCAGGGCGATCGCATGTCGGCGGTGGATCGTTGTACGGCCTGGTTCAGCAGCTGATGGAATGTGCGCAGCAAGACTTCGTCGCTGATCGTGCCCGGCGCCGGCCGCGCGGCGGCCCAGGCCGATTGGTAGGCGAAGTGGAAATGGAATTCGTCCGCCGCGCCTTGCTGCAGGGTGAAGCCGGTCTGCACGTTCTTGACGTCGCGGTAGATGGTGTGCGGCGGATAGACGAAGCCATTGCGCAACAGATCGGCAAGCGAGACCGGATCGATGCCGTGGCCTTGCGCGTGGCGCATGGCCAGCGGCGAGAAATCGGCCGCGCCGGCATAAGGGCTGGTATGCAGGTACGTCGTCCAGTTGGTGGCAGACGACCATTCGGCCCTTTCGAAAAGTGATGTGTCCATGCCGTCACTCACGTGGATTCAAACGTGCGCAGATATGCAGAGATGCGGGCGAGCTACGCCTCGTAGGCCAGCGGAAACAGTGCCGGCGTCGCTTGGACGGCACCGCCGATCGTCGCGGGCGCGGCATCCGGCAACGGCGACAGCGGCGCAAGCGCGTGCTGCAGCGTGGACACGGCGACATCCTGCGGCACTTGGCCGGGGCTGGAGAATTCGCGCAGCAAGCGTTCGAGCAGCTGGTTCTGCACACGGCCGCGCGCATACGCGTAGGCGTACGGCAGCAGCGTGAACGTCACCATGCGATAGCGCGACATGAAGTAGCGCGGCGCCCATTGCGTCAAGCGTGCAGCGAGTTCGAGCTTGGCCAGGTAGTGAGGATCGGCGACCGAGTCGCGCATCTCCACATAGTTTTCCAGCGTCATGGCAGCGATGGCATCGGCATTCGGTTTGCGCACCTGCTGAAATTGCGCGAAGGCGCCGGCAATGTCACGCCCGCGGTCGGCCAGCAGTTCGGCCAGCGCCACGGCGTCTTCAAAACCGCAGTTCATGCCCTGGCCGTGGAAGGGCGCGATGGCGTGCGCCGCATCGCCGACCAGGACGGCACGGCCGTCGATGTGCCAGCGATCGAGATAAAGCGTGGCGAGGCGGCCCACCGGGTGGCCGTCGTAATCCTCGGCAAAGCGCGGCATCAACGGCAGCAGATCGGGGAAATCGCGGCCAAAGAAGGCGCTCGCGGTGGCAGCGTCGCGCAGCGTATCGAAGCTGGGATGGGGGCCGTGCAAAGGCAAGAACAGCGTGACATTGAAACTGCCGGCGATATTCGGCGTGGCAATCGACATGTAGCCGCCGCGCGGCCAGATGTGCAGCGCATGCGGTTCGATGGCAAAGCGCTGGCCGCCGGTAGCAGGTGGAATTTCCAGTTCCTTGTAGCCATGGCCGAGCGGCTCGACGCGAATGCCGAGCGGCTGGTGAACATCCATCGCTGCGCGCAAGGCGGAACCGGCGCCGTCCGCACCGACCAGCACGCCGGTATCGTGCCCGCGATGCACACCGTTGTCGTCGACCAGCGTGATGCATTGCGCATCGATGTCGGCCTCCACCAGCGCCTGCTCGAAGTGGAAGGTAGCGCCGGCAGCTTCCGCCGCATCGACCAGCAACGCATTGAGCCCATTGCGCGAAATCGACCAGATCACTTCGCTGTCGTCGAGGCCGTAGCGTTGCAATGCGGGCGGCGCATCATGCGGATGCACCATGCGTCCGCGCATCATCACCGATTTTTGCAATGCCAGATCGGCAAGCCCCGCTGTGCGCAAGGCCTGCAAGCCGCGTTCGGCAATGGCCAGGTTGATCGTGCGCCCGCGCGTGAAGCCGATGTGCCGCGGATCGGCGCGCTTTTCGAACACGGTAACGGAAAAACCGCGTCTGGCCAGGAGTTGTGCGAGCAGCGCGCCAACCAGGCCGCCGCCGATCAAGGTCATTGCTTGCCGGGCCATCTGCGTTCCTTAGGATTTGCTTGGCGCAAAAAGATGCGTCCTCACAAGCATCTCAGCGCGAAGATCAAGAACACATGAAGCGATCACCCATGCTTGTGCGACTCGCCGTGATATGTGCGTGAAGGCCGCAGCAAGGATAGGTCGTTGCAGCATTGCAGGTGGCGAAAAACGTGAAGCTTTTGCGGTGAAGAAAGCATCGTGGAATTTTCGTGGAGAAATGAAAATTAGCTTTATGCACGATTCAAAAAGAAATAAGCATCGCTCGCATTGCACACGCTTCGCTACGCGGTTTCGTAGGCAGGGATGACATCTTTAGATAGTCAAAGGTCCGGATAAAGCGGCGTATGCGTCTTCACGTCGCCGCGGCGGCGGCGCACGTAATCCTCGATGCAGCGCGTCACGGCATCGAAGGCGCGCGACAGCGCGATGTGGATATCCTGGTCTTCCGCACCAGGCACGTTGCCATACGATGCGCTGATGGTGCGGCGGCGCAGGTGCACGCTTATCTGCACGCTGAAACGTTGCGGACGATGCCTGCGGCTGGTGTCGGCGCGGAACGTTACATCGCAATGGATGATGTCGTTGGCGAACTGCACCAGGTTTTGCGCATGCTTGATGGCTTCTTGGCGCAGCGTCTCGGACGCGTCGAGTCCATGGAAGCTGACGGTGGTGGACAGGGGCATGAGCGGACGTTCCTCGCAATGCGATGGGTGACAGAAAAACGCCCGCGTCCCGCATGGCGCCTTATCCATGCGGGAGGCGGGAAACAGGAGGCCATCGGGGCTCTCGCGGAGCTGCGGGGTAGCGCGTCGTTCGAGCCAGGCAATGGCCTCGGCGCGATCATGGAAGGCGGGCGAATGCGCTGCATTGATCGAAATCAAGTCCGCGCAGGCCGGGATGAAATGCCGGCGTCACCATACCCCTGGACACCCGGACCGCACCCCGGCCTGCGCATATCGAAACGCAATTGACGTGGCTCAACGTCACCACCGCCCGAAGGTGTTTTTATCAAGCCCGACTGGAGGCGAAACCCGCCAAAAGCTTGTCGGAATATGCGAGCCATGAAGCATTACGTGCGCTTTCTATTGATCTTGTTGTTGCTGCTGCCGCTTGGCGGCGCATGGTCCCAGGGCAGCCTGCATCCGGAGGGAAACCCTCCTTTCAGCCAGCAGGAACTGGACCAGATGCTGGCGCCGATCGCGCTGTATCCGGACCCGCTGCTGGCGCACGTGCTGATGGCCGCTACGTATCCGCTGGAAGTGGTGGAAGCGGCGCGCTGGTCGCGCGACAACCCGAACCTGAGCGGTGACGAGGCGGTGCGCGCCGTCGCGGACAAGGATTGGGACGCCAGCGTGAAATCGCTGGTCGCCTTTCCGCAGATCCTGCAGACGATGGACCAGAAAATCGACTGGACCGAGCGGCTTGGCGATGCCTTCCTGGCGCAACAGCAGCAGGTGATGGATACCGTGCAAGGTTTGCGCCGCAAGGCGCAACAGGCCGGCAACCTGTCATCCAACGGGGAGGTGCTGGTGCAGGAGCAGGGTGACGACGTCACCATCGAGCCCGGCAACGACACCATCGTCTACGTGCCGTATTACGACCCCAACCTGATCTATGGCCCATGGTGGTGGCCGTTGTATCCACCGATTTACTGGGGTCCCTGGTACGGCTATGACTGCAATGGCTGCATTGCCTGGGGCGTGGGCTTCGTGGTGGGCGTGGATTTCTTTTTCGGCCGCTGGGACTGGCCGCATCATCGCCTGTATGACATCGATCGCGGCCGTTGGTATGGCCATGAAGGTGGTGCAGGGAGCCGTGCGTGGAACCACGATCCCGGCCATCGCCGCGGCGTGCCGTACCGCAACCAGGCGCTGGATCATCAGTTCCGCCGCCCGCCCGCGGCCACGCCCAACAGCTTCGAGCCATACCGCGGACGCGAAGCGGCGCCGGTCTACCAAGAGCGCGGTGAAGAGCATGGCGGCGCGTTCGAGAACGTCGGTCATGGTCCGGATACGCGCGCCAGCAGCGCCCGCGGTGGCGCCAGCATGGGTGGAGGGCATGGCGGATCCGGCGGATTCCACGGTGGTGGCGGTGGACGCCATGGCCATTGACAACGATTCTTCGGCTACGCGGTGGACGCCATGAAATACAGCATGATTCGTTTGGTACTGGCGTTGACGGCAGCGTATGCCGCAACGGTGATGGGGCAATCCGCGGCGACAGGCATGGGGCCATTGCCGGTGAGATCGTTCGCTACCCCTGAAGCGGCGGCGCAGGCACTGGCGCAAGCGGCAAAAACGAACGATCTGCTTGCATTGCAGGCCATCTTCGGCGCCGATGCCGGCCAGCTTCTGCATTCCGGCGACGATGTCGCGGACGCGCGCAATCGCCAGCGCTTCAGCGCCGCGTACGACGAACGGCACAAGCTGGTGCCCAGTGGCACGGATGCCGAAACCCTGATTGTCGGCAAGGACGACTGGCCGATGCCGATCCCATTGGTGAAACACGGCGACAGCTGGACGTTCGATACGCAAGCGGGTGAGCAGGAGATACTTCGCCGGCGCATCGGTCGCAACGAATTGTCCGCCATGCGCGTATGCAGCGCGATCGTGGCGGCCGAACACCAATACGCCACCGAACATCTGGATAGCGACGGCATGCCCGTCTACACCGCGTTGCTGGCGAGTTCGCCTGGCCATCACAACGGCTTGTATTGGCTTGCCGCTGGGACGGCGCCAGCCAGTCCGCTGGGTCGGTTGGTGGCCGATGCTGCGGCCGAAGGCTACAACCATGCCAAAAGCGGGCCGCTCGCGCCTTATCACGGCTATTACTACCGCATTCTTACGCGGCAAGGAAAAGCGGCCGCCGGTGGCGAGCGCGACTACATCGTCCACGGCAAGTTGATGGCCGGGTTCGCCGTGCTTGCTTATCCGGCGCAATACGGCGCATCCGGCATCATGACGTTCATCGTCGATCGTGACGGCACGGTTTACGCGAAGGACCTGGGCGAAAACACCAGCAAGACGGCGGTAGCCATGATGGCGTTCGATCCGGATGCGAGTTGGAAAAAGGATGGGCCATAGCCCTAAGGACAAGGGCACCAGCTTAAGCGTCATTGCTCCATGGCTTGCCGCGATGTGCTCCCTCCCCTGCGAAGTAGGGGAGGGCTGAGGTGGGGTGCGAGCGCAGCGAGCGGCAAGAGCCCGAGGTTGCCACAGTGCTTCTTGTTATCAGAAGCCATAGCAACGTTCGGCTGCACGCTAAAGGACAAGCAACCCCACCCCAACCCTCCCCTACTTCGCAGGGGAGGGAGTACATCACTACAAGCGTCGGGAAATACGCTTAAGTTCAGGCGCCAGAGGTCCAAGTCCCGTCAAGCACTTAGGCTGGATGACAATCCCAGCTTTCCTGCGCCGGCGACGCCGACAACGATGCGATTGATACACATCAACACCTAGGATCGATCCGGTTTCGATACTGCAGGCATCGCCCCCACCCTTTGCCGCCGCATGGACCATCGATATCGCATCAGCAAGCGCACGATCACCGTCAGCGCGATCGCCCTGGCGCTGGCAGGCGTCTCCTACTGGGCTCTTCGCAGCGGCATGTTCGTGCGCTGGTTCGGCCATGCGCCATCCTCCACGCTGGTGCTCTCCGGCAACATCGAAGCGCACGAAAGCGTGCTCAGCTTCAAGAGCGTGCAATCGCGCATCGTGGCGCTGCCGTTCGACGAAGGGCAATGGGTGAAGAAAGGCACCCTGATCGCACGTGTGGACGACTCGGACTATCGCCAGCAAGTCGCGATCGCCCAGGCCAATGTCGTTTCGCAGGAGCGCGCCCTGGCCGCTGCCGGCAGCAACCTGGCCGCCGCGCAAAAAGTGCTTGGCGCCGACGAGGCGGACCTCCGCTACAAAACGCTCAATGACTCGCGCATGCAGCAGCTTTCCGTCAAAGGCTATGTGTCGCTGGACAGCCGTGACCTGGCCGACGCCGCCGTCCGCGAGTCACACGCTGCCTTGCAACGCGATCGCGCGCTGGAAAAAGCCGCGGAAGGCAACCTGCAGCTGGCCGCCGCCAATGTCGCTGATGCCAAGGAAGCCTTGAAGCTCGCGCAGATCACCGAAAGCTACACCACGCTGGTGGCGCCCATCGACGGCGTGATCCTGGTGCGGCAGGCGGAACTGGGCGAGGTCGTCATACCGGGTACGCCGGTGGTGACCATTGCCGACCTGGATCACGTCTGGTTGCGCGCTTACATCAACGAGCCGGATGTAGGGCGCGTGCGCTTCGGGCAAGCCGCCGATGTCACCACCGACAACTTTCCCGGGCGGGTTTATCCGGGCCGCGTATCGTTCATCAGCGAGCAGGCGGAGTTCACGCCCAAGAGCGTGGAAACCCATGCCGAGCGCGTCACCCTGGTGTATCGCACGCGCATCGACATCGCAAATCCGAAGCATGAGCTGGTGCCGGGCATGCCGGCGGACGTCAGCTTTCATTTCTCGCCGTGAACGCACACGACATCACCGTGGCGGTGTCGAACTTGACCAAGCGGTTCGGTCCGCTCACCGCGGTCGACAAGCTCGGTCTTGAGGTGAAGCGCGGCGAGATTTTCGGTTTGGTCGGGCCCGACGGCGCCGGCAAGACGACGACGCTGCGCATGCTTGCCGCGGTCATGGCGCCGGACGAGGGCAGCGTGAACGTCGATGGCATCGACGTAGTGGCGCAACCGGAGCAGGTGCGCGAACGCATCAGCTACATGCCGCAGCGCTTTGGCTTGTACGAAGACCTCACCGTCGACGAAAACATCCGCTTCTACGCCGACTTGTTCGCGGTGCCGCGCAAGCTGCGCGAAGAACGCGCGGCGCGCCTGCTGGCGGCGTCGTCCATGGAACATTTCCGCAAGCGCCTGGCCGGCCAGCTGTCCGGCGGCATGAAACAAAAACTGGGCCTGGCCTGTTCGCTGGTGCATGCGCCAAGCATCGTGCTGCTGGACGAGCCCACCACCGGCGTGGACCCGCTTTCCCGTCGCGAGTTCTGGCAGATTCTCTACGGCTTGCGCGCCGAAGGCGTGACCTTGTTGATTTCCACCGCCTATCTCGACGAAGCGGAACGTTGCGACCGGCTGGCCCTGCTGCACGGCGGTCGCATGCTGTATTGCGATACGCCGGTCGCCTTGCGCGCCCGCATGCCGGGCGCCTTGGCCGAGTTCGTCACCTCCACGCCGCGGCCGTTGCGCGATGCGCTGCAAGGCCATGCCGGCGTGGTGAGCGTGCTGTTGATCGGCAACGGCGTGCACGTGCATATGGACCAGGCCGAGCGCCTTGCCGAGCTGGAAGGCCATTTGCACAACAGCGGCGTGCCTTATGACGACGCGCGCATCGTGGCGCCGTCGATCGAGGACCTGTTCGTCGCGCTGCTGGGCGACGCAGGCGCGAAGCCATGAGCGCCATGCCGACGGCACCGGCCATCGAGGTGCAGGCGCTATGCAAGCGCTTCGGCGATTTCGACGCCGTGGCCAACGTCAGTTTCGCGGTGGCGAAAGGCGAAATACTCGGCTTCCTCGGCCCCAACGGCGCCGGCAAATCGACAGTGATCCGCATGCTGTGCGGCTTGTTGCGGCCGACGTCGGGGCATATCACGGTCGATGGCATCGACGTCGCGCATGATCCGGAGGCGGTGCGCCAGCACATCGGCTACATGTCACAGAAGTTCTCCCTGTACAACGATCTTTCGGTGCTGGAGAACCTGCAGTTCTTCGGCGGCGTGTACGGCGTGGGGCGCCAGCTGATCGGCGAACGCATCCAGGGCGCCCTGCAGCTGGCCGGTTTGACCGAGCACGCCAATACAACGGTGCAGGACCTGGCCGGCGGCTGGAAGCAGCGTCTCGCCTTGGGGTGCGCGATCCTGCATCGGCCCAAGGTGCTGGTGCTGGACGAACCGACCTCGGGCGTCGATCCGCTTTCCCGGCGCCGGTTCTGGGATCTGATCCACGATCTTTCGGCCGATGGCGTCACCGTGCTCGTCTCCACTCATCACATGGACGAGGCCGAATACTGCAACCGCGTGGCGCTGATCAACCGCGGCAGCATCGTCGCCCTGGACACCCCGGAAAACATCCGTCATCGCGCACTGGATGGCGAGCTGGTGCAGATCTGCGGCACGCCGCTGGGGCAACTGCTGGAGGCGCTTGCTGCCTATGCGCCGGCACGCGACGTGGCGGTGTTCGGCAGCGTGGTGCATGCCTTGCTGACCCATGCCGATGAAGAGAGCCAGCCGCTGGCGACCTACCTGACGGGGCATGGGATCGGCGAGGTGTCCGTGGCACGCATCGAGCCGACGCTGGAAGACGCTTTCGTGCGGATGATCGGCATGCAGGCGCACAACACGGGAGCGGCCGCATGAAACTTCGCCGCATCCGCGCCCTGGCCGTGAAGGAGTTGCTGCAGGTCATGCGTGACCCGCGCAGCCTGATGCTGGCGCTGGCCATGCCGATCATGCAGCTGTTCCTGCTTGGTTATGGCGTGAACCTGGATATCTCCCACGTGCCGGTCTGCGTGTACGACCAGGAAGGCAGCCAGTTCAGCCAGAGCCTGTTCAAGCATGTGCAGGCGTCGCCGTATTTCCGGATCGTGCGCGATCTGCACAACGATCGTGAGATCAGGCAAGTGATGGACGACGGCACCTGCCGCATGGCGCTGGTGGTGCCGGCGGATTTTTCGCGGCAAATCATGCTTGAAAGGCATGCTTCGGTGCAGGCCATCGTGGATGCCACCGACGACAACACGGCCACGCTGGCGACGGCCTACGCCGATGCGGTGGTCGCCGGCTTCTCCAGCGACGTGCAGCTCAACCTGGTCGAACGCACCACCGGCATGCCGCTGTTGCCGGCGCCGGTGGCCGAGACCTGGAAAGCCGCAACTTCATCATTCCGGGCGTGGTGGCGCTGGTGCTGGCGCTGGTCGGCGCGCAGCTCACGTCGCTGACGATCGCGCGCGAGTGGGAGCGCGGCACGATGGAGTTGCTGATCTCCACGCCGGTGACGCCGATGGAGCTGCTGTTCGGCAAGCTGCTGCCGTATTTCTTCATCGGCATGGTGGATGCGCTCATTTGCTTGGTCGTTGCGGTGTTCTGGTTCGGCGTACCGTTCCGCGGTGAACTCAGTGCGCTGCTGTTCACCACCTCGTTGTTCCTGGTAGTGGTGCTGAGCGTGGGCTATTTCGTTTCGGTGGCGATTCCCAACCAGATCGGCGCCAGCCAGATCGCGCTGTTCCTCACCATCATGCCGATCTCGCTGCTTTCCGGTTATGCCTTTCCGATCGACCAGATGCCCGCGGCGATACGGCTGATCACCTACGGCATTTATGCGCGCTATTACGTCACGATCCTGAAATCGCTGTTCCTCAAGGGATCGAGCCTGTACGAGCTATGGCTGCCGGTGCTGGCGCTGACCGGTTACGCGGTGGCGATGGCGTGGCTGGCCGCGCGCGCCTTCCACAAGCGTATCGGGTGACGGCCATGCTCGAGCGTATCTGGCACATTCTGATCAAGGAGTTTCTCGAAATCCGCCGTGACCGTTGGGCGCGTTTCCGCTTGCTGGTGCCGCCCCTGGTGCAGGTGCTGGTGTTCGGTTACGCGGCCACGTTCGAGGTGTTCGGCGTGTCCACCGCGGTGCTGGATCTGGATCATTCGCAGGAGAGCAGGGCGCTGATCGCGGAGTTCGCCAACAATCCGCACTTCAGCATCGTGCGCACGGCGGCGTCCCAGCGCGAAGCGGAGGCTGCCATCGACGACAGCAGCGCCGCGGTGGCGATCATCGTGCATGCCGGCTATGCCAGGTTGCTGCGCAAAGGCCAGCCGGCGCCGGTGCAGGTGCTGGTGGACGGTACCAATTCCAACTCCGCGCTGATCGCCCTGGGCTACGTCGGCGCGATCGTCAACACGTATTCGCAGGGGTATCAAAACGACCTGATCGGGCGCATCGATCCCGGGCTCACGCCCACCCTGGTGCACGTCACATTGGACGATCGTCCCTGGTACAACACCAGCCTCAACAGCCGCTGGTTTTTCGTGCCCGGCGTGATCGCCACCATCACGCTGATCATGGTGGTCAACCTCACCGCTTTCGCCATCGTGCGGGAACGCGAAATGGGCACGCTGGAGCAATTGATGGTCACGCCGATCCGGCCGTTCGAGCTGATTGTCGGCAAGACCATTCCCTTTTTCTTTATCGGCTTGGGACTGGTTGCGGTCATCACCTTGGTCGGCACGGTATGGTTCCAGGTGCCGTTTCGCGGCAACTTGCTGGTGTTGCTGCTGGGCACCTCGCTCTATCTGCTCAGCACGCTTTCGCTGGGGCTGATGATTTCCACCGTGTGCAAGACCCAGCAGCAAGCGTTCGCGACCAATTTCTTCCTGGTGAATCCGCTGTTCATTCTGTCCGGTTTCAGCTTTCCCATCTCCAGCATGCCGGCGTTCCTGCAGTGGCTGACGTATGCCAATCCGGTGCGCTATTTCATCATCATTATTCGTTCGGTGTTCTTGAAAGGCGTGGGCGTTACGGTGCTTGCGCCGCAGTTACTGGCGTTGGCGGTGATCGGGACAGTGCTGATGGGCGTGGCGACGCTTCGCTTCCACAAGTCGCTGGATTAGCGAGGTCTGATGGAATCGTAGGCTGGGATGAAATCCCCGCACCCGGCGCCCCACAAATGCTGGGATTTCATCCGAGCCTACAGACTATCTGCGTCACGCTTGCCCAAGCAGGATGATTTCGACCTCCTCGGTAATCGCTTCCTGCCGCGCACGCCGCCTTTTACGATCCAGCTTGTCGACCTGTTCGTGCAAGCGGTCGAGCGCCGCACTCATCTGGTCAAGTCGGCGGCGGTTTTCCGCCAGCAGGGATGCCAACAGGATCGCATTGAGCGAAGCGAGCACATAATGCTCGAGCAGCATGTCGTGCAGTTGCGGCGGATCGAGCTGCAGGATCGGCTTGCTGCGCCAGCATTGCTTGGGAGGCGCCACCGGCACGGGCAGAATGCGCGTGTGGCGCACGGCGCCATCGTCGGCGTGATGGATGGCCACCAGGCCGGTGCGGATGTCATGGTCCTGTTGGTTGAAACGGCGCATCGCCGATGCGATCTGCAACATGACGCCTGGGATATCCTCGATCACGGCCGCACCGGGTATCGCGTCATAGGCGAGGCCTTGCTCATCCAATCGCAGGCATAACCGGCTCCCCACTGCCAGGCGCGCGGACGGGGCGTTCGCGTTCAACGACAAGGCGATGCGTTCGTCGAAATCCCCGCACAGTCCTCGCTCCGAACCGATCATGACGAGTACGTCGCGTTGCGGTACGACAGCGGGCCGCGCTTCGGGATAGTGCGCAACGAGATTGTCGATCGCAACGCGCATGGCGCCGACCGTTTCCTGCTGTCGCGCAACGCCTTCGGCCAGCCGTCGTACTTCGATGAAGGCAAGGCTGCGCATGGCCGACATGATCGAACCGATATCGTCGAGCGCCTGGATATGACGCCCCAGTTCACGCCACCGGGCCATGGCCTTGCTCCAGCCAGCGATGCACCCGCTCGCGCCATGCCTCGGGCGGGTCGCCGACGTTTACGGTTTCCTGCAGGCAATGCTCGCGCAGGCCTTGCATGGCGGCATCCATCGCGCTGGGCGCGATGTGTTCGAGCAAGCCTTCGTTATAGGCCACCAGCCAGGCCATCTGCGCCGCGGCAGGCCACGGCTGGAAGCGTGCCTGCCGCAATGCCTGGCGCAGCGCGCGTCCGCGCCGGATGCGTTCTTCCACGCCGGCTTCGAGTTTGGCGCCGAACCGCGTGAATACCTCCAGCTCCAGGAATTGCAGATAGTCCAGCTTGATGCGGCCGGCCTGGTCGCGAATGTTTGCATGCTGGGCCTTGCCGCCAATGCGCGACACCGAGCGCGCCACGTCGATCGCCGGCAGCTGCCCCTGTGCGAACAGGCGCTGGTCGAGAAAGATCTGCCCATCGGTGATCGAAATAAGATTGGTGGGTATGTAGTCGGCGATTTCACCTTGTTCGGTTTCCACCAGGGGCAGGGCGGTCATGCTGCCGCCGCCTTCCTGCGCGGACAGGGCGGTGGCGCGTTCCAGCAGGCGTGCATGCAGATAGAAGATGTCGCCCGGATACGCTTCGCGGCCCGGCGGACGGCGCAGCAATAACGATAGTTCGCGATAGGCCTTGGCGTGCGTGCTCAGGTCGTCGTAAATGACGAGCGTGTCGTGGCCGGCTTCCATCCACGTCTCGGCCACGGTGCAGCCGGCGAACGGCGCCAGGTATTTCATGCCGGGCAGTGCGTTCGCATTGGCCACGATCACCGTGCAATAAGCCAGCGCGCCATGCTCGCGCAGTACGGCCACCGTGGCAGCCACGTCGGAACGCTTCTGGCCGATCAGTACATAGACACAACGCACGCCTTCGCCCTGCTGGCGCAGCACGGTATCCAGCGCTAGCGCGCTTTTGCCCGTGCCGTTGTCGCCGATGATCAGCTGGCGTTGCCCGCGCCCGATCGGAATCAGCGTGTCGACGATCTTGTTGCCGGTGTACAGCGGGCGCTGCACAAAGGCGCGGCGCATCAGCGGTGGCGACATGCCGTCGATGGTGCGCAAGCTGTCGGCGCGCGGCGCGTCGCCGCCATCCAGCGGACGGCCCAGCGGGTCCAGCACGCGGCCAAGCCAGTCGTCGCTGATGCCGATCTGCAACTGCCGCCCACTGAGCGTGGCGCGCGCGCCGGCATGCAGGCGCGCATCGGCATCGAGCAGGATCACGCCGATGCGTTCCGGCGCCAGGTGATAGATCAAGGCTTCGGCACCGCCTTCCAGTACCACGATGTCTTCCAATCCCGCAGAGGGCAGGCCGGTGATCCACGCCACGCCATCGCCGACCGACACCAGCGTGCCGCATTCATGCATGCGCATACCGAAGCGGTAGTCGGCCAGCCAGTGTTCGCGCCGGTCCAGCGCCAGCTGTGCATCAGCCATGGCCGTCGGCCTCGGCAAAGGCGCGCAGCTCGCCAGCCAGGCTGGCGTCGAGTTCCCAGGCGCCGATACTGATGCGCACGCCGCAGACGAGTGTCGCATCCTCGCTGTATTGCACCGCGTGCGGTGCGGCGATGGCGGTCAAGGCTGCGCCAATGCGCGCCTGCTCCTCTGTAGTGAGCGGGAAGCCGCTGCGGACCACGGCGGCATCGGCGCTGCCCAGCGCCGTGCGCAACGCAGCAATACGTTCCGGCGGCCACGCGGCGAGCTGCTTCAGCGCCACCTCCAGCATGCGTTGCTGCAAGGCCGGTGTAGCCAGTTCGTGCAGCATGCGTGACGCAAATTGCGCCGCCTGTGCCGCCGCACGCGCCTGCACGGCTTTTTCATAGGCGGCTTGCTCGTGCTGGCGCAGCGTTTCTTGGCGCTGGCGTTCCGCTGCCATGTCCGCCTGCAAGGCTTGCAGCCGTTGCTGCCGCTCTGCTTCCAGCTCGTTGCCAAGCTGCTGGCGTCGTTGCGCCAGCTCGGTTTGCCATTGGGTGTTGCGCGCCTGGTAGTCCGCCTGCAGCGTGTTCGTTTCGTCGCGTGCACGCTGGGCGTCATCCAGCGTTTTCTGTACGGCGTGCTGGCGCTGCTCGATCATCGACAGCACCGGCCGATACAGAAAGTGCCGCAACAGCCACACCAGCACCAGGAAGTTGATGATTTCCAGGATGAAGGTGGACCAGTCGAAGCTCATGGCGGCAGGCCTACTTCAGCAGATAGGCCAGCAAGGGATTGCGGAACAGCACGATCAGCACGATCACCAGCACGTAGATGGCCAGCGATTCGACCATCGCCAGGCCGATGAACAAGGCGCGCAAGATCGATTTCTCCGCCTCCGGCTGGCGCGCCAGCGCATCCAGTGCGCGGCTGATCGCGCGCCCCATGGCCAGCGCGGGAAACATCACACCCAGGGCGATCGCCAACAAGGCGCCCAAGGTGGAAAACAATGCGAATACGCTCATGTCTTTCATGATGGAGAGCCTCCGTCGGCGTGCGCTTCCAGGCCGCCCGCGATATAGACCAACGCCAGCACGCCGAAGATGTAGGCCTGCACCAGCGCCTCCACCACGTGCAGCATCAACAAGGGAACCGGCACCAGCAGGCCGGCGACCAGCAGCACCAGCAGGGCCGCCATCTCCAGGCTCATGATGTTGCCGAACAGGCGCACCGCCAGCGCCAGCGTGCGCGAGATTTCGCTGATGACGTTGAACGGCAGCAGGATCGGGTTGGGCTGCACATAGTGCTTCAGATATGGCAGCCAACCGGATGCGCGAATGCCGAACCAGTGCGTGGCCAGGAACACCAGGATCGCCAGGCCGCTGGTCACCGACAGTTGCCCGGTCGGCGAATGCAGCCCCGGAACCAACCCGGCCAGGTTGGCGAACACCAGGTAGATCCACAGGCTGCCGACGAACGGCAGCAGGCTCGGCGATTTGCCGGGCGCGATGTCTTCGATGGCCTGCTGCATGGTCAGCACCACGCCTTCCAAGGCGCTTTGCCAGCGATCCGGCGACTGCTTCAGGTGGCGCGTGCCGAGCCAACAGACCAGCACGATGACGGCCATGATGCCCCAGGTCATCACCACCGTACTGGTGACCAGCAAGGCGCCGATGCGGAAGATGACCAGGCTCGGTTCCATCAGCGCCGCTCCCGCACCATCAGGTACACGTTCAGCGCACCGACCGCGATGCCGATGACGATGCCGCTGAGCGTGCCTTGCACCGAATAGCCGGGCAGCTTTTCGTCGATCCACAGCCCGATGTAGGTGCACGCCACCACCGGCAGCATGAACACCAGGCCGAGCGTGCCCAGGTACAGCGATTGGCCGATCAGGCCCTGCCGCTCGCGCTGTGCGCGAAGCGTGCGGCGCACCTCGCGCAGGATCGAGCGGTGCCAGTGCCGGTCGGTCGGCGTGATCATCGTGCCGACTCCCGCTGCAGTTGCCACAGCCGGCGCAGCATCTCGCGCTCGAGCTGGCGCAGTTGTTCGTGCAACTGGCCCAGCGCCGTCTCTTCCACCATCAGGCGCGTGCTCAGCGCATCGCTCACCGTATGCAGGTCGTCGCTGCGCAGGTAGTCGCGGGTCGCCAAGGTCAGGGCATGCTCGGCGAAGTACAGCACGCCGCCCGGTTGCGCCAGATAGTCCCAGTGCTCGTCCGCGTAGCGCAGGCGCGACAAGCCTGGCACCAGCGCGGTGATAAAGCATTCGTGGTTCGCGCGAAGGGCGAACTGGCCGCTGGGATCTTCGCCCACGAACGCCGCCACGCCGGTGATGCGTTCGCTGGCGCGCGGGCTCAGCACGTGGACGTCGAAGGTGTTCATGCGCCATCTCCCGCCAGGCGTCCGCGCATGTAGCACTGCGCTTCGGGAAGCTCGTCGTAGCGTCCTGCCAGCAGCGCTTCGCAATCGGCCAGGGTCTGCTCCAACGTCACGCTCACGCCGGGCATGCCGGTGCTGGCGCTGACCACTGCGAAAGGCTGCGACATGTAGCGCTGCAGGCGGCGCGCGCGCAACACCAGCTTGCGATCCGCCGCGGACAGGGCTTCGATGCCCAGCATGGCGATCACGTCTTCCAGTTCCTTGTAGCGGGCGAGATGCTCGCGCACCTGCGTGGCCACCTGGTAATGGCGTGCACCGACGATCGCCGGATCGAGCAGGCGGCTGCGCGAGGCCAGCGGATCGACCGCCGGGTAGATGCCCAGCGCCGCCTGCTCGCGCGAAAGAATCACGCTGGTGTCCAGGTGCGCCAGGATGGCGATCACGGCCGGATCGGTCATGTCGTCCGCCGGCACGTAGACCGCCTGCACCGAGGTGATGTTGCCGCTTTGGGTGGAGCAGATGCGTTCTTCCAGCTCGGCGATTTCCGAGAGCAGGGTGGGCTGGTAGCCGACCGTGGCCGGCATGCGCCCCAGCAGGCCGGACACTTCGCTGCCCGCTTGCGCAAAGCGGAAGGCGTTGTCCATCAGAAACAGCACGTCGCTGCCCAAGGTATCGCGCAGGTATTCGGCATAGGTGATGCCGGTAAGGCCGACGCGGAAACGCACGCCGGGCACTTCATCCATCTGGCCGAATACCATCAAGGTGTGCGGCATCACGCCGGCATCGCGCATGTCATGCCACAGCTCATGCCCTTCGCGGATGCGCTCGCCGACACCGCAAAACACATTGGCGCCGCGGTGCAGTTGCACGATGGCGTGCATGAATTCCATGATCAGCACGGTCTTGCCGACGCCGGCGCCGCCGAACAAGCCGGTCTTGCCACCGCGCGCAAACGGACACAGCAGATCGATCACCTTGATGCCCGTTTCCAGAATGCCGCTGAGCGGGCGGGTTTCGCTGAGTGGCACCGGGCGGCCGGTGATCGGTTCAAAGCGCTCGGCCGCAACGGGTGCGCCGCCATCCAGCGGCTGGCCGAACACGTCGAGCAGCCGCCCCAGCACGCTTGGCGCTACCGGAACGCTCACCGGCGCCTGCGTATCGAACACCGGCTGTCCGCGGCGCATGCCGGCGGTGCGGCCAAGCGCGAGTGTCCTGGCGCGCTGCGCATCCAGTTCCTGCTGCACTTCCAGTTGGACGGACGTGCCGCCGAGCGAGGTATGCAAGGCTTGGCGCAACAGCGGCGGGCGTATGCAATGAATGTCGACCACCGAACCTTGCACGGATTCGACGTGGCCGATGCAGGTGCTTGGGGTGTCGGCAGTCATGGCGAGCTGCTTGGTTCAAGCAGTCCGCAAGCTGGGATGGCATCCCAGCCTGCGCGCCTGTTCCGGCCTTGTTTCCGGTTCGCGCCGCGGGGCGTCAAGCGGCTGATCGACGAACTCGGCCATCGCATCCATCAGCATCGCCGCACCGGCCGCGAAGCTGCGGATTCGCCAGGCGGTGCCGGCATCGGCCACGGCCACTTCGATATGGCAAATGGCGGGCTGGCCGGCATCAGGCAGCGGCATCGCCTCCACCTGCGCCACGCCGTCCATGTCGTGAATCATGTTCATCAGCGCCTCGGCGCGTGCCTCGTCGCCGACGATGCGGATTTTCAGGATCTGCGCTGAGCTCATCGGTATGCCACGGTTGATGGGATGCCGTTCCATTGGGCATGCGACGGCGGCGGTGCGTATTGATCGATGTCAACTTCTCCAGGAGCGGGGTAGGTGGGGATGACATCCCCGCATTCTTGGGCTCGCCGGGTGCCGGCATTTCATCCTGCTCATGCGACGTCGCAGCCAACCATCGCGCAGTTGATTTCGATCACTACCGCATGCGTGGAAAGGCTTAGCGTAAACGCACCCCAGTTTGCGACGGCTGATGCCGGAGGGCGCCATGTCCGAATCGACTGCCCATGTCATGCACGTGGAAGACCTGTTCGAGCCCATCCAGCTCGGTCCCTACCTGCTCGCCAATCGCATCGTGATGGCACCGCTCACGCGCAGCCGGGCGACGGAAGAGGGCGTGCCGACGCCGTTGATGACCGAGTACTACACCCAG
>Ga0335072_10005047_pt1 | contig 19469 bp, 18 predicted proteins | sample Lox_Sample_21_FD_206725 | JGI IMG/M metagenome (GOLD analysis project Ga0335072, IMG submission 206725) | Soil microbial communities from Loxahatchee National Wildlife Refuge, Florida, United States - Lox_Sample_2.1 | ecosystem: Environmental > Terrestrial > Soil > Wetlands | place: USA...
AGTAGCTGAAGAACTTCCAGCTCCCGCGGCGTCAGGTCAGACAAGCTGGCATGAGTCCGCGAACTGTCTGCCGCTGGCGCGAACCGCTGGATCAGCCGCCTGGTAATCGATGGCGCCAGCAGCGCGTCACCTGCGCGCACCATTCGTACGGCGGCCACCAGCTGTTCCGGCGAGACGTCCTTGAGCAAGAAGCCGCTCGCACCAGATGTGAGAGCTGCATAGACGTACTGGTCGAGATCGAAAGTCGTGAGGATGAGGACCCGGCAGCCGCGAGCCGACGGAGCGGCCAGGATGCGCCGCGTCGCCTCTAGCCCGTCCATTTCCGGCATTCGGATGTCGATCAGTGCAACGTCAGGCCGGTGCTTGAGTACGGCAGCCACCGCCTGCACCCCGTCGGCTGCTTCCGCAACTACGGGAATGCCAGCCGCGCCGAGTATCATCCGGAAGCCGCCGCGGACCAGCGCCTGATCGTCTGCAATCACGACGCTGGGCGGTACTGCGTCCTCGGTCAACTGGATTTCCCTCAGTAATGCGGCGCGGGTCATAACTCGCGTCCGGCCAGGGCGGCCGGCGTGAGGCAACGAGAGCTGGCGCCGGGAGGCTCGACCGGGAAGCGAGCACGGACGCGCCAGCCACCGCCAGGCCGTGGCCCGGCGTCGAGTTCGCCGCCGTAGATGGCAATGCGTTCGCGCAGCCCGAGGAGGCCTCGGCCAGCACCCGACGGAACAGCGGTCGGCGCCACCGCGATCTGCCGCCCTGGCCCAGCCGGTCGACCGGTGTCGGCAACATCCACCATTAGCTCGGTGTCGCTGAGGCCGAGCCTGACGGTCGTCGGCGCTCGCCCGGCGTGTTTGATCACATTGGTCAGCGCTTCCTGTACGACCCGGAAGGCGGCCAGGTCCAGGCCTGGCGGCAGGTCACGCAGGCCTCCGCTGACCTGAAGCTCGACCGGCAGCCCGGCTGCGGCAATCCTCTCGATCAGGGGCTGGAGCTGCGCCAGGCCGGGCTGGGGCTGCAGGTCCTTCTCGGCTAGAGCGCTGTCGCTCGCGCCTGAAGCGCCGGGCGCTGCCGCCGGGCTGAGCAGACCAAGCAGATTACGCAGTTCAGTCATGGCGGCCCGGCCGCTTGCTTCGACTGCCAGCAGCGCGGTCTTTGCCTCGTCCGGCGACTCGCTGAGCACCTGCCGCGCCGCGCCGGCCTGCACGATCATCACGCTGACGTTGTGCGTGACCACGTCGTGCAGTTCGCTGGCGATGCGGGCGCGCTCCAGCCGCAGCGCGCGTCGAGTCGCCGCCTCGTGCTCGGACTGCAGTCGGCGGATCCTGTCGCCTGCGTAGATGACCGCACCCACGATCGCGATCGAGACCAGCGACACCAGGATGAGCAGGCCGGCCACCCGCAACGGCCCGGCTGCGGCCGCGGACTGCAGGCCTGCCAGCCCTGGCGCCTTGGGGAGTATAGCCAGCTGCGATTCGCGGATTCGGCGCGGAAGCACTTCGACGATGCCGACTGGTGACGCTGGCCTGCCTCGCCAGAAGACGACGGCCGTTATCAGCCCGGCCGGGGCCAGCGTCAGGAGCGCGGCACCCCTGAAGCGGCTGTGCACGGCCGCGGAGTACCCGGCAATGACGATTGCCACAACCGTGACATCTGTGGTGTGGCCCGCGGTGATCAGCGCGGCAGCCACCACGACCAGGAACACAGCCAGCGGGAACCGCCTGCGCGCGGCCAGCGGCACGGACGTTGCCAGCGCAGCGGGGATGCCGTCGTGAAAAGTGAATGTCACTGCTGCCATCGAAGCGGCCGCGACGAGCGTGGCGAAAAGAATGTCGTTGACAACCGCGCGCGTGGACAGCAAGGCGCGGGGCTCGGTTGACCGGGCGAAGGCCAGTAGCTGTCGCGGTTTGCTCGGAGCAGGCATGGCTGCTGCCTCACTCATGAGCCCATTGTGACCCAGTCCCGCCTGCGTGCCGTCGGCCGTAGAGCGTAGGCCATACATCGTAAGGATGACCGGCGGCTGGCGAGCATCCTCAATTTGCATCCGAGGGCTGACGTCAGGCGCGGTCGGCCGCGTCTACGTTGCCCGTCATGGACGCACTCATTCAGCTCAGCGAGGTAACGAAGCGCTACGAGAGTGGCGGTCATCCCGCCGTGGACGGCGTCAGCCTGACGGTGGCTGCCGGGGATGCCGTCGCGGTCATGGGTCCGTCGGGTAGCGGCAAGTCGACCTTGCTGAACCTGATAGCCGGCCTGGACCGGCCGACGGCCGGCCTGGTGACGGTGGCCGGCCAGCGGATCGACCGCCTCAGCGAGACCGGCGTGGCCCGCTTCAGGCGCCGGGAGATTGGCATGATCTTCCAGTTCTTCAACCTGCTCGACGACCTGACGGTCGCCGACAACGTGCTGCTCCCTGCCCAGCTCGCCGGGCTGCGCCCTGCGGCCGCCAGGGCAAGGGTGGCCGAACTGCTGGCAGCCCTGCGGATCGAGCGGTATGCCAACGCGTACCCGGCGCGGCTGTCTGGCGGCGAACGGCAGCGCGTTGCCATAGCACGGGCGCTGGTGAACCGGCCCGCGCTGCTGCTGGCCGACGAGCCAACCGGCGCGCTGGATACCGCGACCGGTGAGGAAATCGGTGAACTGCTGCTCGACTTGAACTCCTCAGGCCAGAGCATGGTTCTGGTTACCCATAACCCTGCCCTAGCGGCGCGATACGCCCGCCGGACAGTTCAGCTCGTGGACGGCCGGATCGCTGCCGACCTGACGTCCGGCGCCGCAGTCGGGCCGGCGCGGTCATGAGCGCCGGTCCGGTCATCAAAGCCGCGCGCGGCGGCCTGACCAGGCGCCGCGTGCAAACGATCGTGATCGGCCTGGTGCTGCTGATCTCCACCGGCGCATCGGTGCTGGCGCTGGCCATCGTGGTTGACTCCAACGCTCCGTTCGATCACGCGTTCGCCGCGCAGAACGGCGCGGATGTGGTCGCTACCGATGATCCGGCTAGGGCGACGAGCGCACAGCTTGCCGCAACCAAACGATTGCCGGAGGTGACGGCGGCTGCCGGACCGTTTACCGAGGCGAGCGTTAATGCCACCGTTCCGGGGCAGCCCGGATGCAATCCCGGCCCGCGCAATCCCTGCCTGATCGGCGGTCCGCTGCCGCCGATCACCCTAGCCGGACGGGCATCTCCGGGCGGCGGGGTCGACGACCTTACGCTGCAGTTCGGCCACTGGGCCACCCGGCCTGGCCAGGTCGTCCTTGATGGCAGCGGATCCGGGCCGGAGCTCGGGCTTCCGTTGGGTACCGTGCTGACCGTCACCAGCGCCCCAGGCAAGCCAAAGCTGACCGTGGTCGGGATAGCCAGTTCGGTGACCGGGTCGGCAGACGGCTGGGTTGTGCCTGGCCAGGTTGCCGCGTTGCGTCAGGCTGGCGCTCCAGCCAGCGCTCAGCTGCTCTACCGCTTCAGGAGCTCGGCCAGTGCGGCAGACCTGAGGGCTGACATGGCAGCGGTGACGAAAGCACTGCCGGCCGGGACAGTGACCGGCTCGCTCTCCTACCTCTCGGTCAAGACGCTCGAAACCGGAAACATCGCGCCGTTCGTGCCGTTCCTGTTCGCATTCGGCGTCATCGGCATGGTGATGTCGGTGCTGATCGTGACGAACGTGGTCAGCGGTGCCGTGGTGGCCGGGTACCGGCGGATCGGCATCCTGAAGAGCATTGGCTTCACGCCCGGGCAGGTCGTCAGCGCTTACACCGGACAGGTGAGCGCGCCAGCCCTGGTCGGCTGTCTCGGGGGAGTGGTGCTCGGGAACCTGATCGCCAGGCCCGTCCTTGCCCAGACGGCAAGCGCCTACGGAGTCGGCTCGCTGACCGTGCCGCTCTGGGTTGATGTCGCGGTGCCTGCTGTGATGCTCTGCCTGGTGGCTGTTGCGGCGCTGGTGCCCGCGCTGCGGGCGGGTCGGCTGAACGCGGTTCAGGCCATCGCGACGGGGCGCGCGCCGCGGACCGGCCATGGTTTCGTCGCCCACCGGCTGCTCGGACGGCTGCGATTGCCGAGGCCAGTAACGATGGGGCTGGCGGCGCCGTTCGCCCGGCCTGCGCGCACTGCGGTGACCATGGTCGCGATCCTCCTGGGTGCGGTGGCGGTCACGCTCGCTGTCGGGCTGAGCACGTCGCTCAACGGCGTGGTCGAGGCCCTGTCACACCAGCAGGCCGAGCCGGTACAGGTGCCGGTGCCAGGCGCCACCGGCCCTGGCGGCGGCGGGCTGGTGCACATCAAGGGACCCGGCAGCGGCGGCACGCCGCCGCCACGGCCGGCGGAGGCACAGCGCGCCATCGAAGCTGCGCTGCGCGCGCAGCCGGGGACCCTGCATTTCACCGCTGAAGCTAGCCAGCTGGTCACCGTGGCGGGACTGACACAGCAGGCGATGATCACGGCGTTTCGCGGCAACGCGAACTGGACTGGCTACGACATGATTGCCGGGCACTGGTACACCGGCCCCGGTCAGGTGGACGTTCCCGCCCGGTTCCTCACGGTGACAGGCGACGCGGTCGGCGACAACGTGACGATCGTGAGCGGCGCGCGGCAGGTCACCGCGCGGATCGTCGGTGAGGTATTCAGCACGCAAGACGACGGGCTGCAGCTCATCGCGGACTGGAAGACGCTGCAGGACATCGCGCCGGCCGCGACGCCAGGCCTCTACGACGTGGGGCTGCGGCCCGGCACGGACGTGGCCGCGTATGTCCAGGGGCTGGGCAGCAGGCTCGGGTCCGGCTACGTTGTCCTCCCCAACCAGCGGAGCTCCGACGTCGTCGACCTCATGGTCGCCCTGATCGGCACGCTGACTCTGCTGCTCGCGATCGTGGCCGGGCTCGGCGTCTTGAACACGGTAGTGCTGCACATCAGGGAACGGGTGCACGACATCGGGGTATTCAAAGCGGTCGGCATGACGCCGCGGCAGACCATCGCCATGGTGGTTTGCTGGGTTGCCGGAACCGGCCTGGTAGCAGGCCTGATCGCGGTACCTGTCGGGATTGCACTGCACGGGATCGTGCTACCTGCCATGGCTAACGCGGCCGACGTGGGCGTTCCCGCCAATTTGCTGAATGTCTACCAGCCTGCGGAACTGGCCGGACTGGCACTTGCCGGACTAGCCATCGCTGTTGCCGGCGCGCTGTTGCCGGCAACCTGGGCAGCGGCAACAAGAACCGCGACGGCGCTGCACGCTGAGTAGCGCGGCACGTCCATGCGTACTACTATTACACAGTAGGAGTATTACAGAGTCGCCGGACGCGGGGAAGCGAAGGGTCGGCATGGTGTTGAACAGCAAGGGCCAGGTGACCATCCCGGCACGGTTGCGTGCGAAGCATGGCCTGCATCCGGGCGATGAAGTCACAGTCGTTGAAGTTGACGGCGCTTTGCAGATTGTCCGCGTCGAGGCGGCACAGACCAGAGGCCAGCGGTTGGTCCGGCGGCTGCGCAACACCGCGACCGGCCGGGAAGTAGCGGGCCTGAGTACTGACGAGATCATGGCGCTGCTCCGTGGCGAGTGACGCCGAAGTCGGCGACTCCGTGGCTGGTAGTGCAGCGCCGGCCAGGCCTGCGACGCTTGTCGATTCCTGCGTGTTGCTCGATCTCATCACCGGCGACGAGCAGTGGGCTGACTGGTCTGCTGAGCAAGTCGCACGCGCCATGGACGCCGGACGGGTGGTGATCAACCCGCTGATCTATGCCGAGGTGTCGGTCGGCTACGAGAGCATCGAAGAGCTGGATGAGTTGCTATCGCCCGGCGATTTCGTCCGCGAGCCGTTGCCGTACGTGGCCGGTTTCGCTGCCGGGAAAGCATTCTTGCGGTACCGGCGAGGCGGTGGCGACAAGCGGTCGCCGATGCCCGACTTCTATATCGGCGCTCACGCCGCAGTAGCGGGGTACCGGCTGCTGACGCGCGATGTGCAACGGTACCGGACGTACTACCCGACCGTCGAGATCATCGCGCCAGGTCCCGCCGATGGCGGCATGGCCGGATAATCCGCCGCTCTGAGGCGGTTCGCAGGCTCGACGGCCGATGCATCCCGCGGCGCCGCGGCAGCCGTTTACAGAATTCCGGTCGGCGTCGCGCCGCAGCCGCGATCGGACGCCAGTCGCGCCATGGCCAGCGTCATCTGGCCAGCCGACGGCGCGGGCGGCAGGCTAGCGCCGCCGGTGTACTGGAAGGCGTCGAGGATCAGCTCCACGAACCGCCGCCACGCATCTGGCGCGTCCGGACCGGTGACGTGCGCCACCGCGGCGTTGGCGATGAGGACGAGCAGCAGGTCCTCGGCCGCGAAGTCAGGCCGCAGCCGTCCAGCGGCCTTGGCGCGCGCGACCAGCAGGGCGACATGACCGTGCGCCTTCGTGCGGAGCAGTTCCACCTCTTCGCTGGCCGGCAGGGTCATCGACAGCAGGTCGCTGAGCCCCCGGTCGTTCGCCTGAAGTTCGCAAATCCGGCGAACCAGGCCAGCAAAGCCGTCCCATGGGTCTGGCTCGGCCAGCGCCTGACATGCCGCGTCTTCGTACTGGATGAGCTTCTCGATCAGGGCGGCAGCGACCAGCCGCTCGCGGGTCGGGAAACGGCGGTAGAGCGTGGCGATGCCGACGCCTGCCCGCCGTGCGATCTCTTCGAGCGGTGCCCGCAGCCCTTGCTCGGCGAAGACCTGGCGGGCCGCTGTGAGGATCGCGACCCGGTTACGCGTCGCGTCGGCACGCAGCGCGCGCTCCGCAGGGTCTGGAGCCGGAAGTGGCCCGTCAGCTTCCGGGCGCACCGCCGTCACCGTCGCCGCGCCCGCGGGACCTGCGTCTGCCGCATCGGCGTCGACGTCCGGGCTGAACTGGGCGGATAGCCGCATGCCCTCATGCTAGGGGACGCGAACCGGATCCGGGATGGCTCTTGGCAGCAGGGTCGGCTTGGGTCCCGCCGTCGCCGACGCCCCAGCGCGCCGAAAGGGACGTGAGTTACCGAGCGTGACCCCTGACTAGAGGGATCGACCGGCAGCCCGCGCCCGTCACAGCGCCGCGTCAGTAGTCGAGCAGCGTCCGCATTGCCGCACTGACCTTGGCGACGGTCGGGATCACCTCGTCCTCCAGCGCGTCGGCGAACGGGAGCGGCACGCAGGCGGCGGCTACGCGCCGAACCGGCGCGTCCAGGAACTCAAATCCCTCGTCGGCGACGATGGACGCGACGGTGCCGCCCCAGCCGCCCTGGTAGGGGTTCTCCTCCACAATCAGCAGCCGCGAGGTGCGCTGGACTGAAGCCAGCACGGTTGCCATGTCCAGCGGGATCAGGCAGCGCAGATCGATGACCTCTGGCTGGATGCCGGAGCCCGCGAGCTCGTCGGCAGCGGCCAGCGCGAGCGGCACAGTCGAGGCCAGGGCGACCACGGTGATATCGGTACCTGACCTGGCTGTCGCGGCCTGGCCGAGCGGCAGCACGTGACCGGGCGGCGGCGCCGCGCCGCGGCTCGCAAACAGGCCCTTGTGCTCGAAGAACACCACCGGGTCGTCACACCGGACCGCCGCCGCGAGCAGCCCGACGACATCGGCCGGGGTAGCCGGGGCGACAACCTTCAAACCGGGAACGGCTGCTGCCCAGTTCTCGGTGGCCTGAGAGTGCTGAGCTCCGAAGCCGAGACCACCGCCATTGGCGGTCCGGATGACCAGCGGCACGGTGACCTGGCCGCCGGTCATGTACCGCATCTTCGGTATCTCGTTGGCCAGGTAGTCCCAGCAGCAGGCGAGGAAGTCGGAGAACATGATCTCGGCCACCGGCCGGATCCCGGTCATCGCGGCGCCCATCGCCATGCCGACGATGGCCTGCTCCGAGATCGGCGTGTCACGCACCCGGTCGGGCCCGAACTCGGCCAGCAGGCCCACGGTCGTCTTGAACACACCGCCTGCGGCGCCGATGTCTTCGCCCAGGCAGACCACCGCCGGGTCGCGGCGCATTTCCCTGGCCAGACCCTCGGCAACCGCATCGCGATAGGTAATCAAGTCCGCCACTGATGCCCTCCGTCTGCCCATACGTCGGTGAATGCCTGCGCCGGGTCCGCTCCGTCGGCGGCTTTGGCTTCCGCCACCGCGTCAGCCACGATCTTGGCGGCCCGTTCGCCAGCCACGGTGATCTCGTCCTCGGCGACGCCGAACTCGGTCAGCCGGCCTACGGCGACATCGAGCGGATCACGGGCCAGCCACTGCTCGACTTCCTCGGCGGGCCGGTAGGAGGCCGGGTCGGTCCGGCTGTGACCGAAGTGCCGGTAGGTCCGCGCCTCCAGCACCGTCGGGCCGTCGCCTGCCCTGGCCCGGTCCGCGGCCCGCCCGACGGCATCGGCGACGACGACGACGTCGTTCCCGTCGATCACCTCGGCCGGCAGCCGGTAGCTGGCCGCACGATCCGCCGCCGGGTGCTCGGCCGCGGTGACCGAGCCGATCGGCGTGTACTCCATGTAGAGGTTGTTCTCGCAGATGAACAGCACTGGCAGCGACCAGACCGAGGCCAGGTTGAGTGCCTCGTGGAAGGCGCCGATGTTCGTTGCGCCGTCGCCGAAGAACGCCACTGCTACCTGATCGGTGCCGCGCAGCCGAGCTGACCAGGCAGCTCCAGCCGCCAGCGGCAAATGCGCTCCGACGATGGCGTACGAGCCGAGCATGCCGGCTGAGGCCTTGGTCAGGTGCATCGAGCCGCCTTTTGCCTTGCACACGCCGGTCGCCTTGCTCATCAGCTCGGCCAGGCACTCGGCCGGAGTCGCGCCCCTGGCCATGGCGTGATGATGACCCCGGTAGGTGGCGAAGACGTAGTCGTCGGGTCGCAGCGCCGCACTCGCGCCGACCGCGACTGCCTCGTGCCCTGCCGCCAGGTGCGTAGTGCCCTTGACCAGCCCGGCCAGGAACAAGTCGTGCGCCGCCTTCTCGGTGCCACGGATGACGGCCATCTGCTCGTAGCAGCGCAGCAGCTCGGCAGCGTCCATGCTTGCTGTCATGTGTCCTCACTCCGGTCGGTCTGGGCTGCGTGCTCCTGGCCTGCCGGGCCGGCCAGCTCGCCGCGCCCTGCGGCGGTATTGAGATTGGACTGGCTCTCTCGCAGCGTGTCGAGTGCACCGCCGGCTGTCCAGTACTTGCGCCCTGCTACCAGCAGTTCCTCCGCCGGGAACTTGGTGATGACCTCGTGCCCGTCGGCGGTGACCACGACCTCCTCCTCGATCCGCGCGGCCGACCAGCCATCGGCGGCGGGCCAGTACGTCTCCAGCGCGAACACCATGCCCTCCTCGAGCGGTTCGGGGTGATCGAGCGAGACCAGCCGGCTGAAGATCGGCTTCTCCCAGATCGACAACCCGACCCCGTGCCCGTACTGCAGCGCGAAGGCAGCCATCTCGTCAGGGAAGCCGAAGTCCTCAGCGCGCGGCCAGAGCGACACGATGTCACCGGTGGTCACTCCGGGCTTGACCATGGCGATCGCCTGGTCCATATAGTCACGGCAGCGTACGTAAGCATCCCGCTGCCCGCGCGACGCGCTGCCGACCGCGAACGTCCGGTAGTAGCAGGTCCGGTAGCCGTTGTAGCTGTGCAAGATGTCGAAGAACGCCGGGTCGCCGGGCCGGATCAGCCGGTCGGAGTACACGTGCGGGTGCGGCGAGCACCGCTCACCGGAGATGGCGTTCACGCCCTCCACGTACTCGCTACCCAGGTCATACAGCACCTTGGACACCAGGCCGACGCACTCGTTCTCCCGCACGCCCGGCCGCAAGAACTCATAGAGCTCCTGGTAAGCCGCATCAACCATCGAGCACGCGTGGGTGAGCAAGCTGATTTCGTCACGCGTCTTGATCCGGCGCGCTTCCAGGAAAACCTGCTGGCCGTCGACGACGTCGAGCCCCTCAGCCCGCAGCGCGACGAGCACAGGTATCTCAGCCACGTCGACCCCGACCGGCTCACCGGCCAGCCCGTGCTCGCGCAGCACCTCGGCGACCTGAGCGGCGACCTGCTGCGCCATCCCGGCGTCCGGGTGCAGCGCGCCGCGCAACGTGGAGATGCCCGCCCGCGCTCCGGTCGACCGTGCCCCGTCAGCTGTCGGCGGCCCGTCGGTGTAATCAAGCCACGGGTTGTACAGCTGATGATGACGGGCCGCCGAACCGAAGTCCCAGACGACCGGCTTCCCGCCGCGGGGCAGCAGCGCGAAACGCACCAGCTTGTCCATGCCCCAGGTGCCGATATGGGTTGCCGTCATATAGCGGATGTTGCCGAAGTCAAAACTCAGCAGCGCGCCGAGTGACGACGCCTCAAGCTGTGCCGTCAGCCGGTCCAGCCGCTCGGCCCGCAGCCTGCCGAGGTCCACGCGCTGTTCCCAGTCCACGGCATTCGAGCCGTAGGTGTGAATCGCCATCGCCGGTCACCTCTCGTCTGTGGTCAAGTTCAGCAGCTGCCCGGCATTGCCGGCGAGCAGCAACTGCTCGTCTGCTGCTGGCAGGCCCAGTGCCCTGATCTCCTCGACTGGCCGGTCGGTCCCCATGTCGAACGGCCGGTCCGAGCCGAGCAGGACGTGGCCGGCGCCGGCGAAAGCGACAAGGTCAGCTAGCACCGCGGAGTCATGGGTGAGGCCGTCGAAATACAACCGGCGCAGCGAATCGTCCGGCGCGGCTAGACATCGTTGTTCTTGATCGTCTTGGCGGGCGCTGCTGGCTCGCGCTTCCGGCCGGACCGCGAATGCGCGGCGGAGCCGGCCGCGCAGCGCCGGCAGCGCGCCGCCGCCGTGCGCCAGCAGAATCTTGAGTCCTGGGTAGCGCTCGAGCACGCCGTTCACCACCAGCTGGGCAGCGGCGATTGTCGTCTCCAGCGGGTTACCAACCGAGTTCCACAGATAGCCGCCGTCCAGGCCGGCGATGCCAAGCCCGGTCGTAGTCGGGTGCACGAACACCAGCGCGCCAGTGTCCGCCGCGGCCTCCCAGAACGGAGTGAACTTGTCGTCGCCCAGATAGCATCCGGCGACGCTGGCCGGCACTTCCGCCCCGTACATGCCTGGCAGCGCCACCAGGTCAGCCAGCTCGGCGGCGGCGAGGCCCGGATCCTGCAGCGGTACTGCGCCGAGCCCGTAGACCCGGCCGCCGCTGTCGCGGGCTGCCTGCGCGATGCTCTCGTTCTGCACCCGGCAGATCCGCAGGGCAACGGGTGCGTCAGCTTGCACCGGAACTAGCAGGATCCACGGCGAGACGAGCAGATGGCTGACGCCGGCCGCTGCGGCCTCCTCGAGCATCACGGCGACGTCGCTGAACTCGCCGGTCACTGAGGTCAGCCGACGGCCCTGAAACGACACGACCCGCTGGCCATCGTTGACGCTCAGCCGCGGGCGCCACGCCTCCGGTACCGCGCCGGTCAGCATCCCGGCCGGGATCAGGTGGCAGTGGCAGTCGAGGATCACCGGTAATCCAGGATCACGCGACCGGCCCGCGGTGGTTAGCGCTCTCCTGGCCATCAGCGAGCGGTACAGCCGCTGCGGGCCGGGCTGCTGCGGGCTGGCTCGGTCCGGAACTGCCGCCCAGGTACAGCATGCCGATCTCGGGGTGCTCGAGCACCTCGGTGCCGGTGCCGGTCAGCCGCACCCGGCCGTTCTCCAGCACGACCCCGCGGCCGGCAATCCGCAGCCCGGCCCGCGCGTTCTGCTCCACCAGCAGCACGGTCTTGCCCTGGGCATTCATCTCCTGCACCGCGCCGAACACCACGCTGAGGATCTTCGGCGCGAGTCCCATCGACGGCTCGTCAAGGATGATGACAGCGGGGTCGAGCATGAGACAGCGCGCGAACTCAACCAGCCGCTGCTGCCCGCCGGACAGACTGCCCGCCTTCTTCTTCGCCCAGTTACCGATGTCGGGGAACAGCGCCTCGACGGTGACCCGGCGGCTCGCGACCAGCGCCCGGCTGCCGAGGGTGTACCCGCCGAGCTCGATGTTCTCCGCGACTGTCATGTCCGGGAACAGGCTGTGGTTCTGCGGTACCTGAACCACGCCCGCGCGCAGGACCTCCCGCGGGCTCTTGCCGGTGAGCCGTTCACCGCGGTGCAGCACTTGCCCCGACCGCGGTCTGAGGATGCCGCTGATGACCGACAGCAGAGTGGACTTGCCTGCGCCGTTAGGGCCGACGATGCAGGTGATCTGGCCGGCGGGCACGCAGAACGAGACGTCGTGCAGCACGTCTCCGCCGCCGTAGCCGGCGGTAACGCCGTCCACTTTCAGCGCGACGTCAGTCATTGGCCGTCTCCGTGCCGAGGTAGGCGTCAAGGACGCGCGGATCAGCCCTGATGACTTCGGGCGGTCCGGATGCCACCACGGTGCCGGAATCCAGCACGGTGACCTGGTGGCACAGGCCCATGACGAATTCCATGTTGTGCTCGACGATCAGGAACGTCCGGCCCGCGGAGTTGAGCTCACGGATGCGATCGGCGATGTGGTGGATCAATGACGGATTGACACCGCCCGCTGGCTCGTCAAGCAGCACCACGGCGGGATCGGCGACAAGTACGTAGGCCAGCTCGAGGAGCTTGCGCTGACCGTAGGAGAGCGTGCCCGCCAGTGCACCCGCGTGGCCGGCGATGCCGGTGAATGCCAGCAGGTCCATGGCGTGCTCGCGGCGCTCCCTGGCGGGGCGGCCGCGATTCGCCGGGACCAGCATGTTCTCAAGCACGGTCAGCCTCGGGAAGATGCGCGTGAGCTGAAAGGTCCGGCCAACGCCCAGTGCGAACACGCGCTGCGGCGACGCTCCGGTGATGCGCTGCTCGTCGAGGTAAACCTGACCGGCATCGATGCGCTCGTACCCGGTGATCGCGTTGAACAGCGTCGTTTTTCCGGAACCGTTCGGGCCGATCAGGCCGGTGATGCGCCCGGCCGAGGCGGTCAGCGAGCAGTCGGCTAGCGCCTGCAGCCCGCCGAACGACTTGCTGACGCCGTCGACTCGCAGTGTGCCGGTCATGACAGATTCCCCGTGGCGGGCGGCGCTGGCCGGTTCGCCGTCCGCCGGGCCCGCCGGGTCAGCCAGCCGTCGCGTAGCCGGCGGATCCGGCCGGACGTGACCCATTCGCCTGCGGTCGGCAGCACGCCGCGCGGCAGGAACAGGATCACGACCAGGAAGAGCGCGCCGAACAGGATCTCTGACTCATAGTTGTTGGTGTACTGCAGGTTCAGGTAGAACTGCGTGGGCTCAAGGATCAGCGCTCCGAGAACCGGCCCGGCGACAGTGCCGAGGCCGCCGAAGAAGGCCATCAGCACAACGGCAAGGTCGAACAGCGGGTCGAAGACGAACTGCGGGACCGCCTGGCCGATGAAGTACACCCACAGCGCGCCGGCCATGCCGGTGATAAATGCCGACAGCACGAGCGCGGAGAGCTTGACCGGCATGGCGCGGACGCCGAGGCCGGCGGCCCGGTCCTCGTCGTCGCGGATCGCGCGCAACTGGAGCCCGAACACCGAACGCCGGATCAGCACCGACAGCGCTACGGTGCCCGCGGCAAGAATCATCGCGACGTAATAGAAGGGGTTGTTGAAGGTCTCGGGTGCCCAGTTCGGCACGGGCAGGAGCAGACCGCTGGACCCGCCGGTGACCGTCAGGTTGGACGCTGACAACTGGGCGATAAAGAAGTAGGCGATCGTGACGACGACGAACGTTTGGCGCCGCACCCGCAGCGCGACCAGGCCTACCGGCACCGCGACGACCGCGGTGACAACTCCGGCCAGCGGCAGCAGCCAGAACACGGCGGCACCGTTGAGGTTCCAGTCCCTGGCCGCGACAGCAAGAAAATACGCGCCGGTGCCGTAGAACACCGCGTGCCCTAGCGACAGGTAGCCAGAGAAGCCGGAGAACGTGTTCCAGGCCGAGGCGACGGCGACGAAGATCAGCGTGATAACTCCGATGTTCGTCACTGTCGGATTGGTGAAGACCAGCGGGAACAGTCCGACGACCGCGATCAGCAACGCAACGCCCGCAACTGCGAGGCTGCGGGAACTGAGCTGCCAGGCATGCCTCGTTCCCGCCTTGGTCGTTACCGTCGCCGGAGCGGTCGCGGGCGGATCAGGGGCCACCTGGTCGCTGGCTGCCGCCTTACCCGCGGTCTGGTCGGGAGTCACTGTGCACGTACCGCACGGTGGCCGAACAGCCCGGCCGGCCGGAAGGTCAGGATGATCACGATCGCCAGGTAGAACACCACAACCGCCCAGGATGGCTGCCAGACGTCGACGAGCGCCTCGGCGGTGGTCATGAAGATTGCCGCCACCAGAGCGCCGCCGATGCTGCCGAGGCCGGCCAGGATCACGATCGCTAGCAGGCGGGAAATGAGGTCGTAGCCGCTGTTCGGCGTGAAGCCGCCGCTGATCGCGCCGTACACCATGCCCCCGATGGCCGTCACCGCGGTGCCGATGCCGAAGGTCACTGCAGAGACCCGGGTGACATCGATGCCAATCAGGCGGGCGGCGACCTGATTCTGCATCGTCGCGCGGACGGCACGGCCGAATTTAGTCCGGTACAAGATCAGGTAGAGCGCAGCCATCGCGACCACGGCCAGGCCGAATCCGATCAGGTAGATGTCGGCCAGGTAGAAGTCGAACAGGTGCACGCTGCCAGTGGTGTACCAGGCGTTCAGCGAGACGTAGTTGGAGCCGAACTCCCGGTAGAGCACCCCTTCAATGATCAGTGCCACCGCGAAACAGGCCAGGAGCGTCATCGAGGTGCGCTCAGCGCCGCGCAGTGGCCTGATGAACAGCCAGTAGATGACCACTCCGATGACGAACATCGCCGGCACTGTGATGAGGAGCCCGAGCAGCAGGTCCAGGTGCAGGTGGACAGACAGCACGTAGCTGAGATAGGCGCCGAGCACCACGAAGATGCCCTGAGCGACATTGATGATGTCGAGCACGCCGAAGATCAGTGTGAGACCCGCCGCCATCAGCGCGTACACGCCGCCGCCGAGTATTCCGGCGGCAATCGCCTGCGATATCTCGGACGCCATCTCAGCTCCGTGCCGTTGTCTGCATCGTCGGTCAGCTGGACCAGTTCGGCTTCGGGTACAGCACTGGCACCGAGCCAGTTGCCCCGGCCGGGAGTACCTGGACGAACTGGCCGTTCTGCCACTGGAAAATGAACGCGATCGCCTTGGTGTTCTCGCCCAGGCTGTTGAACTTCACCGGACCCTGCACACTCGTCAGCGTGACGCCGCTGTGCAGGTAGGAGATGATCTTCGAGCCGTTCGTGCCGCCGGTGGCCTTCACTGCCTGAGCTGTGACTTCGCCGACCGAGTATGCCTCGGCCACGTCGGCGTTGACGTCGGAGGTTGAGCCGCCGTACTTCTTCACGTACTCGGCCACCATCGCCTTGCTGCTGGCGTTGTCGTAGCCCGGATACCACGCGTCCGGCACCATTATCCCGTTTGCGTTGCCCGCGCCGCCGACCGCGGACAGGAACGCCCGGCCCTGGTCGGGACCGGCAGCGGCAACGAACACCTTGGGGTTGAAGTGCTGCTGCTCGAATCCGTGCACGAACGACGCCACGGTCGGTACGTCCGTCGAGCCGAGCACGACGGCGTCCGGCTTGTCACCGGCCACGATGTCGGCGTTAGGCAGGTAGTCGGGCTCTTCCTCGGGGAAGATCTTCGAGTAAACGGTCTTGAGGCCAGCGGCCTGGAGCAGACCCTGCGTGCGCTGCACCTGCGGCGTCGCGAACGGGTCGTTGGCCATCGGGTAGGCGACCGTGGACGGGCGCTGGCTGCCCGACAGCGACGTGATCCAGTTGGTGAACGGGTCTAGTTCGTTCGCTACTGGCAGGCTGACGTCGAAGACGTTCGGGAGCTTCTCGCCGAACACCAGCGGCGAGCCGCCGGCTCCCTCGACGAAGGCGAACCCGTACCGGTGCGCGACTTCGGCCGCGGGTGCGGTCAGCAGCGAGGAGAACGGCCCGAAGGTCAGGTTTACGTGCTTCACCGTGATGAGGTCGGTGTAGTTCGTGTCGACCTGGGTGGTCGAGCTGTTGTCATTCAGGATGATCAGCTGGACCTTGCGGCCGTCGATGCCGCCGTGGGCGTTCACGTCGTGCTCCCACAGCTCGTAGCCGCGCTTGTAGGCATTGCCGTCGGCGGAGAAGTCGCCGGTCAGCGAAAGTGACGCGCCGATCAGGATCGGCTTGGATGACCCTGAGGAGGACGAATTGCCGCAGGCTGCCACTAGGGCGGTGGCCAGGACGGCGGTCGCGCCGATAGCCAGATACCGGGTGCGATGCGTTAACGATCTCATTCCCGGTGCTCCTTCCAGTCGGGAAAGGCCCGATCGTTGTAGTTAGCGCGCCGGGCAAGCCCGGCTGCTGGGTGGTGAGACTTGCGGCTCACCGCATGGTGTCGTGCTGGCCGGCGGGTTCGAGCCCGTCGGACACTTCTGCGTGCTCGCTGCTCAGCTCAAGGCCGGACGCCCTGGCCTGCAGTTCGATCAGCGTCGCGAAGTCCTGGTCCCCGTACCCGTAGCCGACGAGGCTCTGGACGATCTGGTGCACCAGCGATGCCACTGGCATGGGGACTTCATGCTCGCGCGCCGCGGCGAGCCCGAGGTCGAAGTCCTTGCGCAGCAGCTGCGAGGTGAAGGTGGCATGGAAGTCGAGATTGACTAGCGCGGGGGACTTGTACCTGGTGAAAGTCGAGCCCATCACGCTGTCATTGATGCAGGCGAGGAACGCCTCGCGGCGTACTCCGGCCTTCTCCGCGAGTATTGTCACCTCGGCCAGCGACTGAATCACTGTGCCGAGGTGGAGGTTGTGGCACAGCTTGACGATCCTGGCGATGTCACCGGGCCCCACATAGCTCGCGCCCGCTCCGAGAATGTCCAGGTACGGTCTGGCCTCCGCGGCCGCGTCCGGATCGCCGGACACGGCAAAAGTGAGCCGGCCGGCGGCGGCCACGCGCGGATTGCCCATCACCGGAGCGGCCAGGAACATTGTGCCGCGGGCTGCTAGCTCCTCGCGTGCCTGCCTGGAGGCCTCGACCGACACGGTGGACAAGTCGATCACGATCGCGGGCTGCTGCGTGCCGCTCATCAGCCCGGCCGGGCCTAGCAGCGCGGCGAGCAGATCTTCCGAGGTGCCGACCATGATGAAGACCACGCGAGCGCCAGCCAGGTCGCGGGCGCTGTCGACGACCTTCGCTCCATCGGCCGCTAGCGGCTCTGCCTTTGCCCTGGTCCGGTTGTAAACCGAGACACTCTCGCCAGCGGCGAGCAGGCGGCGGACAAGCATCGAGCCCATTCGGCCGGCGCCCAGCCAGCCGACCGGGCTGTGCGGCTGCTCGGCCATTCGATGGGCTATTCGATCGGTCATTCGCGCCCCAGGGGTGCTTGATGACGGGGTCTACAATCGTTTGCCACAATCGTTTGCAGATGACGCGTGCACCAGATTGGCGCACCGCCCATAAGTTGTCAATGGCAAAAATGGCGTCATCTCGACGGGCTGGCGGTTGAGCCTCTGACGATGAGCTCAGGTGCGAGGTAGAGCACCTTCACGACCTCGGCACCGCCGTTCAGTCGCTCCAGCAGCAGCTGCGCGGCCTCGGTGCCGACCTGATAGTGCGGGAACGCGATCGTGGTGAGCGGCGGGCGGAGCATGTCGATGAACGGCATGTCGTTAAAGCCGACTACGGACACGTCAGCGGGGCAGCGCAGCCCCGCCTCGTCCAGCGCGAGATAGCAGCCGACTGCGAGCATGTCGTTGCCGGCTGCCACTGCTGTGCTTGTAGCGGCGGTGGCGCCGGTGGCGCCGGTGGCGCCGCCCTTAGCGCTCGCGGCGAGGATTTCTTTCGCGCAGCGGTACCCCTCTTCGATGGAGAACGCGCGGGCGAACGCGACGCGGCCAGGCGGTACCTCCAGGCGCGCGCCGGCCATCGCGGCCTGGAACGCCCGGTACCGGCTTAGCCCGGTGGAGACGTCCTGGGGTCCGGCAATGCAAGCGATAGCGCGATGGCCGAGTGAGACGAGGTGGCTGACGGCCATCTTCACGCCCTGCTCGTTATCGACCGTGACCGAGGGGAGGCTGTAGTCCTCGGCGATCCGGTTCATCAGGACGACCGGCGGGCCACCGCGGACCGCGTCGGCGAGCAGCGGATTGCGAAGGTGCGCGGTAGCCAGCACGTAACCGTCCACGTGCCGGGCGCGCATCTGCTCGAACACGCGGCGCTCTCGGGTGTCGTCACCGTCGGTATTGCCGATCAGCGCGACGTAGCCGTCGGCCTCAAGCCGGTCTTCGAGCCCGCGCACAATCGGGGGGAAGAGCGGGTTATTCAGGTCGGGGATCAGCACGCCGATCGTGTGGGAGCGCCGGGTGCGCAGGCTCCGGGCTACGGCGTTGGGCCGGTAGCCAAGCTCGGCTGCTGCTTCCAGCACCCGGCCCGCCGTGTTCTCGCTGACTAGCAGCCGGGTCTGAGGATTCAGCGCCCTGGAAGCCGTCGCCGGGTGCACGCCAGCCTTGCGCGCCACGTCCTTCAGCGTCACGGCTGGCTCTGGCATCAGCACTCCAAGGGGCACGCCCGGAATAGCCAGCTTTCCCTGGCTTGGCGGCATCGTATCGCCAAGCCGGTCACTGCTCGGCTGTAGCTTCTCAGGGGCAGGGGCAGGGGCAGGGGCAGGGGCAGGGGCAGGGGCAGGCGCAGGCGCAGGGGCCTCAGCGGCCTACCGCGGCGATCTGGTCCGCCAGCGCCGCTGACACCTCGGCCACTTGCTGGTCGCTCACGACAGGCCGGTCGGCCGGAGAAAGGAGCTGGAAGATCCGCGGGCCGCGAAACTCTGTGGCGAGATCGGACTGCCGGGGCACGATGTGGAAGTGCACGTGCGCGAAGCCCTCGGCTTCCGCGAATTGCGCGACATAGGTCTTGTGGCAGCCCAGCACTGTCTGCAGGGCACGGGACACCCGGACTTGCCAGGTCCCCAGTACGGCGGCCTCGGCGTCGGTCAGCTGAGCCAGCGATGTGACATGCCGCCGGGGAATGAGGACCAGCCAGCCCGGGATCGCGGTGTTGAAGGCATGTGCAACACGCCATATCTCATCGGCGGCGATGCGCTCCCGCAGTGGTGCGCGGTCAGCACGGACGTCAGCATCCTGGACACAGGTGTAGCAATCGGCGGGTGTTGTCATTCGCCTGAGGATAGCTGTGGGCCAGCCGGAGGAAGCTGCCACGCGAGTGTGGCGGCGGCGGAGCCCGGCGCGCAATTCGTGGATGTCGCCGTGCGCCATCGATGATTAAACAGGTCGAGGAATGTCAGTCGGTGGCAGTATAATCGAATACATGAGCGGTTGATTCTGAGGCGGTCTCGGCGGGTGGAGGGAGGCGGCGATGACGGATCCCGGCTGGGACATTCCCGGTGTTCCGCGTGACGCTTCCCCTGGCCCTGATGTGGCGGGCGAGGCGGGGAGTTCTGCATCCTGCGCGTCTGACCCCGAT
>Ga0335072_10005048_pt1 | contig 19469 bp, 12 predicted proteins | sample Lox_Sample_21_FD_206725 | JGI IMG/M metagenome (GOLD analysis project Ga0335072, IMG submission 206725) | Soil microbial communities from Loxahatchee National Wildlife Refuge, Florida, United States - Lox_Sample_2.1 | ecosystem: Environmental > Terrestrial > Soil > Wetlands | place: USA...
CAGTTCCTTTCCATGCTGGGCAATGACAAGGGAAACGCGACGACGGATCCGGATGAAAACTACGCGCGCGAGGTGATGCAGCTTTTCACCATCGGGCTGTGGCAGCTGAACGATGACGGCTCACAGAAGCTGGATGGGAGCGGCAATCCGATTCCGACTTATTCCAACACCGACGTGCAGGGACTGGCGAAGGTCTTCACCGGCTTCAGCTGGAACATTCCGGGCAACGACAGCGACTCCGCGTGGTCAAACTGCTGCATCTATGTCGGCCCCGGATACGGCGAAGATCTGCTGCCCATGCAGACTTTCCCGAGCCATCACTCGACGCTGGAAAAGCAGTTCCTGGGCGCGGATATTCCGGCGGGCAGCTCCGATCCCTCAGCCGATTTGAAGATTGCGCTCGATACGCTGTTCAATCATCCGAACCTGCCGGCGTTCTTTTCAAAGCAGATGATTCAGCACATGGTCACGAGCAATCCGAGCCCGGCATATGTCAATCGGGTTGCGCAGGTGTTCAAGGATGACGGGACAGGCGTGCGCGGCAACCTGAAGGCGGTCATCACGGCCATCCTGACCGATCCGGAAGCGCGCGACGCGGCTACCGATGTGGCCAATCCGCAGTTTGGCAAAGTGCGCGAGGCGCTGCTTCGCTACACGGAGTGGGCGCGGGCCTTTACGGCGCAGTCGCGCACGGGCTCTTACTACGTGGGCACAACCGAAGATCCCATCTATGGGCTGGGCGAGATGACGCTGCGCTCGCCCACCGTGTTCAACTGGTTCGCTCCGGGTTATGTGCCGCCGGATACGAGCATCTCCGCGGCGGGCCTGGAAGCTCCTGAGATGCAGATGACCAATGTCTCGACGGTGGTGGGCTACATCAACTATATGCAGGACGCGATTGGCGCCTCTGCCACCGCCGGGCCGGACATGTTTTCGTCTTATGCGACGGAGATGAGCCTTGCGGCCACGCCCGATCAGCTGATGGACCGCATCAACCTGATGCTGATGGCGGGCCAGATGAACAGCACGCTCTACAACCAGATCTTGCTGGCGGTTCAAGCCATTCCGATACCGACCGGCGACCAGAATGCCATCAACGCCGCGCTGCTCGATCGCGTGCAGACGGCAATTTATCTCACGATGGCGTCGCCAGACTACTGCGCGCAACAATAGGGAGCCGAGTCATGTGCAAACTTCATCCGACCCGACGGCAGTTTCTCAGAACAGCTTCGCTGGCATCGATGGCCGGCTTCTACGCCAGCCCTTTCATGCTGGAGCTCAACTCACTGGCGGCGATGGCGCAGGAGAGCAGCGGATCCGATTATCGCGCGCTGGTGTGCGTGTATCTGCAGGGCGGCAACGACGGCCATGGCACGGTGATCGCAACCGACCCGACCTCATTTGCCGCGTTTACCCAGGCGCGGTCAGGCGCGGCGGGACTGGCTTACCCGATGAGCGAGCTGCTGCCGATCACGCTCAAGACTCCGCAGAGCGGCCGCACCTTTGCGCTCAATCCGTACCTGACCGGCGTGCAGAGCCTCTTTGATGCCGGACGGGCGGCCATTATCGCCAATACCGGCACGCTGATTGCGCCGGCGACGAAGGCGCAGATCAACGCCAACTCGGTTCCGCTGCCCGATTCGCTCTTTTCGCACTTCGATCAGACCGCCGCGTGGCAGGCGATCGCTTCCAACCTGGGCAGCAGCGAACGGGTGGGATGGGGCGGCGCGGTGGCCGATGCAATCGAAGCGATGAACATGAACTCGAACTCAATGTTCACCTGCATCTCGACGGCGGGCAACGCTCTGTTTCTGGCCGGGCAGTCTTCGTTTCAACTCAACTGCACGCCCGCCGGGCCGATTCCGATTTACGGGCTGGCGCAGCCGCCGTTTGGCGGAGCTTCGACGACCAACCCCCTCAGCGCCATTCTGAGCAATGAGGAGACCAACTTGTTCGCGAAGGAATACGAGGTGGTGGTCAATCGCTCGATCCAGGCGCAGAAGATCCTGGTGAATGCGATGCCACCCGCGGGCGATGGCGGTGTTGCGAATCCTCCGCAGTATCTTGACCCGATGACGAACAAGCTGGCCGACAATTCGCTGGCGGCGTCGCTGCAAACCGTGGCGCGCATTATTGCGGGACGCGCCAGCCTGGGCGTGACGCGGCAGATCTTCTATGTGCAGCTGGGTAGCTTTGATACCCACGATGCCCAGGCCACGCAGCATGCACAACTGCTTTCGCAGCTTGGCGCAGCCTTCCAGTACTTCGATGGATTGATGACCGGCATGGGACTGGGCAGCCAGGTGACCACGTTCACCATCTCGGACTTTGGCCGCACGCTGACCAGCAACAGCGACGGAACCGACCATGGCTGGGGAAGCCACCATTTTGCGGTGGGCGGCGCAGTGCAGGGACAGGATATGTATGGGCAGTATCCGGTGATCGGCACCGACCAGGTGAATGACGTGGGACAGGGACGGTTGATTCCAACGACCGCGGTGGAACAGTACGCGGGCACGCTGGCGCGCTGGTTTGGACTCTCCGACAGTCAGATCCGCGAGGTATTTCCGAACTTTGGCAACTTCGGCTCGAGCCCCTATCTGGGCTTTATGGGCTGACCTCCGCGTCAGCCCGGTTGTCTTCATCCGGCACAAAGCCACGGCGCGAATCTGCTACACAAACGTGACGGAGTACTGCTCGCCGGCCTTGAGCACCACGGCAACCGCTCCATTGGCTGCTGGAGCGAGGGGAACAGGTCCGCGACTGCCGGCAATGGCGGCGATCTGCTGACCGGCGGGCAGGGCGAGCGTGACGGGACCATCCACGCCGGCTCGCAACCTGGCAGCGGTGGCCTTGCCATTGCGCCAGCTTAGGTCCACTTCAAGGGCTCCGCGGGCGCGCAGTCCACGAAAGCGGCCCGCAGGCCATGCGGACGGGAGCGCGGGAAGCAAACGCACGACTCCACCGTGGCTCTGCAGCAGCATTTCGACAAGTCCGGCGGGGCCGCCGAGGTTGCCGTCAATCTGGTAGGGCGAGTTGGCTTTCATGCCGCAGACATCAAAGAGATTGTTGCGCGTGCAGTTGCGAAGAAGCGCGAGCACGCTCTGATAAGCAGCCTCGCCGTCTTCAAGGCGCGCCCAGCAGTTGACGATCCAGGCGCGGCTCCAACCGGTGCTTCCGCCGCCGTTGGCGAGACGGCGCACAAGCACGGCGCGCGCTGCCGCGGCCAGCTCCGGCGTTTCGCGCAGCGTGATCTGGTGATCGGGATAAAGCGCGAACAGATGCGAGATGTGGCGATGCCCCGGCTCGGTCTCGCCGTAATCTTCGTTCCACTCCTGCAGGGTTCCATTCTTGCCGATCTTGAAAGGCGGCAGGCGCTTCGACGCTGCAACGACCTCGTCACGAAGGTCTGGATCGACATTGAGAATCCTGCTCATGCGCTCGACGCGGTCAAAGACGGCGCGGATGATCTCCGAGTCCATTGTGGGCGACATGCACAGACTGGCCCTTGTTCCGTCGGGCAGCAGGTACTTGTTTTCCGGCGACTGGCTGGGACCGCTCTGCAGCGTGCCGTCGGGCGCTTGAACGAGATAGTCGAGAAAGAACTCCGCAATCTGCTTCAGGCGCGGATAGGCGCGTTCGGCGAGGAAGGCTTTGTCGAGCGAAAAGGCGTAGTGCGAGAAGAGGTGGAGCGCGATCCACGCCGCGCCCATGGGCCAGATGCCGGCCTGCACGTGATCGACGGGGATGGAGTCGCCCCACAGGTCAGTGTTGTGGTTGATGAGAAACCCGCGCGCGTTGAAGTACTTTTTCGCGGTCTGCGAACCAAAGGCGCGCGTGGAGTCAAGAAGATCGAAGAGCTGCGGATGCAGATCGGCGAGGTTGGCATTCTCCGCCATCCAATAATTCATCTCGGTGTTGATGTTGACCGTGAACTTGGAGCCCCATGGCGGATCGAGACTTTCATTCCAGATGCCTTGCAGATTTGCCGGCAGAGTGCCGGGCCGGCTGCTGCTGATGAGCATGTAACGGCCGAAGTGAAAGTAGGTGGCGATGAGGCCCGCATCTTCCTCACCGTTTTTCACGCGCATCATGCGCTTGTCAGTGGCGAGATCGCGGAGAGGATCGGAGCCGTCAACAAGCTGAAGTTCGCAGCGGCGCGCGTAGCGGCGATAGTCGGCAACGTGCGCGGCGCGAAGCTGCGCGTAGGAGACGGCCGACGCCGCGCGAAGATTCCGGGCACATGCCGCGGCCATGCCGGCAGAGTCGCGGTCGCGGAAATCAGTGGCGGCGGTAATGAGCAGCGTGACGGCTCGCGCGTTTTCAATGCGAAGCGTGCTGCCGGCTGCATGCACCTTTCCGCCCTCAACGACCGCTTTCACGTCAGCGCGAAAGGCGACGCCCACCTGGCGCTCCTGGGTTGCCGGATCGGTGGTGGGAGCCACGGGGCGCGCGGCGCCGGTCATGACCAGGCGATCGGCTCCCAGGGTCTTGGTTTCGCTGTGCGCGGGGCGGTCGAGACGGACGGTACAGGCAAAAGGCTGGGTACACTCGATGCGCACGGCGATGACGTTGTGCGGCGCGGAGCTGAAGACTTCGCGGGTCCAGGTTGCACCGGCGGCGGTGAAACGCGTGGAGACAACGGCCTGGTCGAGATCGAGCTCAAGACGGTAGGCGCTTACCTCTGCGGGTAGGCTGTCGAAGTCGAGCCAGAGATCGCCGAGAGTCTGGTAGACGGGCAGGCGCACGGGAATGCCCATCATGACTTCAGCGGCGAGGGCTTCGGCTTCATGGACTTTGCCGGCCATGAGAAGGCTGCGAACTTGAGACGAGCGCGCGGCCTGCGGGTTGTTGCGGTCGCGGCGTTCTCCGTCCCAGACGGTCTCTTCGTTGAGCTGAATGCGCTCACTGGACGGGTTGCCGAAGACCATGGCGCCGAGACGGCCGTTGCCGACCGGCAGCGCGTCAGGCCATGCGGCCGCGGGCTGCTCAAAGAAGAGCAGCGGGCCGCGGGAAGGCTCGGCGGTTTCGCCGGCCCATGCGGTAAAGGAGCGGCGACCGATGAAAGCCGCGCCGGACAGTGCAGCGCGGCGCAAGAAACGGCGGCGGCTCCATCGTTGCCTTGGCATGATTTCTCCTCGCTATCGAAGTTACTGCTCGATCAGCAGTGCGCTGTAGGGAGCAACGCGCAGAATGCCGTCGTGCAGAGCGCCGGCGCGGCTTTGCCGCAGCACAGTGCCCTGGGTTGCATCGATGGCCGGACCAGCCAGCAGCCATTGACGGCGGGCGCGGCGCAAAGGCAATTGTAGCTCTGCAGGTTGGTCGGTCTTGTTGATGACGGCGATGCGATATGCGTCCGCATGGCGCGCGGCATAAGCGCGAATTCTGTCACTGGAACAGGCGAGCGCCGATTGCAGCAGCGTGGCGTTGACAAACGGTTTTACAAACTCGATGCCGAAGTACTCGGGCCGGCGCGTGAATCCAGCGGCGAGGCTGCCGGCAATGGGCGTGTAGAAGCCATTGCCCCCGCCGTGGAGGTTGACGCCCGCGCAGCCGCAGGAAGCGAATTCGAGCATCGTGTCCGCGACCCAGAGCGCGCTGGCAAGCGTGTCACTCACGCCGGGCTGGCCGCCGTTCCAGCACGAGTTGCCCTCGCTCATGCGATAGGGAATTTCCGCGGTGCGCGCCGCATCCATGGCGATCCTCAGGTCACGCTCGAGTTTGGGATCGGGCGAGAGAAGCTTGTCGAGGGTGACGCCTTTTGCTCCCGCAGGGCCCATGGCATAGTAGTGCGAGGTGAGCAGCACAACACCGGATGGGTTCTTTTTCACGTCTTCGGCAAATCCGGTGACGTAAGCCATCTTGTTCGAAACGTCAGGGCCAGCGAACCGGGCACTGGGCACGCGCGCAACGATGGCCGCGTGTGCAACCGACCATTCCTTCCAGTAGTCCGCATAGCTCCATGAAGCGGGACGATAGCGGTTGCGCCATGCATCGGGCTCGTTGCCGAGCTGAAAGGCGATGAGCCGCGGGCCGAGGATTTTGTCGACATAAGCAGCCTCTTCTGCCGCGCGCGCTAGAGAGCCACGGCCGAGATTGAGGCCATAAAGGCAACGCCAGTTGGCGGCATCAAGAAAGGCGCGAAGGTTGCGAAGGCTTTCGGGTGTGATGGGCGTGTCGGCCTTCACGTTCTTGCTGGTATCGGGGCCTACGGCGTCAAACGGCGGCGGGCCGGATGGCTCGCGGGTAGTGAAGGCGGTGAATTCGCTGGTGCCTCCACCAAGGCGGAGAACTCCGTCGGTGGTGAGCTGGCGAAAGAGTGCGATGAGTGCGGTATTTGCAGCGGAAAAGAATGCGGGGTTGGCAAGCTGCGCGGACTCGTAACTGAGTCCGATGAAATCCGCGGGAACCTTGACGAGAGATTTGCTGTCATCGATGGTGAGTGTTGCGCGAATGGGCCCGGCATGCGCGGGCGGAGAGTCCTGCGAAAGCAGCGCGAGCGGAGTGGCAGTGGCGACCGTGGCCGCGGCAACGGCGTGGCGCAAAAAGATACGTCGATTCATCGGCTACTCGGCTTTGATGGTGGAAAGAACCACGATTTCTCCAGGCTGAACTACCAGGTCAGCCGGGACTGCGGAGACAGCGTTGGCCTGCTCGACACTGGTGCGCTCGATTTCGCTCCACGCATGTGTTGCACCCTGGATGGAGACTTTGCGCGGGGTGACGGAGCGGTTGAGGAGCACGAGGGTTTCGTTGCCCTCGCCGGCAAATGCGGTTGCCAGCAGATCAGGATCGGCGCTCTCGGCACCGATGCGCCGCATGCCTTTCAGAATGTGGCGGCTGTATGCGCCCAGCACGCGCAACTGGAAGCTGGAAGGAACGGGAACCCAGCCGTTGACGCGATCCGGAATGAGGAGCGAGCGCGAGCCGCCGAAGGTCGGCTGCTCCACATCGAGAATCGTCCAGCAGTACATGAGCGCAACCGCATCGAGCAGCGTGAGGTTCTTGTGATAGAGCTGCGCGGCGGCGAAGGCGATGCGATAAGACGGCTCCTGCAGATGCGGATCGTTCAAACAGATTTCCGTGGCGAGAAACGGCTTGCCGCGCGCGGCGTCGTGCATGGCCTTCATGCGCGCGTCATACATGTCGGGGTTCGCGGCGAATTCCTGAAAATCGTATTCGTGCGATGTGGCGTAGTCGAGATCGTGCCAGGCTTGCGCGTCTTTGCTCAGCTCGTTGGCGCGGTCGATGCCGATGGTCATAAAGCTCGCGTCGGCCATGTGAATCCGGGTTTGCGTAAATCCGGCTTTGTCGAGCTCGCGGCGCAGGGCGACGGCCATGGCGCTGAAGACCTGCGGCGGCTGGTCGACTTCGTTCTCCACGCCGACAATGATCGGCGCTGCGCCGGTGGCGGCCTTGGCCTTTCTGCAGTAGCCGACAACGATGCGCGCGTATTCGTCGGGATTGGCAACGCGCTTGATGGATTTGTTCCAGGTGTCGGTCTGGCTGGGACCGTTGTAGGCCACGGTGGCCCAGGACGGCAATGCCCACAGCTCGTAGATCACGCCGCCGCCCAGAACGACAATGTGGCGGCTGTAGTCGAAGTTCGATATTTCACTGTTGGGGAAGTTGTCGCCGTAGTAGTGCGGCGTTGCGTCTTTGAGGTCGTCCAGGTTGCTCAGGTCCGGCTTGAGCTCTTCGCCCATGGGGTATTCGCGGAACAGCAGCAGGTTATAGTCCTTGAGAATCTTCCAGTACGCGCGCTTGCCCGCGTCGCTCAGCTCTTCATAAGCGGGGATGCTGGGGCTGCCGCCGAAGCCGAGCATGGTCTGGCGCACGTCAGAGGGATGGATGGTGACGGTGTCCATCGTTGCATCAGGCCGCAGCAGCGCGCCGGAGACGACCTGGTGAGCGGTGCGCGAGCCGGCGAGCATGAGCTGATGGCGCGTGACGTCGAAGAGCAGCGGCGCTTGCAGAATACGCTGGCCGTTGAGCCATACCTCTACGGCGAGATGCGCGTCTGCGATGACGGTCAGCGTGCGCGGCGCGCCCATGTACTGGCGTTCGTCTTCGAATGTGGTCTTCTCAGGATAGTTACCCTGGCCCTCATAGAGGCCCATGGAATCGTAGTAGCGTTCCGCGATGCGGACCTTGCTGGAAGTGAGCTCGACGGTAAAGCCGGCGTGTGGACCGGTAAAGATCCAGCGCAGCGTGGCGCGCGACGGCACGTCGGCATCGAGGGTGAGGGTGCGCTCAAAGAGGGCGGGCAGGTTTTCATGAAAGTATTTGCGCGCGATCTCATTGGGCCGTGACCAGCCTGGGCCGGGAGGGCCGTCGGACACGAAGCGGAAGGTGTCAGCGGCCGGCGCGGTGGAGGGCTGTGGAGCGGGGAGTTGGATGGCTTGCTGTGCAAACAGAGAGGTTGCGAAACAGAGCAGCGCGAGACAGCCGGAAAATCGCATGGCCTCGATTATCCGAGGCGGCAGGATGGGAGTGTCAAGAACAACGAACGCTGCGCTACGGCGGTTTCGATTCTGCTCCTTAGAGAAAGCTTGATGCCAAGTGGTGTTTTCCGCAAGAAAACGCCACCTGGCAAGATCTTCAACGTGTGAATCGAAACCGCGCTAAGGCGCGGATGCGCGCAGACGATTCATTACCTCATCCAGCGCGGATTCCCAGGGCGCCAGCTCAACTGCGAATCGAGCGCGGAGCTTTTCGTTCGAGAGGACGGAGTTGCGCGGCCGCGCGGCGGGCATGGGGTAAGACGCTGCGGGAATCGGTACGAGCTCAGGAACTTTGAGGCCGAAAATTGCGGATGCGCGCGCAAAGATGGCTTGCGCGAAGCCGAACCAGGATGTGGATCCGGCGCAGGTCATGTGGTAGAGGCCGGCCCACTGCGGGTCTGCGCCGAAGCGGCCGGAGACGATTCCGGAGACGATGGCGTGCGTGGCGCGGGCCAGCTCGATCGAGGTCGTGGGCGCGCCGATCTGATCGTCCACGATGGAAAGCTTTTCGCGCTCACGGCCGAGGCGCAGCATGGTGAGCAGAAAGTTTTTCCCATGCGGGCTGTAGACCCAGCTGGTGCGAAAGATGAGAGAACGGCCGCCGATGCTTTGAATGGCCCGCTCGCCGGCGAGCTTGGATGCTCCGTAGACGTTGAGCGGATGCGGCTGATCGGTTTCTGTCCAGGGACCGGGCTTTGCGCCATCGAAGACGTAGTCCGTGGAGTAGTGGACGAGCAGCGCGTTGAGCTCGAGGGCTTCTTCAGCCAGAATGCGCGGGCCTTCGGCGTTGATGGCGTGGGCCAGTCCGGGCTCGGATTCAGCGCGATCGACTGCGGTGTAAGCGGCGGCGTTGAGGATGACTTGCGGCCTGAGGCTGTGAATGAGGGTGCGAATCTGGGCGGGATCAGCCAGGTCGCCGGAGCTGCGATCGACGGCGGTGATGAGGCCGGATGAGTCAAAGCGGCGTCGCAGCTCGGCTCCGAGCTGCCCGGCAGCGCCCAGGATCAGGATGCGCTGGCCGGTAAGTGGCTTGTTGCCCTGGTGTTCTGGTGAGTCTTCGGTCATGGGGCAGGATCCGATCGGCGCTTCGCCGCGCTGTTGAGCATTCTACTTGGAAGCGATCGACAAGGCCGGCGGAATGGGCCAAAGTCGCGTGAAAACGCAATTCCACATACAATTTAAGAAGGAGAATTGCGTCGTGCCGCGCGTGTATATGGATGCGAATGCCACTACGCCTCTGCTGCCGGAGGTGATGGAGGCGATGCGTCCGTACTGGATGGAGCACTTCGGGAACGCTTCGTCCATTCACCAGCAGGGCCAGACGGCGCGCACGGCCGTGGACCGCGCGAGGGAGACGCTGGCGGAGTTCTTCAACTGCCGCGAGGCTGAGGTGGTATTCAACTCCGGCGGCACCGAGGGAGACAACACGGCGATCTTTGGGCTGCTGCGACGGGGCGATCATTTCATCACCACGTCGATTGAGCACTCGGCGGTGCTGCGCGCGGCGGATCGACTGGCAGAGCGCGGCGTGGATGTGACGTTTGTTGCGCCGCTGGCCAATGGGTTGATCGATCCGGAGGCGATTCGAAGCGCGATCAGGACCGGCACAGGCCATGGAAGCCAGACGAGCCGGACAAGACTGATCAGCGTGATGCTGGCCAACAATGAGACCGGGGTTGTGCAGCCGGTGGAAGAGATTGGAAAGATTGCCGCCGATGCCGGCGTCTTCTTTCACATCGATGCGGTGCAGGGCGCGGGGAAGGTTGTGCTGGATGTGCGCCGGTTCGGGTGTCATCTGCTCTCGATCAGCGCACACAAGATACACGGGCCCAAGGGCGCAGGCGCGCTGTACGTGCGGCGCGGAACGCCTTTGGAACCGCTGATGGTGGGCGGGAGCCATGAGCGGCGACAGCGCGCGGGCACGGAAAATGTGCCGGGAATTGTGGGACTGGGCAAGTGTGTGGAGCTGGCCGCGGCCAGCATGGAAGACGGAACACTGGAGCGCGTGACGGCGCTGCGCGACCGGCTTGAAGCTGGGATTCTGGCGATTCCGGGCACGGGCGTGAATGGCGCAGGCGCACCGCGCACGGCGAACACCACGAATATCCGCTTTGAGCAGGTGGAAGGCGAGGCGCTGGTGATTGCGCTGGATCTGAAGGGCGTGGCGGTGAGCGGCGGGTCGGCGTGCCATTCCGGTTCAACGGAGCCGAGCCACGTGCTGATGGCCATGGGTCTGGACAAGAACGCGGCGCGGGCGAGCTTGCGCTTCAGCCTGTTGCGAACGGCGTCCGATGCCGACGTGGATCATGCGTTGCGCGTGGTTCCGCAGGCTGTGGAGCATCTGCGGGCACTGTCGCCGGTGGTGGCAGGGACCGCGGGGTAGCTGAATCGGGCGCATTCCGGAGATGGCAAAACCGGAAGCCGGGGCAGCGGGTGGTCATAGCAAAGTCAGCAGCGCTGCCGTTGGCCGCGCTGAGGGGAAGGAAAGCATGATGGAGAACGCGACAATTGCAGTAGCCATGTCTGGAGGGGTGGACTCCTCGACTGTGGCGGCGATGCTTGCGCGTGGCGGCGAGACGGTGGTGGGGCTCACTCTGCAGCTGTGGGATCAGACGCGGCTGGCGGGCAAGCATGGCATTCCGGATGCGCCGAAGGCCGGGCGGTGCTGCTCGCTGGACGACGTGTATGACGCGCGCCGCGTGGCGGAGCAGGTGGGTATTCCCTATTACGTGGTGAATCAGGAGGAGCGGTTTGAGCAGGATGTGGTGCGGCCGTTTGTGAATGAGTACCTGGCCGGACGGACGCCGATTCCCTGCTCGCTGTGCAACGACCACATCAAGTTCGACCAGTTGCTGAAGACGGCGCGCAGCATTGGCGCGGAGCGAATTGCCACCGGGCATTACGCGGTGAACGAGTACGACCCAGCGCGCGATGGCGGGCGGGGTCGCTGGATTCTGAAGCGGCCGGCAGACCTGGCAAAGGATCAGACCTACTTTCTCTTTGGGCTTACGCAGGAGCAACTGGCGCACACGCTGTTTCCGCTGGGCAGGCTGACCAAGCCGGAGGTGCGCGCCATTGCGCGCGAGCACGGGCTGCGGCTGGCCGAAAAGCCCGACTCGCAGGAGATCTGCTTCATTCCCGGCGGCGACTACAAGCAGTTCATCACGGCGTATCTCGAAGAGCAGGGCGAACCGATGCCGGAGACCGGCGGCGAGCTGGTGGCCGCAGGCGGAGAAGTGATTGGCCGGCACGGGGGAATTTCAAACTTCACGGTCGGTCAGCGCAAGGGGCTGGGCGTGGCTTCTCCTACGCCGCTTTATGTGCTGAACATCGATCCGGTGAGCCATCGGGTGACCGTGGGCGCGGATGCAGAGCTGGCCACGCGGACGCTGCGGGCGCGGCGGCTGAACTGGATCAGCATCGCCGAGCTCACCGGGCCCATGCGCGTGCGCGCCAAGATCCGGCACCGGCATGAGCCCGCATGGGCCACGCTGGAGCCGGCAGAAGAGGGCGAGGCGATTGCCACGTTTGACGAGCCGCAGCGCGCGGTTACGCCGGGCCAGTCGGCGGTCTTTTACGACGGCGACGAGGTGGTGGGCGGCGGCTGGATTGTCTGAAGCATTTAGCTGGCGTGCTATTGCCGGACAGCCCAGGCCAGTCCGTCAGGCTCGCCGCCGGCGTCGATATGGCCAACCACTTCCAGGGTCTTCAGGTCAATGACGGCAACGTAGTTATCCGGGCCGCAGGACTCGTAGGCGCGCAGGCCGTCTGGCGCAACCAGCACGCCGCCGGAACCGTGTCCGGTTCTGAGGCGTTTGATCTCGCGGTGGGTTGCGGCATCGAGGATCACAAAGTCAGGTCCGGCTGAAACGAGCACCCTTTTTCCATCGGGCGTGAACTTGAGGCGATTGGCGCCGGGCACGTTGGCGTCGAGAGTGGCTGTGACTTTTTTGGCTGCTATGTCAATGATGGAGATGGTGCCGTCTCCGGCATTGGCTACCCAGGCCTCGCGGCCGTCTGGCGAGACATCGAAGCCCTCGGAACCACGGCCCACGGGAACGACGGTCAACTGCCAGTCGCCTCCCGGCGGAGTGGGCGGAGGGCCAGGAGGCGGACCACCCATTCCCGATGGCGGCGGAGGCATGGGCGCACCCGGAGGCGGACCGGGACGGCCTTCGGTCTTTTCCATGATGGTGACGGTGCCGGAGCTCACGTTGGTGGTGAGAATTCGTCTGGCATCGGGAAAGATGTACAGCATGTGGGTGCGGTTCTGGCCGGTGCCCATGATCCAGTCGATCTTCCCGGTGGCGGGGTTGTAGCTGCCGATGGCTTTGGCGGCTTCCGCGGTGAACCAGACTTTGCCGTGATTGAAGGCCAGACCATGCGGGCCGCGCAGCGCGCCCAGATCGATGGCCGGCAGCGGCTTCTGGCCGATGAGATCGACGACGGCGAGGGTGTGGTAGGCGCCGAATCCGTAGTTGGAGACGTAGGCGGTTTTGCCGTCAGACGACGCGATGACTTCATGCGGGTCGTTGCCGACGGGCACACGCGCGACTACGTGGAGCGTGGCGGGATCGACGATGGCGAGGGTGTGATCGTGCTTGGAAAGAACGAGCAGGGCGGGACTGGGCGTGGTCTGCGCGCACGACGAGACGGTAAGTGCGCCGAGGACTGCAATCAGGGCAGAGCGAAAGATCGACTTCATGCTTTCACCTCGACCATTTGCCATGGGACCAATTCTCTTGGGACCGTTTCCCGTGGAGCCATATCCCATGGATGGTTTCACCTTGATGATACGGTGCACCCGACGCAATCCAAGTGTAAATCCGGCTGAGCGGGATGGGGTGAGGCGAGCGGCGGTTAGACAAACATCTCGGGATCGCCGGGCGCGTGATTGGCGCGGCGGCGGGCCTGCGGCTCAGGGGCGCGCAGCGTGTCAACGACGGCGCGAATGGAGGCCAGGATGCCTGAGAGCTGGCGCACGGGCTTGGAGACCGCCTCGTTCACGAAGGTGCCCGCGCGGTCCGCGGCATCGAGAACGCTGGTGGCCATGGTATCGATGCGTTCAGCCTGGCGGCGAGCCTTTTCAATGATCTCAGCGGAGGCGACCTTCAGGTCATCGGTCTGGGTGCGCAGAGACTGGGTGAGCACGGCCATATCGTTGGTGGTCTGCTCGATCTTGGGGGCTACGCGGGTGAAGACTTCGTGAGCTTCCTTGACGAACGGCATCACCGAGGTGCGCAGATCTTCAAAGTCCTCGCGCAGTGTGCCAATGGCCTTGCGGATGCCGAAAAAGATTGCGAGCAGGACGAGGGCCTGCAGCAGCAGCGCCAGAGCTGCGACTCCGGAGAAGATGAGCTGGGCGGTCTGAGGGTCGAGATGGGACATTGATTATGATCTCTTGCAGGAAGCCCGCAGCGCTTCATCCGGCTCGTGGCACGCGCTTCACTGGCGTAACGGAATTTTGGCCGGCCGGATGCCCGATTGCGCGGCAGCAGGGTAAATCAGCACAGGCAAGACCGGCGTGACCTGCCGGCCCTGCCCAGGATGATTGCGTTACTCGGTAGTGGTGGCGGACTTGTACGCCTGGCGTCCGGCTTCAACGGCTGCGGTTACCCGCCCCGTCTGATCGGCTACCAGGTTTTTGCCGCGCTCGACGAACTCTTCCCACTGCGCGCGGCCGCGGTCCACATAATCGCCAACCTGCTCCTTGCTCTTGTCCACCAGGGTGCCTACCTGGTCTTTGCTTCTATCGACAAAAGCGCTTACTTCTTCCGCAGCCTGGCGGGTCCTGGTACGGAGATACTCCGTTCCTTCGCGTGCGCCGTTGGCGATATCCTCGCGGGTTTCCCGTCCGCTCTTGGGGGCATAAAGGATGCCTGCGAGGGCACCCACTCCAAGCCCCGCTAAAAACCATGCCAAACCATAGGATCTGCTGTCATCTGCCATAAAAATTGTCTCCTTTCATTGAACTTAAAGGATGCCTGAGCGTATCAAAACTCACCACATCACCGCAAATGTAGAGTTGGATGCGGGCCAGGTGGAAAACGACCTGGATTCCCCAAAATAACGGCTCCCGCCAACCATCTCACCGCATTGGACGCCATGAAGCGGTGCGGAGTTGTAAGACGGCTCATGGGCCGCAACTGCAACTGTGGGCCAGTACCTCAGCAAAATGAAGCGCGCGGCGATGAGAAAGCTGGGCAATCTGCTCACGGCAGCTAAAGCCGTCAGCGACGATGATGGTGGTGGAGTGGGCGGATTCGATGGCCGGCATGAGCCCCTGGGCTGCAATGGCGGTGGATATTTCGAATTTGCCGTCTTCAAAGCCGAAGGGACCGGCCATGCCGCAGCAGCCGGCCTGGATGGGCTCAACATGGGCGCCGGCCTTGCGAAGAAGCGCGATCTCGTTTGCGGCTCCGCCGAAGACGGCTTTGTGGTGGCAGTGGCCGTGGATGAGGATGCGCGCGCCGCTCAGCCGGCCCGAGACAAAGTCAGGCGCCTGGGCGGCGAGCCAGTCGGCGATGAGCCACACCTGTTGCCGCAGCCGGGCCGCGCGCGGATCACGCGGAAATAACTCGAGCAGTTCGTCTTTGAATACGCTGGCGCAGCTCGGCTCAAGAAAGAGGATGGGGAGACCAGCGTCGATGGGAGCGGCCATGCGCTCGAGAACGTTGGCCAGATAGGCGCGCGCCTGGGACAGAAAGCCGAAGTCGTAGAGCGGACGGCCGCAACAGATGTGGCCATCGGGGACCTGGACCTGAAAACCGGCCGCCAGCGTATGCGGGTGGTAGTAGTTGTTCCATGTGTCAGGCCAGAGCAGGACTGGCCGTCCGGGCGATGGCGCTTCGCGCCTGGCGAGGCGGTCGCGCTGGTAGGTTTGCGTGGCAAGGCGAGGCAGCTCGCGTTGCCGGGCCACTCCGGCGATGCGCTTGACCATGGGACCGGTCAACGAACCGGTGAGCAGCGCATTAGTGAGCGCGGGGGCGAACGAGCCGAAGTGGGCCAGGCGATCGGCAAAGCCGAAGAGATAGTGCTGAAGCGGATGGAGGCGGCCTTTGTAGCGCTGCGCGAGAAACTCGGACTTGTACGCCGCCACGTCCACCTGGACAGGGCATTCGGTCTTGCAGGCTTTGCAGCTCAGGCAGAGGTCAAGCGCTTCATGCACGGCCTGGCTGCGGAAACCCTGCTGCTGAAGCGAGCCGGCCAGCATCTCCCACAGCAGATGGGCGCGGCCGCGCGTGGAGTGTTTTTCTTCCAGCGTGGCGCGATAACTGGGGCACATGACGCCGCCTTCGGTATTGCGGCACGCGCCCACGCCGACGCAGCGCTCGGTGGCACGCTGCAGCGAGCCGCCGTCAGCGGTGAATGCCAGAGTGGTCTCAAGATTTTCGCCACGGGTGGGCTCGCGGTGAAAGTGCTTCAGGTTCTCGATGGGGTCGTAGACGCGCACGGCATCGGAGAGCTTGCCGGGATTCATGCGGTTGTCGGGGTCCCAGAGAGCTTTGAACTCGCCGAAGGCGCCGACGAGCTCAGGGCCGAACATTTTGGGCAGCAGGACGGCGCGGGCCTGGCCGTCGCCGTGTTCGCCGCTGAGCGAACCGCCGAAGCTCAGCACCAGATCTGCGGCTCGCTCAATGAACTGGCGAAAGGCGCGGATGCCAGCTTCGGTGTGGAAGTCGAAGTTGGGGCGCACATGAGCGCAGCCCTGGCCGAAGTGGCCGTAGATGGGCGTGCGGTAGCCATACTCGCTCATGAGCGCGGTGAGGCCGCGGAGATAAGCGCCGAGCTTTTCGGGAGGAACGGCTGCGTCTTCCCAGCCCTCGCATCCGTTGGGCTCGCCGGGGACAAAGACCGTGGTGCCGAGAGCCGAGTCGCGCACGTGCCAGATGCGGGCCGCGTCTGATGCGGAATAAATCTGCGCGGTGGGCGAGGAGGGAAGCGAGGATGCGGCGCGAGCAAGATTCTGTGCCCGGGCCTGCGCTTCAGCCGCGTCCCACGAGCCCAGCTCGACGAGCAGAAAGCCGCCGCCGGGAGGAAGCAGAGCCACATCGTCGACGGCAAGCCCCTTCTTGCGCATGTAATGGACCATGGTGGCGTCGAAGCCTTCGAGGCCGATGGGGTGGTGTTCGAGAACGGCTGGAGTGGCGTCGGCGGCCAGAAAGGCGTCAGCAAAGGCGAGCACGACCAGCACGCGATGTGGCGGACTGGAGGCAAGGTTGAGCGTGGCGGAGACGATGCTGGCGCAGGTGCCTTCAGAGCCGACGAGCGCGCGGGCCACGTTGAAGTTTGTCTCAGGCAGCAGCTCGTCGAGGTTGTAGCCGGAGACGCGGCGCGGAATGCGCGGAAACTTTTGCCGGATGAGATCGGCGTAGCGGTCGCGGATGCCGGCGAGTCCGGCGTAGATCTGGCCGATGCGTCCGCCGGAGCGGATGAGCGATGCAAGCCGGTCGGGCGGCGTGGGGCCGACGGTGAGGCGCGTGCCATCATAGAGGATCAGGTCGAGCGATTCGACGTTGTCAACGACTTTGCCGCCGAGCAGGCCGTGGACGCCGCAACTGTTGTTGCCGATCATGCCGCCGAGAGTGCAGCGCGAGTGGGTTGCGGGGTCGGGCGCGTAGGTAAGCTGATGCACCTCAGCAGCGTCGCGCAGGCGGTCGAGGACGATGCCCGGCTGAACAACGGCGAGCTTCGATTCGGGATCGATGGAGGTGAGCGCGTTCATGTGGCGCGAGTAATCGAAGACGACGGCGACGTTGACGGTTTGGCCGGCTGAGCTGGTTCCGGCTCCGCGTGGCAGAACCGCCGCACCCGCCGCGCGGCAGGCAGCCAGAGCGGCTTCCACGTCGGCTGCATCGCGCGGATAGACGACACCAATGGGGAGCTGGCGGTAATTCGAGGCGTCTGTGGTGTACAGCGCGCGTGAGCCGGGGTCGAAATGCACCTCGCCGCGGAGACTTTTCCTGAGAGCCGCCTCCAGCTCGCGATGCGCGGAGAAGCGCTCGTGATCGAGCTGCGGCTGGCTGGTGAGGATGGAAAAGGGAGAAGCGCTCACCCGAGAATGGTAGCGCGTTGGGGGCGAACGGGGCGCGTTCCCGAGTGGAGGGTTGGTCTGGAGCTGGTCGGGAGTTGGCCTGGAGCAGGTCAGGAGTTGATGCGATCTGCCCTGGGAACGGAAGCGGGCAGATCGCACCACGAAGAATTCAACTTCGGCGCGCGGGCCGCGCGGCGCCGCAACTAAAGCTGTTTGATTTTGATGTTGCGGAACCAGAGCTTCACTCCGGGCTCGCCCTTTGGCTCGGTACCCTGCAGCGAAATGTGTCCGGTGTGGTACTTGCTGTACCCGGGCATCTTCGCGAACTTTGTTCCGGCGATCAACTTGTTCCAGTTGTCGTCCCACAACTGGGTGGTGATTACCTCGTGTCCGTTCTGGAATAGCTGCAGGTGGCCATTGTCGGCAATGATTTCAAACTGGTTCCACTCGCCGGCGGGCTTTACCCATTCAACCTTGTCCGAGATCATGTCAAAGATGTCGCCGGAGCGCTCCATGAGGATGCGGCTGTCCGGGACCGTGCAGGCCAGATCGGCAATCTGCATCTCGATGCCTGTGTCGTAGGTCTGGCGGTACTCGGGCGACTCGTGCACGTAGAACATGACGCCGCTGTCGATGCAGGGTTGAGCCTTCCACTCGAGCTTCAGGTCGAAGTTGGTGTACTCGCCATCGGTCACGATGTCCGCAAAGTCGGCTGGCGGGTCCTGGTTGGTCTTCTTCAATTGGATCGAGCCGTCTACCACGGACCAGTCGCTGCCTGTCTGCTTCTCCAGGTAGGAGTGCCAGCCCTTCAGGTCATGCCCGTCGAACAGCAACTGCCATCCGTCCTGCTTCTCCTGTGGCGCGAGCTCGTTTGGAGCTTGCGCACACGCCATACCAGACAGCAAAATGCAGCCGATGGCCGCCATGTATCGCTTCTTGCGGTTCATCCTTAACCCCCTGAGGACAAGCATGCCCGCGCAGCGCGAAACGAACGCGCAGGGAATGCACTGCTAAACACTATATCCGGCTCCGGTGACTGTGCTGTTGGACCAGCCGGGACTGAGGAGTTGGGCGGGATTGAGAGTTGGGCGGGATTGCGGAGTTCGGCCGGATTCAACGGTGCGGGATCGCGCCATGACAGGCAGCGACTCGACCTACCGGGAGGGCCACTCTTCGACGACCACGCCGAGATCGTTGAGCTTTTTGAGGGCAATCTCCACGTTGCGGCGGACTTTAGGCCGGTCAGCAGGTGTGGCGAGCGGGGATTCTGCGATGGCGATGACACGGCCGTAATGCCATGCGCCGGGCGGGATGGCGACGATGGCCTTTTCGAGATCCGCAGGACGCAGGTCGAGCTCCTGGCGGCGCGCGGCCTCAGGGCGGAGCAACGAACTCTGGATGGCGGCGCCGGAGTTTTCATCGCCGGCCATCACGCGGAGGGTGATGGTATCCGGCCCCACGGAAAGGAAGGGATTGATCCACTGGGACGGCTCGTGGACATCGACATAGAGGCTCTTGGTGGGCAGCGGAATCTGCTCGAGCTGGGCCCGCTCCTGGTCGAGCTGCGTAGCCGAGGCCTGGGCCTGCTTTTCAGCCTTGACGGCATCCTGGGCCACGCCCTCTACGGCTTGCTCTTCCCTGTGACAGGCCACTAAACAGGCCGGCAAAAGCAGCCCCAGAGCCACGATTCCTTTAATCTTTGCGCGAAAAGCCACGAGTACAAGAATAACAGGGCAGGCCGTGCGGCGCAGCGCGGATCGTGACCTGCATCGTGGCATGAACGGACAGGGCGGAGCCCGATGGATTACCCTTGCGACCGGGGAGATTTGCGTGCGTAAACCACTTGCATCCGTGTTTTTTCTGACTGCCTTCTTTGCAGGGGCCGCGGCCGCCGGCCAGACGGCGAAGATGACTCTCAATCCGCATGCTTC
>Ga0335072_10005049_pt1 | contig 19467 bp, 13 predicted proteins | sample Lox_Sample_21_FD_206725 | JGI IMG/M metagenome (GOLD analysis project Ga0335072, IMG submission 206725) | Soil microbial communities from Loxahatchee National Wildlife Refuge, Florida, United States - Lox_Sample_2.1 | ecosystem: Environmental > Terrestrial > Soil > Wetlands | place: USA...
CTCGTCGGCGTCATCGTCGTACCCGATCTCCTGCACCACGTGGCCTGGCTTGATGCCGAGCCTCTCGGCCAGGTCGCGCTGGTCCTGCGCCTGACCCGCGGTCGCGCTCACTGAAGTCCTCCTCATCCTTTCTGCCCGGCTGGGCCGAACCCCTAGATCCCGGCACATGCCCAGGTCTGGTGGCGGCTACACAGCCGCAGCATTGTCGCTGCTCTTGATCGGACAGTTCACACTGGGTCGGCGCGGTGCGCAAGTCACAATTGGTGCTCAGAGCGAAATCCGTTGCTCAGCCGGCCACCAAGCCTGCCTCCGGACGCCTCAGCTACCCTGTTATCCGGCATTACGCGCCTTATGCGATGCCAAGCGCCGGCCGCGTGGCTGCGCTGCCGGACTGCCTACCGGCCGGTAGTGATGCGTTTGCCTGCAGGGCCGGCTTGAATTAGAACAGGACAACCCGACAGGGCGCAGCCGCGGCAGCGCCCGCCTATGACGTGGCGTGCAGCGCCCCCGGCCGAGCCCGGCCCCGCCAAGGACCTGGAACAGCGCCCGCCGGCCTGCCCGCCCGCGGATTGCGAGGAAGTACTCGTGGCCTCCGGACGCCAGCGCTTTTCCATCATCAGCGACGGACTCCCCACTCAGCTCCCGGACATAGATCCGGACGAGACCAGAGAGTGGGTGGAGTCCTTCGATGACGTCGTCCGGACCCATGGCCGGGCTCGTGCCAGGTACGTCATGCTGCGGTTGCTCGAGCGTGCCCGTGAGCAGCAGGTCGGCGTGCCTGGCCTGCGCAGCACCGACTTCATCAACACGATTCCGCCCGAGCGCGAGCCATGGTTCCCCGGCGACGAATACGTGGAACGTCGGATTCGTGCGTATATAAGGTGGAACGCCGCGATTATGGTCAGCCGTGCTAACCGGCCCGGTCTCGGTGTCGGGGGGCACATCGCCACTTACGCGTCGGCGGCCAGCCTGTACGAGGTCGGCTTCAACCATTTCTTCCGCGGCAAGGACCACGGCGAGTCCGGGGACCAGGTCTTCTTCCAGGGGCACGCCGCGCCCGGTATCTACGCCCGGGCGTTCCTGGAAGGCCGGCTAACCGAGCAGCAGCTGAACGGGTTCCGGCAGGAGCTGTCTCATCCGGGCGGCGGCCTGCCGTCGTATCCGCACCCGCGGCTGATGCCGGACTTCTGGGAGTTCCCGACCGTCTCCATGGGCCTGTCCGCTATCAACGCCGTCCACCAGGCCCGGTTCAATCGTTACCTGCTGGCCAGGCAGCTCAAAGACACCAGCCGGTCCCACGTGTGGGCCTTCCTCGGCGACGGCGAGACCGACGAGCCGGAGGTACGCGGCGCCATCGGGCTGGCCGCCCGCGAGGAGCTCGACAACCTCACTTTCGTGATCAACTGCAACCTCCAGCGCCTGGATGGCCCGGTCCGCGGCAACGGCAAGATCATCCAGGAACTCGAGGCCTCGTTCCGCGGGGCCGGCTGGAACGTGATCAAGGTGATCTGGGGCCGGGACTGGGACCCGCTGCTGGCCAAGGACACCGACGGCGTTCTGGTGAACAAGATGAACACCACTCCGGACGGCCAGTTCCAGACCTACGCTGTCGAGTCCGGCGCCTACACCAGGGAGAACTTCTTCGGCGGCGACCCGCGCCTCCGGGCCATGGTGGAGCACCTGTCCGACGACGAGATCCGCAACCTGTCCCGCGGCGGGCACGACTACCGGAAGGTGTACGCGGCTTTTAAGGCCGCCACCGAGCACGTCGGCCAGCCGACCGTGATTCTGGCGCATACGATCAAGGGCTGGACGCTAGGCCCGGACTTCGAAGCCCGGAACGCCACGCACCAGATGAAGAAGCTGACGGTGGCCGAGCTCAAGGAGTTCCGCGACCGGCTGTACCTGGAAATCCCGGACGCGGCGCTGGAAGCCGAGCTTCCTCCGTATTACCACCCCGGCGAGAAGTCGGACGAGATCCAGTACATGCGCGAGCGCCGGGCCGCGCTCGGCGGCTATCTGCCCAGGCGGGTCGTGCGGGCCAAGCCGCTGGCCTTGCCTGGCGACGCGGTCTACGACGAACTGCGCCGCGGCTCTGGCAAGCAGCCTGTCGCCACCACGATGGCATTCGTGCGCCTGCTTAAGGACCTGATGAAGGATCCGGAGATCGGCGCGCGCTTCGCGCCGGTCATCCCGGACGAGGCGCGCACGTTCGGCATGGACTCGCTGTTCCCGACCGCGAAGATCTACGACCCGCAGGGCCAGACCTACGAGGCAGTCGACCGCAACCTGCTGCTGTCGTACAAGGAGTCAGCACGCGGCCAGATCCTGCACGAGGGGATCAGCGAGGCTGGCGCGATGGCCTCCACGGCTGCGGCGGGCACCGCCTACGCCAGCCACGGCACGCATATGATCCCGGTCTACATCTTCTACTCAATGTTCGGGTTCCAGCGGACCGGCGACCAGATGTGGTCGATGGGCGACCAGCTCGGCCGCGGCTTCCTGCTAGGGGCGACCGCTGGTCGTACCACGCTCACCGGCGAAGGCTTGCAGCACAATGACGGCCATTCGGTGCTGCTCGCATCCGTCAGCCCGGCGTGCGTGAGCTACGACGCGGCGTGGGCCTACGAGCTTGCCTACATTGTCAAGGACGCGCTGCGGCGGATGTACGGGTCGAGCCCGGAGCATCCCGATGGCGAGGACATCTTCTACTACCTGACCGTGTACAACGAGCCGTACGTGCAGCCAGCCGAGCCAACTGACTACCAGGGCGGCAGCGAGGCGCTCGAGCGGGCCATCCTCAGCGGCTTGTACCGGTACTCGGCAGCACCCGAGCTGCCGGCGGACGTCCGGGCCGGCGTCTCCAGCACGGGCTCGCACCCGCAGGCGCAGATACTCGCGTCCGGCGTAGGGCTGCGCTGGGCGCTTGATGCCCAGCGACTGCTGGCCGAGGACTGGGGGGTCAGGGCCGGAGCCTGGTCAGCCACGTCCTGGACCGAGCTTCGCCGCGAGGCACTCCGGTGCGAGGAGTGGAACATGCTCCAGCCAGAGGCCGAGCATCAGGTCCCGTACGTGACCAGGGCCCTGGACGGGCATCCGGGTCCGGTCGTCGCGGTCAGTGACTGGATCAGGGCCGTTCCTGACCAGATTGCGCGCTGGGTTCCGGCGCCGTTTACCTCGCTCGGCACCGATGGCTGGGGCTTCTCCGACACCCGGCCAGCCGCACGCCGGTTCTTCCACGTCGACGCCGAGTCGATCACGGTGGCCGTGCTCGCCCAGCTCGCCCGGCTGGGCGAGGTCAAGCCGGAAGCCGTCAGCCAGGCCATCGCCAAGTACGGTCTCGACCTCGCCGTGAGTGAAATGCTCTGAGCGGTGGCCCGCCAGCTCCGGATGAGCGCGGAGCTCAGCGACTGGCTCGCTGAGCTTTGCGCTGCCGGGCCGGGCTCCCCCGAGTGGCTGGCCGCGACGGAGACTGGCGCTGCTATCGCCGCCGTCATGTCGGCCGCCGATCCGGTTGATCTTGCGCTCGTCACCGACCTGGCAGGAGGCGCGGCCGCCGCGTCTGGAGACGATCAGCTGATCGAGCTCGACTACGCCTACCAGCAGCTGCTAGCAGGGCTGCGGCGGCTGAGACATCAGGTCGCTGAGGCCGGAACCTCCCGTCACGCGACTTTGGCCAGGATCACGCCGGCCGGACACTTCCCGCTGCCGTTCACCGCGGACGAGAGAGCGACCGCTAGCGCCCGCGAGCGCACGCTGATCGAGCGCATGCAGCGCCACCAGGTCGCGATCGACCGATTCCGGTCTTTGAAAGAGGTGGCCAAGGCGCGCTACACCGCGGCCCGCGCTACCAGGGAGGTGCAGCTCGCGCTGCTCACGTCGGCAGCCGAGTCGGGCGCCTCCCGCGAGCTGGACGAGGCGCAGGCCGAGCTATCCAGGGTGGAGGCCGGCCTGGCCGGCGCCAACGGACAGCTCGCTGCCGCGCTCGGCGACGCTGCCCGGCTCTCCCGCGGGCTAGCTACGGACGAGGCCGATGAGGCCCCCGTCACCGCGGGACTGCTGGAGCTGCGCGCCGATCCGCTCGGCGCGGACACTCGGATCCTGTTCGCAATCGAGCCTGCGGATACCGTCACCCTCCTCGCTGTGCTTGACGGCGCGGCTGCCGTCAGCGAACACCGCCACCAGGCGATCAAGCTGGCCGGCGAATTGCTCGAAGAACTGCGCGCGAACGGCTGGCCGCGGGCCGACGCGGGTGGCGGAGAAAGCAGCGGCGCCGAACTGAGCTTTGCCTATCCTGGTGCGTTCCTGGCCACGTACTTTCCGCACTGTGAAACTGAGGTGAGGCGGTGGTCGGCTCAGCTCGCGGCCGCCAGCACGCTCGCGGCCGTGCGCCGGCGGCATCGCGTCGCCCTCAGCGAACTAGCTGAGCGCACCGGGCTGCCAGCGATTGCACTGCGGCGGCTTGAGTACGACGATCTCGGGTCGGCGGAACTCGCCGACATTGCGGCTTACGTCAGGGCGCTTGGCGGCCGGCTTCGCGTGACAGCCGAGTTCGACGGCGAGCAGCAGGCCCTGGTCTAAGGCTGCCTGACCTGCGCCGCGAGCACGATCATTTCCTCGCTTGCCGGGTACCCGACCTGGCTGACGTCGATCATCAGGTCGTACAGCTTCGGGTCGCCGGGGTGGACGCCATAGAAGTAGTGCGCGTAAGCATCGCGGGCGCGGTCGGTCTGTACCTGCTGCCGCCGCGCGGTGGCCGGGTCGAGTCCGCCGTGCGCGGCCGCCTGGGCGACTCGCCGTTCCACCGGACCATCCAGCCGGACCCGCAACACGCCCGGGTGGGCGGCCAGCGCCACGGTCGCGGCCCGGCCGAAGACCACCCCGCCAGTCTGCGCAGCCATCTGCCAGAGCACCAGCTCGGTTGCCAGCTGGAAGGTGCGCTCATCACACAGTGCGTCTTCGCGCTGCAGCACACCGCCGCCGTACAGCGCCGGACAGCGAGCCATCGCCGCGATCAGCCGCTCCATTCCCGGCTCCGAGCGGTCGTCGTGGCCGGCGGCAGTCAGCACCGGCGTGCTCAGCGCCTCCGCGACCTCAGCAGGTATCGCCCGGTCAAGGAACGGCAGACCGAGCCGGTTTGCCACGCTCGGGCCCAGTACCGCGCCGCCAGCGCCATAAGCACCCGAGATAGCCACGACCAGCCTGGGATCCTCGGCACGGATCGCCTGGTCGCGCCAGCGCCCTACCTGCATCGCCAGGTCGCTGGCCAGGTCGTCCGGGCAGAGCCCGGCCGCCGCCTGGGCCGGGACTGCCGCGGTGGCGGCCGGCTCTACCGCCCTGGCTGGCTGGTACTTCTTGCCGCGCAGCCAGGAGGCGACCGCGGCAACCACCGCGGCGGCGACCGAGAACGCGAAGGCGCCACGCAGGCCGCCGGCGAATGGATGCGCTATCAGCGAGGGGAAGAAGCTTCGGCTGGTGAGACTGGCGACAGTCGGCGCGGGCAGCCGGGTCAGGATGCCCGTCGGCGCGAGCAGCGACCGGATGGGGTTGTAGCCAAGCAGCGCCGCGAACAGCAGGCCGACGGGCGGCTGGCGCGCCACCCGCCCGGCCGCTGCGGCGGGCACGCCATGCGCGGTCAGCCCTGTCAGCAGGGTCGGAGCCAGCGAGCCCGATAGCCCGATGACGATCAGCGTGAAGAAGATGCCGATGGACAGCACCATGCCCGTGTTCTGAAATGTCATCACCATGCCGGAGCCGGCGCCGCGCTGGTCCCGCGGCAGGCTATTCATGATCCCCGCTCGGTTCGGGGAGGAGAACAGGCCCATACCCAGGCCGTTGAGCAGGAGCAGCGCGGCGAATGCCGGATAGGCGAAGTCGACGGGAAGCACCGCCAGCAGCGCGAAGGACAGGGCTGCGGCGATCATGCCGGACGTCGCGAATGGCCGGGCCCCGAAGTGATCCGACAGATAGCCCGAGGCTGGCCCGGCGATCAGGAAGCCCGCCGTCAGCGGCAGCATGTAGATACCCGCCCAGAGCGGGGTCACCGCGAAGCTGTAGCCGTGCAGCGGCAGCCAGATGCCCTGCAGCCAGATGATGAGCACGAACAGCAAGCCGCCGCGGGCGAGCGAGGCGAGCAGGCCAGCGAAGTTCCCGGCGCTGAACGCCCGGATCCGGAACAGCGGCATCCGGAACATCGGATCCGGCACCTTCGTCTCGATCCAGGTAAACAGGACCAGGATGAGGACGCCCGCGATCAGCGCGGCGAGGACCTTCGGATTCGTCCAGCCCATCGCGCTGTGGCCGTAGGGCTCGATGCCGTAGGTAATGCCGACGAGCACCAGCACCAGGCCGACGCCGAAGGTGACGTTGCCCCACCAGTCGATCGAGGCGGGCGCGCGATGCCCCACGTCACGCAGTTTCAGATACGCCCAAACGGTGCCGAACAGCCCGAACGGCACCGAGATCACGAACACCAGATGCCACTCCACCGGCCCGAGCAGGCCGCCGAGTATGAGCCCGATGAAACTGCCCGCGATCGCGGCGACCGCGTTGATGCCCAGCGCCAGCCCGCGCTGATCCTCGGGGAACGCATCAGTCAGGATCGCGCTCGAGTTCGCCATCAGGAATGCCCCGCCGATGCCTTGCAGGATCCGCATCGCGATCAGCCACAGAGCGCCCGCCGCTCCAGACAGCCAGGTGACCGAGAGCAGAATCGAGAACACCGTGAAGATCGCGAATCCGAGGTTGTACATGCGGACCCGTCCGTACATGTCGCCGATCCGGCCGAAGCTCACCACCAGGACCGCGGTGACGAGCAAGTAGCCAAGCAGGAGCCACAGCAGGTAGGCCGTGTTGCCGGGCAGCAGCGGATCTAGCCGGAGGCCGGTAAAGATGTTGGGCAGCGCGATCAGCAGGATCGAGGAGTTAAGCGAGGCCATCAGCACGCCGATGGTGGTATTCGAGAGCGCTATCCACTTGTACCCGGGCTCGGCTATCGGTTGCGCCTGCACGGCCGGGTCATACCCCGCGACATGGCCTATGGTTAGCGCGTGGCCGCCATTCGTTGTGCATACGCCTGATGCGGCTGGGAGCGGCGGCGGCGCTGCGGCCGCTGCGCTACCGAAGCTTTGCGGTTCTCTGGACCGCCAGCCTGGTATCGAACATCGGCACCTGGATGCAGACTGTTGCCGTCGGCGCCCTGGTGATCTCGCGTACCGGCCAGGCCAGCTGGGCCGTGCTGGTGGCGGCCGGCGCGTTCCTGCCGATCGGCCTGCTGTCTCCGCTGGGCGGCGCGCTCGCCGACCGGCTGCCCCGGCGACCGGTGATCGCGGCTGGCAATCTCGTCGAAGGGGTCATCGCAGCGGTCATTGCCTGGCTGGTCGGTACCGGGCACGATGCGCCCTACGACCTGCTGGTGCTGGTGACCGCTCAGGGGGCCGCTGCTGCCGTCATCGGGCCGTTCAGCCAGGCAATCCTGCCCGACCTGGTGCCGCGGTCGGAGTTCCTGGCGGCTAGTTCGCTCAACTCAGCGCAGTGGAACGCTGGCCGTATCGTCGGGCCTGCCCTGGCCGGGGCGGCCGTGGCCGCGTTCGGCTTCCCGGCAAGCTTCGACGCGAACGCGGCGTCCTTTCTCGCCGTCGTCGCCGCACTCGCGTTCATCCGGCTCTCCCCGCCTCCTGGCAGCACCGGACCGCTGCTGCGCTCCATTCACGACGGGCTCCGGGCAGCCTGGGCACAGCCCGCCTGCCGCGCTGCCACGATCTCCATCGGGGTCGTCGCGTTCCTTGCGGCGCCGTTCATCGCGCTGGTGCCCGCTGTCGCCCACTCGCTCACTGACGGCGGTGCTACCCAGGTCGCGGCGGCGACCGCCGCGCTCACCACGGCGCAGGGCGCAGGCGCGGTCGCCGGAGCGCTGTGTATCCCGCCGCTCGCCCTGCGTGCCGGCCGGGGGCGGGTACTGATGTGGAGCCTGGCGCTGCTGCCGCTTGTCCTGATCGGCTACGGCGCTGCGCCGACGCTCTGGCTCGCGGTGGCGGCCCTGTTCGTGGTCGGCATGGTGTACATGGGCGTCCTGTCAGGCCTTCAGACCGTGGCGCAACTCCGGGCTCCGGCTGCCTACCGCGGCCGGGTGCTGAGCTTCTTCCTGGTCGCGCTGGGGGTGGCCTATCCGATCGGATCCCTCGCCCAGGGCCCAATCGCCAACCACGTGGGCGTCGGCTTGACCACCGTCGGATCTGCGCTGCTGCTCGGCCTCATCTCACTGACCGTCGGCTGGCGCTGGCCGGGTTTCGTCCGGGCGGTAACCGGAGACGAACCCGACGAGCCGTCAGTGGTGCAGGAGCCTGCAGCTGTAGCCGAGTCTGCCCCAGGGTGTGGCTAACCCGCGCGCCATTTGGTGGGCAAACCATGGCCGGCGGCGTGGCACGCTGAGGTCATGGCAGTGAACGCCACCGGCAACGGCCAGCCCACGCGACCGCGTGGCCGCGTCAGGGACGACACCATCGACCGGCTCGAGGCAGCCATGGGCACGCTCGGCACCGCGGCCATGCTGTCGATGGACGAGCAGCTGCCCTGGTTCCGCGCGTTGTCAGCGGAAAACAGGTCCTGGCTCGGGCTCGTCGCCCAGGCCGCCATCGCCGGGTTCCTTGACTGGCTCAAGCACCCGGAGCGCACCAAGCCGCCCGCGGTGGGCGGTGAGGTCTTCGGCACGGCGCCACGCGAGCTGGCCAGAGCGGTGACGCTGCAGCAGGCGGTGGAAATGGTCCGGGTGATCGTCGATGTGGTCGAATCGCAGGTCGACGAGCTTGCCGCGCCGGGCGGCGAGGCCGAACTGCGTGAGGCCGTGCTGCGCTACTCCAGGGAGATCGCGTTCGGCACCGCGCGCGTATACGCGCGGACGGCCGAGGCGCGCGGTGCCTGGGATGCGCGCCTCGAAGCACTCGTGATCGAATCCCTGGTCCGAGGCGAGGTCGACGACGGCCTGCAGTCCTGGGCGTCGGCGCTCAACTGGTCGTTCAGCCCGGTCACGGTGATCATCGGGACGACGGGTGGCAGTTCCGGCCGTGGCCCGGAGGCAGAAGGGCTGATCGACGAATTCCGGGCCCTGGCCAGGCGGGCTCGCCTGGACCTGCTCGCCGGCGTGCACGGTAACCGGCTGGTACTGGTCGTCGGCGGCGGCGCTAGCCCGCTGGACGCCGCTCACCACTTCGCCGGGCGGTTCGGGTCAGGTCCGGTGGTCGTCGGGCCGGCGGCCGACGACCTCCAGTCCGCCGTCGCGTCGGCCGGGGCCGCGCTGGCAGGCCTGCGAGCAGCCCAGGGCTGGCCGGAGGCGCCACGGCCGGTGCTGGCGAGCGACCTGCTCCCGGAGCGCGCCCTCGATGGGGACGCATCCGCCCGCGCCACCCTCATCGAGACCGTCTACGAGCCGCTACTGAGCGGCGGCACGGCGCTGCTCGACACCGTGATGACGTACCTGGAGCAGGGAAACTCCCTCGAGGCCACTGCCCGGCTGCTGTTCGTTCACCCGAACACTGTCAGGTACCGGCTTCGCCGGGTAACCGAGCTCACCGGCATCACTCCGGGTGACGGCAGGGGCGGCTTTGCGCTATGGACGGCGGTAGTTCTGGGCCGTCTAGCGCACAAGCGAGCATGACTTGTAGAGTTTCGACATAGCCACCTGCGGAAACTTCGTTTACTTCGGCATAGGTATGGCGGACTCCTACAGTGCAGGCTAGAGCAATGCTCCTCATCGCAGCACCTGGTCAGGGTGCGCAGACTCCCGGATTCCTGTCAGCCTGGCTGGAGCTCCCCGGATTCCGCGCCCGGCTGGAGGCTTGGTCGCAGCTGGCCGGCTGCGACCTGATCAGGGCCGGCACGACCGCCGACGCCGAGGAGATCAAGGACACCGCCGTTGCCCAGCCGTTGCTCGTCGCCGCAGCCCTGGCTACCGCGATGGACCAGGTGTCCACCGGGGCACACCCGGTGAGCAAGCAGTCCGTGGCAGTCGCCGGGCACAGTGTCGGCGAGCTCGCCGCCGGCGTGCTCGCGGACGTGATCACGGCCGAGGACGCAATGCGGCTAGTCCGGATCAGGGCCCGAGGCATGGCTGCTGCTGCCGCCGCAGCCGAGCCAACCGGGATGACAGCGGTGCTCGGCGGTGATGAGGCGCAGGTACTGGCTGCCATCGACGCTGCCGGGCTGACCCCGGCGAACGTGAACGGAGCCGGCCAGATCGTCGCCGCGGGAACGCTGGCCCAGCTAGCCGCGTTCGCCGAGAATCCCCCGGCCGGCGCCAGGCTCAGGCCGCTGTCAGTAGCCGGCGCGTTCCACACTCATCACATGGCGCCGGCCGTCGAAGCCCTGGCTGCAGCCGCCCGGGACGTTGACGTCTGCGACCCGGTCAGGCCGCTGCTGTCCAACCGGGACGGTGCGGTGGTCAAGTCCGGGCCCGAGTGGCTGGATCGCATCATCAACCAGGTGAGCGCGCCAGTCCGGTGGGACCTGTGCATGCAGACCATGGAGTCGCTCGGTGTCACCGCGCTCATCGAACTGCCGCCAGCGGGCACACTGACCGGCCTGGCCAAGCGGGCACTGCGCGGCATCAAGCTGGTCAGCCTCAAGAGCCCAGACGACCTCGGTGAGGCGCGCGCGCTGCTCGCCGAGCACGCGGACAGCCACGACGACCACCACGCGCCAGACTGGCGGCTGCTGGTCGCTCCGGTGACCGGGACCTTCCGCGCGCCGGATGGCCATCCGGCAGCGGCCGGGCCCGGCACCCACGTCGGCGACCGCAGCGACCTCGGGCACGTCGAGGCGCGGGGTGGCAATAACGCCGTCACCGCTGCCTTTCCGGCCACGGTCATCGAATGGCTGGTCGAGGACGGCGACCCGGTGAGCGCAGGGCAGCCGCTGCTCCGGCTCCAGCCCGCGCGGGCCGCCGCACCGAACGCCCAGCCAGGCGGCAGCTGACCCCGGCCTTGGACACCAAACAGCACAGACAACACAATCAACGCAATTAATCGCCAGCAGCGAAAGGCAGCAGGGCACATGCGACTCAGCGAAGGCCAACCGGGCGCGCGGATACTTGCTTTCGGCGGGTACCAGCCCGCACGGGTGGTCACTAACGACGAGCTGGCACAGACCGTCGATACCAACGACGAGTGGATTCAAAGCCGTGTCGGTATCGCCAGCCGCCGGATCGCCGGCCCGGACGAGACCGTTGCCGACATGGCGGTACAGGCCGGCGGCAAGGCCCTTGCCGCCAGTGGCCTGTCCCCGGCCGACGTGGATCTGGTGATCGTTGCCACTTGCACGCCTGAAGTGCAGATCCCCAACGTGTCCGCGTCTGTGGCCAAGCGTCTCGGCATCGTCGCGCCGGGTGCCTACGACCTGAACGCCGCCTGCGCGGGATTCTGCTACGCGCTCGCCAACGCCGCTGACGCAGTCCGGACCGGTACTGCCAGGAACGTGCTGGTCGTCGGCGCAGAGAAACTGTCCCAGTGGGTCGACTGGACCGACCGGTCGACCTGCATCATCTTCGCCGACGGCGCCGGCGCGGCAGTCGTCGGACCGGTCGCGGAGGCCGGCGACGCGCCTGGCATCGGACCGGTGCACTGGGGCAGCGATGGCGGCCTGGCGGACAAGATTTACATCGCCGACCGGAATTCGTTCATCTTCCAGGAGGGGCAGACCGTCTTCCGGTGGACGACCAGCGCGCTCGCCCCGATCGCCCTGACGGCGTGCGAGAAGGCCGGCGTGGACCCGTCCGAGCTGAGCGCCTTCATCCCGCATCAGGCGAACCTGCGGATCGTCGAGGCGATCGCGCGCAAGCTGCACGCCCCGCAGGCGGTCGTGGCACAGGACATCGTGACCGCGGGCAACACCTCGTCGGCGTCAATCCCGCTCGCGCTGTCCCGGATGATCGAGCGCGGCGAGGTCGCCTCCGGCTCGAAGGCGCTGCTGCTCGGTTTCGGCGCCGGCATGTGCTACGCCGCGCAGGTGATCACGGTACCCTGACCCAGCCCTGGCCGCGGGCGCGACCAGAGCGCACACCACGTTCAACAGTTACCCCAGAAGGAGAGCACAAGAGCAATGGCCATGTCGGAGCAGGAAATCCTTGAGGGTCTCGGCGAGATCATCGACGAAGTAGCGGGCGTTCCAGCTGATCAGGTGAGCCCGGACAAGACGTTCGTCGACGACCTGGACATCGACTCGCTGTCGATGGTGGAGATCGCGGTGGCGGCCCAGGACAAGTTCGGCGTCGAGATCCCCGACGACCAGCTTAAGGACCTGAAGACCGTCCAGGACGTCATCGACTACGTCCGGCGCGCCGAGGTATCTGCCTGACGGCCGGGCTTGGCGCGAGGGCTAGGCGCGCCGCGCCGTCAGGATTCCGGGGCCCACGGGGGCGCGCTCCCGTGGGCGCGCCGGGCCAGCCCCAACTCGACGAGGAGCAGAACGACAGTGGGTACAGACCGGACGCGAGTCGTGGTCACCGGCCTTGGCGCCATTACGCCGGTTGGCGTGGACGTGCCGAGCACCTGGGAAGCGCTTAAGGCCGGCTGCAGCGGCGTGCAGCCGCTGACTGACGACTGGGCGGCCGAGTTGCCGACCCGGATCGCGGCCTGGGCCGCCGCCGACCCGGCCACGCTGATCGACCGGGTGCAAGCCCGGCGGCTTGACCGGTGCGAGCAGTTCGCGCTGGTGGCCGCGCGCGAAGCGTGGGCCGACGCGGGATCTCCCGACGTCGACCCGGAACGGCTCGCCGTCGTGGTGTCGAGCGGTATCGGTGGCGTCGCCTCGACGCTGTCGGCCTACGACACGCTGCGGGAAAAGGGCTGGCAGCGCCTGTCCCCGTACACCGTGCCGATGCTGATGCCGAACGGCGCAGCGGGCTGGCTCGCTATCGAACTCGGCGCGAAGGCGGAAGTGCACACTACCGTGAGCGCGTGCGCCTCCGGTGCCGAGGCGATCGGCTACGCCATGGACATGATCCGGGCTGGCCGGGCCGACGTCGTGCTGGCAGGTGGCACCGAAGCGGCGATCATCCAGCTGAACATCGCCGCGTTTGCCGCCATGCGCGCGCTGTGCACATCCAGGAACGACGACCCGGTCCGTGCCTCCCGGCCGTTCGACAAGGGCCGGGACGGATTCGTGCTTGGCGAGGGCGCCGGGATGGTGATCCTGGAGTCGCAGGAGCACGCGGAGGCCCGCGGCGCCAATGTGTACGCGGTGGCCGCCGGAGTGGGCTACTCGTCCGACGCGCACCACATCGCGCAGCCGGATCCGGAGGGCGCCGGGCTCAAGCTCGTGCTGCGGCGGGCACTCGCCGATGCCTCCGTGCGGCCCGAGCAGGTCGTGCACGTGAACGCGCACGCGACCTCCACCCCGGCCGGCGACGTAGTCGAGGCGCAGGCGATCGCTGCCGCTCTCGGCGATGCGGCTCCGGGCGTGGTGGTTTCGGCGACCAAGTCGATGACCGGTCACCTGCTCGGCGGTGCCGGGGCGGTGGAGTCAGTCGCCGCGATCCTCGCCCTCCGCGAGCGAGTCGCGCCGCCGACCATCAACCTGGACGACCCCGACGACGACGCTGGCCTGACGATCTCGGCGAAGCCGCAGCAGCTCAGGCCGCGCAGCGAGGAGCCGATGGCCGTCATCAACAACTCGTTCGGCTTCGGCGGTGCCAACGTCGCCCTCACGTTCACCGAAGCGTGAGCTGTTGCCGCCGCTGCCGGCCGTGCCACCCGAGCAGGACGCCCCCGTATCCCCCGAGGAGATCGACGTGACCATCGTTGACTCGGCAGTAGCCACGCAGCTGCTCCCGCCGGCGGCCAGCAACGCCAGGCGAGCGTCGCCGGCTGCAGCTTCGGGAGCCGCCGCGCCTGCTCCGGCCGCTGCCGCCGCGGCAACTGCCGGGCTGGCTCGTGACCCGCAGTCGCGCCTGGAGGCGCTCTTCGACCCCGGCACGCTCGAGCTTCTGTTCCCTGCCGACGACAGCGGCGTGCTGGCGGGAACGGGCCTCATCGGAGGGCTGTCCGTCGTCGCGTTCGCCAGTGACCCGCGAATCCAGGGCGGTGCCATGGGCATCGCAGGCTGCACGGCTATCGTTGCGGCGCACGACCACGCGATCCAGACCGGTGCTCCCATCATCGGGTTGTGGCACTCCGGCGGCGCTCGCCTCGTGGAGGGCGTCGAAAGCCTGCATGCGGTTGGCCTGGTCTTCGCTGCGATGACGAGGGCGTCAGGCAAGGTACCGCAGATCTCGGTGGTGCTGGGCGCGGCGGCTGGCGGTGCGGCTTACGGCCCGGCGCTCACTGATCTGGTGATCTTGTCCGAGCAGGGCCGGATCTTCGTTACCGGCCCCGACGTGGTGCGCAGCGTTACCGGCGAAGACGTGGATATGGAGCGCCTCGGCGGTCCCGAGCCGCACAGCCGGCGCTCCGGCGTCGTGCACGTGGTCACGGCCACCGATGCCGAGGCGCTGGAGCGGGCTCGCCAGCTAGTCGTGCTGCTCGGCCGCCGGGAGAGCCACGCCGAGGGTGAACTGCCCGATACCGACCTGAGCGCCCTCCTGCCGGACTCGCCCAGGCGCGCCTACGACGTCCATCCGCTAATCGGCGGCCTGCTCGACGGCCCCGGCATCGAACTTCATCCCCGCTGGGCACCGAACATCGTCACCTCGCTCGGGCGGCTCGGCGGCCGGACGGTCGGCGTGATCGCCAACAACCCGCTGCGGCTGGGCGGCTGCCTGGATGCCACGTCAGCGGAGAAGGCGGCCAGGTTCGTTCGGATGTGCGATGCGTTCGGCGTGCCGCTGGTCGTCCTGGTGGACGTTCCCGGCTACCTGCCCGGCGTCGGCCAGGAGTGGGACGGCGTGGTCCGCCGCGGCGCGAAGCTGCTGCACGCCTTCGCGGAGGCTGTGGTGCCCCGTGTGACGCTGATCACACGCAAGGCCTACGGCGGCGCGTACATCGCGATGAACTCCCGCGCGCTGGGCGCGACGAAGGTGTTCGCCTGGCCTGACGCCGAGGTGGCAGTCATGGGCTCGGTGGCGGCAGTGCGCATCCTGCACCGCCGCACGCTTGCCGCGGCGGCAGCGCAAGAGCGCCAGCAGGTCGAGGCCCGCCTGGCAGCGGAACACGAGGAGATTGTCGGCGGCCTGCCCCGCGCAGTCTCCCTTGGTGTCATCGATGAGGTCATTGAGCCGGCCAAAACGCGCACGGCTATTCTTGACGCGATCGTGCGAGCCCCGCACTTGCGCGGCCAGCACGGCAACATTCCGCTGTAACAAGCTCGTTCCCGCCCCTCAGGGGATCGTGCGGCAACGCTCCGCGGGGACGGTATGGTATGGCAACGAAGGCTCGCCAGGGCCAGATGTTTTCCCTGGCGAACTTTTAATAACGCCAGCCCATAGCTTGTGGGCAGTTGGGTAAAGCTGCCGCGCGTTAGTTAACGCTTCCGCAGCACGGTTGCCACGGCTGGGGCCCGCGAAAGCCTGGCCAGACCATCTACGTTCCTGAGGAGCTAGCTACTTGCCCCGGCTACGCCTGACTCGACGCGGTAATGCAGCCAGCCTTCGTGGCAGTTTGAGCCCCGCAGTAGCGCTGCCAGCGGCAGGGGGCGGCGTTCTCGCAGATGTGGGCGGGGTTAGCGGCAGCGCATCGCGAGCTGGTCAGGTGATCGCGGCACTGCGCTATCACTGGCTGGCGGCAGCACTGATCGTAGCCGGAGCAGTACTCCGCGTAATCACGTGGATGGCCTACCACCCGGCGATCTTCTATATCGACTCGATCAAGTACCTGTACCGCGGCTGGCAAGGATCCGACCCGCTCGGTTACAAGGTGCCGCTGAAGATCGTTCTGGCCATCGGCGACCTGGGTACGGTCACAGCCTTCCAGCACCTCATCGGCCTCGGCATCGGCGTCGCGCTCTATGTGCTGCTGATCCGGCGCGGCATCAACCGGTGGCTGGCAGCCCTGGCCATCGCGCCGATCCTGCTTGACGCCTACCAGCTGCAGGCCGAGGCGACGATCATGCCGGACGTCCTGTTCGAGGGAATGGTCGTCGCCGCGCTGGTCATCTTGCTCTGGAGGCCGACGACAAACTGGCTGAGCATTGTTGTCTCCGGGCTCATTCTCGGCCTCGGTGCCACCGTCCGCGAGGTCGGCGTGTGGATGATCGCCCCGGTCGTGCTCTACCTGCTCGGGTGCCGGTACCTGCGCGTCTCCCGCGACGACTGGTACAGCGCCGTGCTGAAGTCCTGCATCATGTGCCTGGCCTTCCTGCTGCCGGTCGTGACGTACTGCAGCATCTCCTACGCCGATTCCGGGCACTTCCGGCTGTCGGTCAAGGGCAGCGCGGCGGGTCGCGTCGCCAAGGCTGTCGACTGTGCCACGATCAAGCTCCCGGCCGACATCCAGGCGATGTGCCCGACTCCGGCCGAGCAGCAGCATGGCCCCGACTGGCTTGAGCACGACTGGCAGTCGCCGCTGATCAGGGGCTTCCAAGGGCCGGACCGCCTGCAGCTGGTCTCGGTCTTTGACCACGCCGTGGAGCGCCAGCAGCCGCTGCGGATCATCGGCTCGGTGCTGGACGACTCGGTTCGCCTGTTCGAGCTGAGCCGGTACGCCAGCATCGAGACCACCCCGATCTCGCGCTGGCAGTTCCAGCACGCGTTCTTTGGCTACACTCCTGAGTTCGTCACCTGCGGCAGCCAGCTGGCGGGACAGACGCCCGGCACCGGGTCGCTGTGCGGCACCCACGACAGGCTGAACGACATCATCGTCGGCGTTCAGGTAACGCACAGCGCGCCAGTGCACGAAGAACTGCTGAACCCGGCGTGGGGCGGCAAGTTCGAGGTGGACGGGCCGCTGGCCTCGTTCCTGCGGGACTATCAGCTGTACGGGGGCTACACCCCCGGCCCGCTGATGCTGATCTTCGCGCTAGCCGGGCTGCTCGGGTCCGTGATGGCGCTGGTGTACCGGCGGGGCAGCGCGCGGGCGCGTCACCTGGCGCTCGCCAGCCTGGTCTTCTTCGTCACCGCCGTCGGCTTGCTGCTCGTTGCCGACTTGTATGTGTTCTCCTGGCGGTACCAGCTGCAGGCTCTCATCAGCCTGCCGCCGGCTGGCGTACTCGGTGCGACAGCCGCACTGGAAGCACTCCGGTACCGCCGGCGGGCCACCCAGTCGGCTCCGGAAATCGAGTCGACCCCGGCTACCCCGGCGCCGGCAACCTGACATTGCCGTTCTGGCAATGCCGTTTGCCTCTCGGGGCGTGCCTCGGGCATCGTGGTGCGAGGCACCACGCACGGGAGACGACCAACCGCCGGACTAGTGGTTCACCGGCTAACGGTTCACCGTGCTCATGTCCGCGTACCGGTCGCCGGATGGCTGGCCGACGTGCTGATCGAGCCAGGCGGCGTCCTCGCTGGTTAGCTCGACGTCCGCAGCAGCGAGGTTTTCCTCGAGGTAGGTCCGCCGTTTGGTGCCGGGGATCGGAACAATGTCCTGGCCGCGAGACAGCACCCAGGCCAGCGCTAGCTGGCCAGGCGTGCAGCCCTTCGTTGTCGCCAGCTGCTCGATGATGCCGGCCAGGGCGACGTTGCGACCGAAGTTCTCGCCCGCGAACCGGGGGAACCGGCCCGTCCGCGAGTCACCTTCGGGCAGGTCGGTGGCGTTCTTGAGTGAACCGGTCAGGAATCCGCGGCCGAGCGGGCTGTAGGCGACGAAGCCGATGCCTAGTTCGCGGACTGCGGGCAGGATCTCCGCCTCGACATCGCGGGCGAACAAGCTGTACTCCGTCTGCAGGGCGCTGATGGAGTGCACGGCGCTTGCCCGGCGGATGGTATGCGGCCCGGCTTCTGACAACCCGAGGTGGCGGACCTTCCCCGCCTGCACCAGTGAGGCCATCGCCCCGACGGTATCTTCGATCGGCACTGACGGGTCGACGCGGTGCTGGTAGTACAGGTCGATGTACTCGACGCCGAGCCGCGACAGCGACGCGTCGCAGGCAGCCAGAACATACTCAGGACGGCCGTTGACGCCGACGAATGACCCGTCCTCGCGCCGCTCGTTGCCGAATTTGGTGGCGAGCACGACCTCGTCCCGCCGCCCGGCGATGGCCTTGCCGACCAGCCGCTCGTTCGTGAAGGGCCCGTACATGTCCGCGGTGTCGAGGAAGTTGCAGCCAAGGTCGATCGCGCGGTGGATTGTCGCTATCGACTCGGCGTCGTCACCGGCGCCGTAGAACTCCGACATGCCCATGCAACCAAGGCCGATGGCGGAGACTGACAGTGATCCGAGGTGTCGCGTCTGCATGCATTCAGCGTACCGGAGGTTCCTCCGGTACGGTCCGCCGCCCCTCCGCCGCGGGCGCCAAGGGAATGCCGGGCGCGGCACGCACGCTGACCCTGGACATGGAGAATTCGCTGCCGCTCGCGGTACTGGATTTCGTCGGGATCGAATACGGCGAAAGTGCCGCCTCGGCGCTAGCCGGGGCGGTAAGTATCGCCCAGACCGTGGAAACGGCAGGCTACCGCCGCTACTGGGTCTCTGAGCATCACAACATGACAAGCCTGGCGTGCAGCGCGCCGGAGCTGCTGATCGCCCATGTCGGCGCCTTCACCTCGAGCATCAGGGTGGGCGCTGCGGGCATGATGCTGCCGAACCACTCGTCGCTCAAAGTCGCCGAGACGTTCAGGACGCTGCTCGCGATGTACCCGGCGCGGATTGACCTGGCGCTCGGCCGGGCTCCCGGCACGGATCCGCTGACCGCCCACGTGCTGCGCCGCGGCATGGTCGCCGATGCCGCCGCGGAGTTCCCGGCGCAGGTTGGTGAACTGCTGGCGTTCCTTGGCGATGGGTTCCCCGATGGGCACCCATATCAGAGGCTTGTCGCAGCGCCGTTGATCGAGGAGCGGCCGGAGCTATTCGTTCTGGGCTCGAGCCCGTACGGACCGCAGTTCGCCGCCGTCAACGGCTTTTCCGCTGTCTTCGCCCACCATATGAGCCCGGAGCTGGCGATTCCCGCGCTGCGCGCCTACCGCCGCCAGTTCACCCCGCGCGAGGAGGGCGCACAGCCCTACTCCGCGATGTCGGTGCTTGCCTTTGCCAGCGAGAATCAGGATGCGGTCATCGACTTCGAAGCTGCCTGGACTCTCACCATCCAGAACATCCGCCGAGGCATCCGGGAACCGCTGCGGCCCGAGGCCGTCAGGGAACTGGCCAGTTCACCGGACTTCCGCACCAGCCGGAAAGAGGATGGCCGCATGGTGACCGGTGAGCCGAAGGCAGTCGCCGAGCGGCTGCTGGAGCTCAAGCACGAGGCCGAAGTGGACGAGATCGTCGTTGTCACGCCGAGCCTGGATCGCGAGCGCCGCAAGGCGAGTTACGCGGCCATCGCGGACGCCTGGCGCCCGGCCAGCTGACCAGAATCTGGTGAGTTCTCGATAGCTTTAGGTCATGGCTGGCG
>Ga0335072_10005051_pt1 | contig 19465 bp, 11 predicted proteins | sample Lox_Sample_21_FD_206725 | JGI IMG/M metagenome (GOLD analysis project Ga0335072, IMG submission 206725) | Soil microbial communities from Loxahatchee National Wildlife Refuge, Florida, United States - Lox_Sample_2.1 | ecosystem: Environmental > Terrestrial > Soil > Wetlands | place: USA...
AATGCGTCTCGCCATTCCGCCGGCATGTTCAACGACGCCGTGCGGTCGCGGCGAACGGCGATGCGCTGCGCTGCCGCAATCAGGCCCTCGACAAATCCATTCTCGGTTGGTGGCACGGCAATGATGTTCGATGAGATCTCGGCGAGCCTTGCCGCGGTTTTCGTGGCGAAGCTGTTGGTGACGACAATGCCGCCGGATGCCGCCATTTCGAGCACTGCGTAGCTGGTGTGGGGTGAAAGCATCGGGCACAACAGGATGTCCGATTCTCGCAGCAGGCGCGCGTAACCTGCGTAGTCAGCCCAAGGCGCGGGCCGCAGCGTTGCATTTTCGCTGAGTGGCATGGGAGGCAGGCTGCCGCGGCTGCCGATCGCCAGGAATTCCCAGGCCGTGCCGCTGAAAACGGGGTCGGCACCGGCGGCTTGCAACGCCGCCAATCCGAGCCCGAGCAAGTTCCGCTCGTTGGTCGGACGTGCGTAGAACAAGAGGCGGAGCGGTCGCCCGGGATGGTCCATGGCGGCGGGATGAAAGCGGGCACGGTTGATCGCTGGTTCGAATACCAGGCTGCGCGCGGTGAATGCGGCGTCCGCGTAGCGGCCGGGCTTTTGCTGCCCGAAATAATCCAGGAGCAAGCGTTCGTTGAAGATGCCGATGTGATCGAATGCATAGGTCTCCAGAGCCAGGGCATGATTGCTGGACCACGGATAGAAGCCTGGCTCGAAATCCTGGATCAGGTAAAAGAAGCGGGGAACAACCATTTGCGGCAGCAGCGTCTTCACCTGCTGCGCCGTGGTCCAGTGCGTGGCAAGGAACATGTCATGCGCGCCGATCGCGAGCGGCGTCGCGGCATCGTCCGCTGTGGCAATGCTGAGATCCGGCGGACGCGCGGTCTCGCCGGTGATGGCGGCGAGATGGCGCCAGAACCAGTCGAGATTTGCTCCTGGTCCCGGCGGCGCGGCGATGACTCGCACCGGCACCTCCTGCGCTGCGAGCCAGTAGGCCAGGTTCAGGACGGTATTGGGACCTCCGGTCATGGCATCCTGCGACAGCGCCGGCCGCAGCACATTGATCGCGGGCCGCAGCCCCGGATCGACCCGCAGGGACAGTGGCGGCGCTTTCAGCACGTCGAGCAGACGGTCGCGAAAACCCGGCGGGTTGGTGAATTGCTGGAGGTTGGCAGCGAACCGGACGGGATCGTCGCGCAGCAGACGCAGATGGTTGCGCAGCTTGCGAAGCACGGGCGCGATGGTCGAGGTTATGGCGACGCGGTTATGGCGGCGCGATCAGTTCTTGCCGGCGTAGCTCTTGGCCATGCCTTCCGCCGGCTCCGCCTGTGGACCGAAGGGCATGATCGGGTATCGCAGTCCTGCCTTGGACAGTCCGTGCAGGCCGGTGACCGCGCGTTGCAGATCCTCAGGCGGGCACGCCATCAGCATCTCCTCGTCGGTGACGCCGCCGTAGCGGCGCTCGGCGTAGCAGGGGATGGAAAGACTGACCGTGCGGGTCTTCAACGCATGGCCCCAGGAATCGGCACAGGCGCTCTCGCCGGTGATGCTGAAATCGTAGCGCTGATAATGCTTCCATTGCAGTCCGTTAATGAACAGGATCATTTGCGCGGGGTTGCCGTAGAACAAGCAGATATCGGGGGGATCGAGGCGGGCGGAGCGCAGCGGCGAAACGACGAGGCCGTGATAGGTGCCGGGCGCGACGCGCGACATCCCGGCCTGATGGGCAGCGGCGGCCTCGCGGTTTTCGAACCACACGCCCTCCATTTTGCGGCCGGAAGTATAGATTTCGCTGGGCGCGTCGAGGCCGATCACGCTGCTGCAACTGGAGAAGGCGGGGATGTTCTCGGTGGTGATGCCGAGTGTGAAGCCCGCCATGCGTGCCTGTGTCACCAACTGGCAGGTGGAGAAGGTCTTGCCACGCGGCGGACGGCGCAGGCCGCGAACGTTTTCCATAGCACTTTGTTCGGCAAAACCCTTCATGCCGATCGGCAGCGTGCGCAGGCGGAGCAATTGCGAAAGTTGCTCTGCCAGTTCGGCGATGGCCTTGGCGTCAAGTGCCGGGGCTGCGGCGATGCCGGGGGCGTCGTTCATTGGACGGTCTCCTTGGTGCTGGCGTTATCGTGGCACCGGCGGCGCAATGTGCGAAGCGCAATCGCGCTGGCTTACCCATGATGCTGTGCCGCCTGGACGGCGCGCGTGACGGCGGCCTCGGCGTCCGCCTTGCCGGCCCAGCCGCCGATCTTGACCCATTTTCCGGCTTCCAGGTCCTTGTAGCGTTCGAAGAAATGCTCGATCGCGGCAAGGGTAATTTGCGGCAGGTCGTCGATCGAGTCGACGTGGGCATATTGGGGATGCAGGCGTTCGTGGGGTACACAGATGATCTTTTCGTCGGGGCCGGATTCGTCCTCCATGCACAGCATGCCGATCGGGCGGGCGCGGATCACGGCGCCGGGTACCACCTGGGTCGGGATCAGCACCAGGGCGTCGAGAGGATCTCCATCCTCGGCCAGGGTGCCGGGAATGAAGCCGTAGGCCGACGGATAGGCGGTTGCCGTAAACAGGAAACGGTCGACGAAGAGCACACCGGATTGCTTGTCGACTTCGTATTTCACGGCCGAACCCTGAGGGATTTCGACCATGACGTAGATGTCCTGCGGCGGGGCTTTTCCGGTGGGAATGCGGGATACGTCCAAGACGCGGCCTCCTGCGGGTGCGGCACGAGTCCGATTTATGGCCGATGCAGCCGGGCCGCAATGTTGCAGGCGGATCGTTCTTGCGTCCCGGCGCGATGATGTCCGTTGCTGTTGCGGACGGCCTGGCGTGCGTCCCCGTCCCCGCCGCAATGGCGGCCGATACCGTTGCGCTTTGCTCCGCCGTCATGTGGCCATCCGGTGCTCGCCGTTGGGACGAAGCCCGGCGGGACGCAGCTAGCTGCGTGAAACCGCCCGCATGCGTTGTGCGTAGACGTTGATGATGAGTGCCGCGAGCAATATCAGCCCGCGGATCAGAATTTTCAGGAAGCTGTCGACATTGACGTGATCCAGGCCGTTGTTGAGCACGCCCAACACGAGCAGGCCGATGATGGTATTGCCGATGCCGCCCTGGCCGCCGAACAAGCTGGTGCCGCCCACGACGACCGCGGCGATCGAATCGAGCAAGTAGGTGTCGAACTCGTTCTGTTGCGCGCTGCCGAAATAGGCAACGCCGAGCATTCCGGCGATCCCGGAGCACACCGCTGAAATGATCATCACCGCGGCAATCACCGCGCGGACGTTGACGCCGGAATACTCGGCGGCTTCACGGTTGCCGCCGACCATGTAGACGTAGCGGCCGAAGCGCGTATAGGTGAGCACTAGATGGCCGAGCAATAGCGCGAGCGCGGCCACCACGACGATCCAAGGCAGTGGTCCGATGAAACCGCTGCCGAGCGTATTCACCAGCTTCGGCACCGCATAGGCAATCTGGCCGCGCACCAGCAAGGCGCAGACTCCCGCTCCGATCTGCAGCATTGCCAGGGTCATGATGAACGAGGGAATGCCGATCCAGGTGATACCCAACGCGTTCACCACGCCCAGCGAGAAGCAGGCGGCGAAGGCCAGGATGATGGCCAGTGCGCCCGGCAGCGGCAGGTTGTCGATATTCACGCTGGCATCCTGCGCCGTGAAGAACGCAACGACGATGCCGGTCGCATTGGCAATGGCCGCGACGCTGAGGTCGATCTCCGCGCACAGGATCACGAAGGTCAGTCCGACCGCGATGATGCCGGTGACCGATATCTGCGTCAGGATGTTCCAAAGGTTCCCAATCGTCGCGAAGGACGGGCTGGCGGCCGCGAAAAACGCCACCAGGAACAGGAGAGTTACGAATGGGGCGACGTTGCGCATCTGGCCGCGCAGCCATCCGGTGATGCCGCCGCGTGTCACTGCCGAAGCTTGCTCCGCCCGTTCCGACATTCCTGCTCCCTCATGCCGCTGCGAGCAAACGATCCTTGCTGACCGTCTCGCCGGCGAATTCATGCACCACACTGCCTTTGCGCATCACCAGGATACGATCGGCGAGCGATAGCACGGTCTCGGGCTCGCTGGAGACGACGACGATGCCGATTCCCTGGTCCCGCAAACCGCGCACGATCTTGGTGACATCGTCCTTGGCGCCGACATCCATGCCGCGGGTCGGCTCGCTCAGCAGCAGCACGCGCGGCAGGTGCGCCAACCAGCGTGCGAGCGCTACCTTCTGCTGATTGCCGCCGGACAGGGCGCGCAGCGCCAGATCGACATTGGCGGGCCGGATCGCGAGCCGCCGGGCCTGGCGCTGTGCCACGGCGCGCTCCGCCGCGGGGTGGAGCAACAGGGCGCCGATGCGGCGAAGCATGCTGATGGTGACGTTCTTGAACACCGGCTCTTCTGCAAACAGCATGCTGCGGCGGCTTTCGGGAACCAGGGCAATGCCGGCGCGACGCGCCTGGGTGGTGGATCGCAGCCGCACCGTCCGGCCGTCCACCATCACCCGGCCGTCGTAGGGCGGCAGCTTGCCGAAAAGGCTGTGCGCGAGTTCGAGCTGCCCGCTGCCCATGAAGCCGTAAACGCCGAGAACTTCGCCGGCGCGTACGGTCAGCGACACGTCGCGGAAAGCACCGTGGAGGGTAAGGCCGCTCGCTTCCAGCACGACGGGCGTTGCGGGGGCCGCAGGCAATTGGCGGTCTTCGGTATAGCTTTCCTCCAAGGCATCGTGCCCCGCACCGATCATTTGCTCTATCAGCCTCGCCTTGGAAATGTCGGCGCACGCCGCGGTGGCGACCGCGCGGCCGTTGCGGAACACCGTGACACGGTCGCAGATCGCCAGCACGTCGTCGAGGAAGTGCGAGATGAAGATCAGGCTATGGTTGGCATCGCGCAGGCGGCGCAGAAGCGAGAACAGGCGCTCGACTTCCGGCGGTGACAGGGCGGAGGTTGGTTCATCGAGGATTATGATGCGCGCGCCGGAGAATAAGACGCGCGCGACCTCCACGAGCTGTTGCAGGCCGAGCGACAGCGTGCCGAGTCCGGCGCTCGGGTCCACATCGATGCCGAGCCGCGCGAGATGTTCGCGGGCGCCACGCTGCATGGCGCGCCAGTCGATGGTACCAAAGCGGGTGAGGGGCTGCGCGCCGAGATAGACGTTCTCGGCCACGGTCAGCGTGCGGACAGAGGAAAGTTCCTGATGCACCATGCCGATGCCGGCGGCTCGCGCCTCGCGGGTGGAGGCGAAGCGGCGGAGGTTGCCGTCAAGGGTCAGCGTGCCGTCGTAGTCGTGGTACACGCCGGCGATGATCTTCATGAGTGTGGACTTGCCGGCGCCGTTCTCACCAATCAGCCCGTGGATTTCGCCGCCCGCGAGGGCGAACGCCACGTCGCGCAGGGCGGTGACGCCGCCGAAGGATTTCGAGATGTTGGTAAGCTGGAGCATGGCCGTAAATAACCTCTCCCGCGCGTCGCGCGGGAGAGGTCGCGGAGCGCGGCGCCGCGGGTGAGGGTGATCGGGTCGGCACACAATAGAAAATCACTGCGTACCGGCCCGATCACGCTCACCCTCGATGCTTCGCATCTCGACCTCGCCCGCCGCGGGCGGGAGAGGTTTCTCCTTGGTCAGATCAGGAAATGGTCTTCCATCCACATCATCCCGGGCGCATTTGCACGGGTGACGACGGGGCCGTCGGCGACGATGTTCTTCGGAATGCCGCCGGGGCCGGTCTTCTCGCCTGTGGTGACCGCGGCGACGCCGGCGATCAGCGCGCCGGCATGGATGCGGCACGACGGATTGCGCACGGTTGCCAGCATGCGGCCGTCCGTCACCGCCTCCAGCGCCGGCGGCATCGCGTCGCAGCCGCCGATCTTGATCGACGTCCGGTTGTGCGCCTTCATCACGTTGTACGCGGCGAGCGCCATGTCGTCGTTGTGGAAATAGGCCGCATCGATCTTTGGGTACTTCGTCAGCAGCGTTTCCCAGATACGCGCGACCTTGGTCACGTCCCAATCCGCCGGCTGATCGTCCAGCACCTTCACCTTGGGGTATTTCTTCACGACCGAGCGGAAGCCTCGGGCACGCCCTTGCGCTCCGGTGTGGCCGAGCGCGCCCTGCGTCATGATGACATTGCCCTCACCGCCGATCGCGTCGATCAGGGCCTGGGTCACCGAGGCGCCCATGAACTCGTTGTCGGGGGCGATGAAGCTGTGGACGTCGATCGTATCGAGCGGTGCGATCAGCGTGTCCATGTCGATCACCGGCGTGCCGGCGGCGATCATCTTCTTGACCGGCGCGGTCAGTGTGCCGATGCCGAATGCCTGGATCGCGGCGAAGTCCCATTGCTGGGAGGCCATGTTGTCGATCGCGGCGCGCTGCTTCGTGGCGGAGAGTTCGCCGTCGAACCAGGTGACCTCGACGTTGAACAATTTGCCCCAGTATTCGGCGGCGCGTTTGCCCTGGGCGCACCAGGTCGCCTGCAATCCGGCGTTGCTGAACGCGGCCTTCAGCGGCTTCGCCGAACGTCCGGCGGCTTCCGCCATCTCGGCGGCGCGGGCGGGCGCCATGCCGAAGCCGGCTACCAGCGCGGCGGTGAGGGCCGAGGCCCCGGTGGAGGCGATGAAGCGGCGGCGATCCGGCCGCGGCGCGCGCGGGTTTTTGATCATTGGCGTTCCTCCTTGTTGTTGCCTGGTCCGCGGATGGTGGGGCGTGGTTCGGGCGCGGGTCAATGTTCGCGATGCGCGCGACGAGCCAGCCGTGTTGCGGACAAGGTCCGTGCCGTGTCCACGCGACGGCACCATGGCTGGGCAAGCCCGCGCCGTCGCGGGTAGATCGGACCGCTGCGGCACCGGGGCTGTTTCGCTCGCGCGATGTCGCCTCGCCGCGCGATGTCGCCTCGCTGTGCGGCTAAGCGACCCGAATTTCGGCGACGAAGCGCTGCACTTCCGCTCGCAGTCGATCGGCCTGGCCGGATAGCGCGGTGGCGGCGCCGAGCACGTGGGTCGCCGCGGTGCCGGTTTCAGTCGCAGCCGCGTCCATCCCGGCGATGTTGTCGCCGATGCTCTGTATGCCTTCGGCGGTGTGGTGCATGTTGCGAGTAATTGCCACGGTGGCCGCGCCCTGTTGTTCCACCGAAGCGCTGATCGTGGTGGCAATGCCGCTGATCTCGCCGATGATGCGGGTGATGCCGCCGATCGCCTCCACCGCCTCGCCCGTGGCGGACTGAATTTGGCTGATATGGGCGCCGATGTCCTCAGTGGCCTTGGTCGTCTGGGTAGCCAGGCTCTTCACTTCGGAAGCGACGACGGCGAAGCCCTTGCCGGCATCGCCGGCGCGGGCAGCCTCGATGGTTGCGTTCAGCGCCAACAGGTTGGTCTGACCGGCGATGGCGGTAATCAGTCCGACGATCTCGCCGATTTTCTGCGCGCCGCCGGCCAGCGCCTGCACCACCGCATCGGTACGCCGGGTGGCTTCCACGGCCTGTTGGGCGATGAGCGAGGATTGCTGCACTTCCCGGCCGATCTCGGCAATCGACTCGGTCAGTCTGCCGCCGTCGACGGCCACTGTCTGGACGGAGGCGCTGGCAGCCTCGGCCGCGACGACCACCGCGCGGCTGCGTTGGCCGGTTCGGCCAGCGACATCGGTCATTCCCTGGGCGGTGGACTGAAGGTCGGCCGCCGCGGTGGCAAGCACCGCGACCAGATGCGAGACCTCTGCTTCGAAGCCGCGCAGCAGCTCTTCCAGCCGCGCGGCATGGCGGTCCCTGGCGGCATGCTCTGTCGCCTGATCGGCCATCATTCGGTCGGCGGCGCGGCGATTGTCACGGAACACCTCGACCGCCGCCGCCATGGCGCCGATTTCGTCTCCGCGGGATCGGGCAGGAATGTCGACCTCGGTGTCTCCGCCGGCGAGGCGCTGCATGGCCGCTGTCATTTGGACGATCGGCCGCGCGACCAACGCCTGGATGAGCAAGCCGAGCAATGGCACGATCAGCAGGACGGCCACCGCGGCGGCGACGACGGCGGCGGCGCGGTAGCCGGCCAGCGGCTGCAATGCGGCGGCACGGTCGAGGACAATGCCGACATACCATTTCGCCCCGGGCAGTCCGGCGATCGGGAACAGCCCAAACAGGCTATTGGAATCGCCGCCCAGCACAGCCTGCCCCGTGAGCTGCCCTGCGGCGGCCGGCAACGCATCGCGCAGATCGTGCAATACCCGACGCGGGTCAGGATGCACCAGCACGCGGCCGCTTGCCTCGACCAGAAATGCGTAGCCGCGGCCGCCCAGGTCGAGGCTCGCAAGCACGTCGCGGATGGTGCCAAGGTCGAGGTCTGCCCCGGCGACGCCGGCAACGCCATTCTGGCTGGCCACCTGCGAAGCCGCGGTAATGATCAGCCCGCCGCCGGCAGCGTCGGCGTAAGGCTCGGTCAACACCGCGCCTCGTGCCGCCGCGGCCAGTTTATACCAGGGCCGCGTGCGGGCATCGAAATCGGCCGGCAATTGCTCCGCGGGCCAGATGACAAAACTCCCGGCGGCGGCGCCGAAGTATGTGGCCTTGAAGGACGCCGCCAGCGTGGGCTGGCGCAGTAACCGCTGCACCTCCGCCGGGTTGCTGTCGCGCAGATCGTCCGCCAGCGTCTGGACGAGCAATAGACGGCCGCCGAGCCACTTCGCGATGTTGTCCGCGGTGGATTGGCCGATGGCGCGCAGCTCCGCTTCGATCTGCCGATGGATGGCGGTGCGCTGCTGCTGGTAGGTCCACGCGCCGAAGCCGCCAATGGCGACGACGACGAGCAATGACGTGGCGAGCAAGATGCGATGCAGAAACTTGTTCTGCCAGTTGGCGGCACGGCGCAATACGAGACCGGACATCGGCGGCTTGGCTCCGCGCTGGCGCGCCGGCTGTGGGTTTGCGAGCAGGCGGCGCCGCGAATCTGTGCCGTTGGCTGTACCCGCGTGAGGTTAACGAATCGCTACTATCCGGCGCGTTCGGGGAAGTTGGGAGGCGCGGCCGGCACTGGGCCTGAACGCGGCCATTGAAAGCAGGGATGATACGCGCTGCGTAGCGTATTATGGTCCGGTCCTTTGCCGGCAAACGGACAGCGGCGGTGTGGGCGGATCGGATGCCGAAGGGTTTCCCGAGCGATCTGGCCAAGGTGTCGCGCCGCAAGCTGCGCGCTGTGGACGCGGCGACCCGGCTGGAGGATCTGCGGCAGCCAGCCGGCCAACCATCTGGAGGCGCTGGTAGGTAATCGGGCCGGCCAGCACAGTATTCGGATCAACGATCAGTGGCGGCTGTGCTTCGTCTGGCGAGATGGCGATGCCTATGACGTCGAGATCGTCGATTATCATGGAGGCTGACGATGGCAATCCGCGTTGAGGATGTCGCCGGGATGGATTTCTCCGACGTGGCAGGCGCCGAGCGCATTGGGCCGGTGACACCAGGCGATGTGCTGCGCGAGGATTTCATGGTGCCGCTGGGATTGTCCGCGCGCGCTTTGGCGCGAGAGATGGGACTGCCGTCGAACCGCATTACGGCGATCTTGTCGGGCGGGCGTCGGGTCACCGCCGAGACGGCGATCCTGCTGGGCGAGCGGTTCGGCACCTCGGCGGAGTTCTGGATGAATTTGCAGATGGCGCACGATCTGGAGGAGGCGCGGTGCGGGCGGCGTAGCGGCGGGCGCCACGCCCAAACATGAAAGCGATGTGGTGTGGGAGAGGGTCTGGCGGCTGAGCGGAGGCAAGGGACCGGCCCTTATCTGTCCGGTCTGTCGGCTTTTGTCACGGCTGCCTGCACTTCGGCCTTTAACCGGGGCAAATCGTTCTGGATCGTGTCCCAAATCACGTCGAAGCTGATCCTGTCATAGGCATGGCGAAGCCAATTTCCCAGCCCACGGATATCCGGCTAACAGGATATCCGGCCACGGTTGGCCGGGAAGGAGTTCGCTGGCACGATCACCGAGGCGGAAGGCCGCCTCGCATATCCGCTCCAAGCAGCGTTCGATGGCATCGCGCGCCTGCCCGTTTGCTTCCAGCGCGGCGTGCTCCTGTCCCGCCAGATAGTCCTCAATCCGTGCAATGTTGTCGAGGATGTCATGGAGGCATTCGGGTGGATCATGTCTAGAAGGCACGGCGGCGATCCCGATCGATGTTCCGCTGAAGACGTGGGTTTTCGACCGGCTCGGGGAGCAGGTCGACGGGGCGGCCAACGATCTCGCTCAGGCGGCGCTGCAAGCGCATGAGACGAAACAGGCCGATATGGGCATCGGGGTCGAGTTCGACGGCAAGATCGACGTCGCTTGCCGGGTTGGCTTCACCGCGAGAGAGCGATCCGAAAAAGCGATAGATGGCGGATGCCGGCGCCGCGTAGCTCGGCGTCGTGCGCTCGAAGGACGGCTATGACGGCCTCGGGAGAGATTGTGGGTGAGACCGTCGGATACTTCTTACCTGGGGAGGGTAGCAAGCCATTGTAGAAATTACATTGCAGTTGCCTGTCAGACCGAGTCGAGAAGTTGGCTCGTGCCAGTCGGGCTTACGGGATGGTTCCAGAAGCTGCTGATGCTGTCGAGCACCCTATCCAAGACATAGCGCGGCCGCTCATATCAGATTCGATTCTCTGGCCGCTTGGAACGGCTGATGCGAGTTCGGAGCCCCTACGCTGCCACCTGCTGGCCGCGCCGCTCGTTACGCTTCCGCTCATGCGGGTCCAGGTAGCGCTTGCGCAGCCGCACCGCCCCCGGTGTCACCTCCACCAGCTCGTCGTCCTCGATATAGGCGATCGCTTGCTCCAGACTCATCTTCCGCGGCGGCACCAGCAGCATCGCGTCGTCCTTCCCGGCGGCGCGGATGTTGGTCAGCTTCTTTTCCTTGATCGGGTTCACCTCGAGGTCCGATCCCCGCGCGTTCTCCCCGAGAATCATGCCGACATACACCTTCTCGCCGGGGGAAACGAACAACACCCCGCGCTCCTGGATGTAGAACAAGGCGTAGTGCACCGCCTCGCCGTTCTCGGTGGAGATCAGCGAGCCGTTCCGCCGTCCTTCAATGGCTCCCTTCCACGGCCCGTAGCCGGAAAATATCCTGTTCATCACGCCGGTACCCCGGGTGTCGGTCAGGAAATCCCCGTGGTAGCCGATCAGTCCCCGGCTCGGGATGGAGAAGGTCAGGCGCAGCTTGCCCCCGCCGGAGGGCCGCATGTCCCGCAGCTCACCCTTTCGCCGCGACAGCTTCTCCACCACCACGCCGGCGTAAGGCTCGTCCACGTCCACCAGTACTTCTTCCATCGGCTCTTCGCGCGCATCGCTGTCCGGGTTTAGCCGGGTCAGCACGCGGGGACGCCCGATCGTCAGCTCGAAGCCCTCGCGGCGCATGGTCTCGATCAGCACGCCAAGTTGCAATTCGCCGCGGCCGGAGACTTCGAATGCCTCCGTTTCGTTGGAATCGGCGACGCGGATCGCGACGTTGCCCTCGGCCTCGCGGAACAACCGCTCGCGGATCTGGCGGGAGGTGACCTTCTTGCCCTCGCGCCCGGCCAGCGGGCCGTCGTTGATGCGGAAGGTCATCGCCAGCGTCGGCGGGTCCACCGGGATGGCCGGCAGCGGCGCCGCCAGTTCCGGCGCCCCGATCGTGTCCGGCACGTTCGCATGCTCCAGCCCTGCGACGGCGATGATGTCGCCGGCATCCGCCTCCTCCACCGGCACACGTTCGAGGCCGCGGAATGACAGCAGCTTGGTCATGCGGCCGGTTTCCACCGCGGTGCCGTCCGGTTGCAGCACCTTCACCGGCATGTTCAGCCGAGCGCGGCCTTGCTCCACGCGCCCGGTCAGGACGCGGCCGAGGTAGGAATCGTATTCCAGGATCGACGCCACCATGGCGAAGGGCGCGTCAGCATCGACGGTCGGCGGTGGCACGTGGCGCACCACGAGGTCGAACAAGGCCGAGAGGTCGGTCCGCGGCCCATCGAGCGACTCATCGGCCCAGCCCTGGCGGCCGGAGGCATAGAGCATTGGGAAATCGAGCTGGGAATCGGAGGCGCCCAGGGCGGCGAACAAGTCGAACACCTCGGTGTGGACCTCGTCGGCGCGGGCGTCGGAGCGGTCCACCTTGTTCACCACCACGATCGGGTGAAGGCCGCGCGACAGCGCCTTGCCGACCACGAACTTGGTCTGCGGCAGCACACCCTCGGCGGCGTCCACCAGCACGATGGCGCCGTCCACCATATTGAGGATGCGCTCCACCTCGCCGCCGAAATCGGCGTGGCCGGGGGTGTCCACGATGTTGACGCGGACATCGCGCCACATGACGGAGGTGCATTTGGCCAGGATGGTGATGCCGCGCTCACGCTCCTGGTCGTTGCGGTCGAGCGCGCGCTCGGCCACCTGCTGGTGCTCGCGGAAGGCGCCGGACTGGCGCAGGAGCTGGTCGACCAGCGTGGTCTTGCCGTGGTCGACATGAGCAATGATCGCGACGTTGCGAATCTGCATGAGGGGCAGGGGCCTGATTGGGGGGATTGCTGCGGCGCACACATAGGGAATCCCGCGGCGAAAAGCGAGGGTTGATCGGGCAGGGCGGGTCTGCGCCGGCCGCCACGCGCGCTCCTGCCGGCCTCGCTGGCCGGCGGCGGATGGGCGTGGCGGACGTTGGAATGGGTGGCCGCCAGGACTATGTCGCCGCCATGAACGCCACGCTCACCTTGGATGAGGACGGCCGCGTGCTCATCCCCCAGGAACTCCTGGAGGCGTTGCACCTTGACGCCGGCGACCGGCTGGAACTGGAAAGCCAGGGCGAGCGCATCATACTGCGCCCGGTGCATCCAGCCGGCACCATGGCGCAGGAGGATGGGGTGCGGGTGTTTCGCACCGGCAATCCGCCGCCGGCCGAAGTCGCTGACGCGACCCTCGATCGTTTGCGCCGCGAGCGCGACCTATCGAACCAGAGCGACGAGTCCTGAAGGCGTTCTTCGACACGTCGGTATTGGTGGCCGTGTGGTACGGCGACCACCAACATCGCGGTCCGGACATAGTCAACGGACTTCGAACCCCCTGACCGAAATGGAACACCGCATCGCTCGTGTGTAGCGGGCAAGCTGCTTGCGAACCCGGACCGCCGGTGCCGTCACGCGATGAGGCCCACGGCCTGTCTCAGTCAGCCACCAGCGGCCCATTACGACAGATGCAAACCGCGAGGGTCGGCTCCGCAGCCCCTTACGCTGCCAGCCGCTGCGACTCCGGCACCTCCAGCTTGAAGAACCGCGCCGCGTTCAGCCCGAGAATCTTTGCCCGCGCCGGTTCGCTCAGCCCCGGCATGGTGCGCTCGATCGCCTCCGCCGAGTGCGGCCACGTGCCTTCGTGGTGCGGGTAGTCGTTCGCCCACATGAAATTATCGGTAAGCTTCCAGCGCTCGGCGAGCGCCAAGCCGGCCGGGTCCTCCTGGAACGTGGCGAAGCCGTGGGCGCGGTAGTAGTCGGACGGCAGGCCTTGCAGCTTCGGCCGCACCCACATGTGATGCTTGCGGTACGCCTCGTCCATCGCATCAAGCAGCCAGGGGACCCAGCCGATCCCGGCCTCGACGGTGGCGAAGCGCAATCCGGGAAAGCGCTCCAGCACGCCGGAGGCGCACAGATTGGCCACCGGCTCGATGGTGGGCGACAGCGAGTGCGTCACATAGTTGATCACCGCGCCGCCATTGCCGCGCGCCGCCCTGGGGTCTCGGCCGGTGGAGACGTGGAACGTGATCGGCAGGCCGCAGTCCTGGATCAGCGCCCACATCGGGTCGAAATGCGGCAGGTTGTAGTTCACGTGGTCGACGTCGTGGCTGCCCCAGATCGGCTTGCACGGCAGCGTCAGCGCGCGATAGCCCAGTTTGGCGACGCGCTCGATCTCCGCCATCGTGCCGTCGAGGTCGCCGGGCGCCAGCGTCGCCACCGGCAGCATCGCGTCGGGGTGCGGGCCGAACATTTCCCACGCCCACTCGTTCCATACGCGGCACATCGCCAACGAGAAGGTGGGATCGGGCGTGGCCCACATCGCCAGGCCCTTGTTGGGGAAGATGATCTCCACGTCGATGCCGTCGGCGCGGTTGTCGATCACCCGCTGCGCCGGCTCGGCGCCGGCCTGGGCGCGGCGCCAGTCCTCGCCCTCGAAGCTCATCACCCGCACACGGTCGGGGCGATAGCCTTCGCAATAGCGCCACTGCACGCCCTTCTCGTCGGTGACGATACGCGGTGCGCGCTCGCGGTAGTGCGCCGGCAGGCGGGTCGCCCACAGATCGGCCGGTTCATTGGCGTGGCTGTCGGTGGAGACCATGAAGTATTTGCCTCCCGGATCGCCCACCCGCGCGGTGCGCGTCCAGCCGGCGTGGCCGGGCGTCTCCAGGCGCCACAAATTGGGAGCGTTGATCGCGGCGTCGTTCATCGGGGCCCCTCCGTTGCTTCGCATTGGTTGGTGATCCTACCGGCAAGTAGGCCGGTGTCAAAAGTTCCGTTGCGGGCGGGTGGGCTCACCGAGGCTTGTAGCCTGGGATGCGCGTTCGCCGCCTACGTTCGAGGCACGTTGGGTTGCGGAGGATTGGCCATGATCCGTCTCGGTTGCGCCGCGTTGCTGGCCGGGGGGCTGCTGTTGCCGCTTGCGGCACATGCCGACTGCCATTACCGGCGGCTCGATCGCGTCTCCAACGAGGGTGCAACCGTGCAGTTGGACGACGGCAGCCAGTGGGACGTGTCCGACTACGACCGGAACGAGGTCAACGGTTGGGAGCAAGACGCCACGGTGACGGCATGCGAGGACGAGCTGATCAACACCGAGTTGCACGAGAGCGTCGAAGCGCGCGAGACCAAGCGGGGCGATCCGGTGCCGGAGGCCGCGCCGAACTAGCCAGATAGCGGCCCGCAAGGCCGCTTGCCCGTGCGGGGTGTCGCGACCCCGCGACTGATCGCAGCGGCGGTCAGTTCATAGTCGAGACCGCCTGCGATGATCACGCCGCTCGCCGGACCGGCTGGTCGGCGATGTATTGGGTGCTGCCGCCGAGTTCCACCAGCAGGCTGGCCGGGCCTCGAACACGCGCGAACAAAACGGGCGGGATAGCAGCGTCACCACAGGTCCACCGTATGCCGTTGGCCGGCTCGAAGTCGTGATATCCATCCACCAGCGACGCGGCGTCGGCGGTGACCACGCGGCGCCGGGCTTGCTGCCCCAGAATCAGGCGCCGGATCGCCACGCCGAGCTGGCGCGGGTCGCGTGCGAGTCCCAGCTCCTGTGGCGCCGCCGCACGCGAGCAAAGCCGGACTTCGTCCAGCGGCCCAGTCAGACGGAAAACACTGGTTCCGTCGGGACGGTGCTCCACTGCATCGAGCCGTTTGCCATGGACGATCAGATGCAGGTCCGGATCGTCGGTCAGGCGGAGTCCAGGGCGGAGCCCGGCGCGATCAAGCAGGCCGCGCCACATCGCGTCGACGACGGGGCCGCCGGTCAGCACCGGCGCACAAGGCAGCTTTGGCGGCAGGTCCCAGCCCGTGTTGGCATTTTCGAACAACCAGCGATTGCCGTCATCGCGGTAGCTCTCGGCCGGGGCGCCGTTTGCCAGCAGAACGTCATGGCGGTCCAGCTCGACGTGATACACGGAAACCGTCTGGGCATGGTCGTCCCAGCGGATGGAACGGTGGTTGACCAGAAATTCCGCCGGGATCAGCACGCCGTCAAAGAACAATGCATGCCCTTTGGTAACGCGCAGGTCGTGGTGCGGAACGTTGTCGCCCAATGCGCCCTTCTGCACGATGATCGGCGTTGCCGCGTTGCGCCGGCCGCGTGTTGCCAGCGCCGTCCCGGAACCAATCCAGACAATCGGGCGCAAGCCGCCGCCGAGCGTCCTGATGTGGTCGCCGACGGAGAGGCTTTCGACCGGTACTTCGCCATTCCGGGTTGCGATCAGTGTGCCGGGCAGGAAGCAGGCGACCTCCGACGGTTGCACCAGATCGATGGCATTGGCGCCAATGGTGAAATCATTGGCGGTGATCGGGTTTGCGAAGTTCAGCGTGCCGATCGGTCCGGTTTCGCCGCCGACCAGCGATCCGGTCATCGTCAGATGCTGCCCGCTGGCATCCAGCGAAGCGCCATTCAACACCGCGTCCGCGGCGTTGAGCACGATGCTGTCGCCGGTTGCGAATGCAGCGATGGTGCCGGCGAACTGATTCGAATCGTCGAGCAATATCGTGCCGGTGCCGGACGCCGCGCTGGTATCGAGTTGTACAATCTGTCCCGCGCTGATCGCGCCGCCCAGCTCCAGCGTCGCCGCATTGTCGATGACCAGCGTGCCGGCGCCGGTGATGCTGCCGGTCAGATCCAGCAAGCCTCCTGCCGCGGTGACGGTGCCATTGTTGGTTTGCGCTCCGGTGACGGTGCCGTAGCCGGTGATGTTGCCGTTGGCGTCGATGGTGACGGGATCGGTCAGCAGGACTCCGCCGTCCAAAGCCAGCACGCCGCCGCTGACTTCCAGCGTATCGATGGAGACCATACCGCTGACGGCGGCGGTGCCGGGGCCTTCAAGGTTCACCGATGGCAGCACGCCGTTCGTCGTGACCGCGGGATTGCTTGCCAACTGATCGAGCGAGATCGTCTGACCCTGCTGCAGCGTCAAATGCAGCAGGCCGTTGGGCGAGGATGGTGCCTCGACGAAGGCAGACGGAAGCTCGAACAATGTGCCGTTGCCGTTTGCGCCGCCGCTGGTCGCGACACCGACCAGGTCGCCGTCGGGGTCGTCGATCAACGGGCCGATCGGGTTGGAGCCGATGTTGCCGCCCATGCCGAGCAAGGTTTCCGGCATGTTCGCCAGGCCGGTTGCGGTGTTCTGGATTTCGTAGACCCAGCCGGGGCCTGCGCCGGCGCTGAAGGCATCGGGGTCGGAGACGCCGAACAAGTCGCCCGCGGCATCGGCGATCAAGCCGCCGGCGGGTTCTGACTCAGGAATGACAATCGGAGCGCTGCTATAGCCGGTTGGCGTATTGGCAATCTCGAACACGGTGCCGTCGCCAGAGAGCGGGGGCGCATCGGGTGGATTGCCCAAACCCGTCGTGCCGAATAGATCCCCGTTGGCGTCGATGGTGAGCGGGTATTGCGGCAAGTGGCCGTCGGTGCCATCGAAGCTGAGCAATACTTGCGGCGTGCTGTTGTAGCCGGTCGGCGTGTTGACGATCTCATAAACGTCACCGGCGTCAAAGGCGCCGCCGTAGGCCGTGACGCCGAACAAGTCGCCTTTGGCATCCATGACCAGTCCCGCTTCGGCATCGGATGCGCCGGGACCGGAAAAAGTGGCGAGCGTCTTGGGCGCGGCGGCGTAGCTGGCGCCATTCCTGACGAGTTCGAAGACAGTGCCTTCGCCGGAGAACGGGCTCCCGTCATAGCCCGGGCCGCCAGTGTAGGTGACCCCGAACAAGTCACCGCTGGAGTCTTCGATCAGGCCTCCCACCGGATACTGGCCATCAGTGCCGTTGAAATTTACCAGGACCGTTGGCGTGCTGGCGTAGCCGTTGCCGACTTTCGCAAGCTCGAACAGGGTCCCGTTGCCGGAGGTGCCACCGTTCTCTGTGGCGCCGAACAGGTTGCCGGATGCATCGACCAGCAACGTGCCGGCGGGATTTTGGCCGTTGGTGCCCTGGAATTCGGTGAGCAATTTGGGCGTGGCGGCATAGCCGGTGCCGGTCCAGGTGAATTCGAGGATCGAACCGTATCCCGAGCCCGCGGTACTGTTTCCCTGGACATATCCTTGGCCGCCGTACGTGGCATTGACGAACACGTCGCCGGCGGCGTCCTGCGACAACTGACCCCAGCCCAACGCGCTCGCTTCGTTGAAGCTGTAGAGCATGTTCGATGGCACCGACACGGTGGCGTCCACACTGGTGGTCGCGTCGGTGGCCGTCAGTCCCAGCGAGTCGGTGACCGAGATGGTAAAGCCGGTGGTGATTGTCTCGCCGAGCGCGCCGTTGGAAGGCGAAGGCTGGAACACCAGCCCTTGCAGATCCTGGGTCACCGCGAGCGGCGAACCGGCGAACGTCCAGACACCATTGGCGTCGGCGCCGCCGTCATTGGCCGCATTCGGATCAACCAGCGAGCCATTCGCCGTATTGCTCTGGATGACCGTCACGGTTTCGATCTGATCCGGGTTCTGATCGGCGATGCCCACGGTGGCGAACGGATTGATGTTCCCCAGGTCGGAGACGCTCTGGTCAGCCGTCGTGCCGGTGATCGTCGGCGGTGACGCGGTGATCCCCGTGCCGCTGATCCCGAACACCGCGCCCCAATTGTCTGGTCCGCCCAAACTCGCCGTGCCCAGGATCGTGCCGGAGGCGGTGAGGAGCAGGCTCTGGCCCGGATTGTACCCTTCGGCGTGCGTCAGGCTGACCAGCGCGGTCGGCGTACTGGCATAGGTGCCATCGGTGTTGACGATTTCGAACACCGTGCCGTCGCCGAACGGCGGATCGACGGTGTTGGTGAACGCTCCGCCGTCGGACGTGGTGCCGAGAATATCGCCCTGGGCGTCGAATATCAGGCCCCCCGTCGGGTCCGCACCGTCGGTGCGGTCGAAGCTGCTCACCGTGATGGGGGTGCTGGCATAGCCCGTGCTGGTATTCAGGATTTCGTAGACGGACCCGTCGTTGTTCGCGCCCCCGTTACCCGTGGTGCCGAACAAATCGCCGTTGGCGTCGATCAGCAGATTCGACCCGGTAAAGAGGCGGTTGGTCGTGGGACCGAAATTGACCAGGATCGTTGGCGTGGCGGCAAAAGTGGTGCCGGTCTTCTGCAGCTCGAACACCGTGCCGTCGTTATTCGTCCCGCCGTCTTCCGTCGTACCGAACAGGTCCCCGGCGGCGTCGGTGGTGAGACCACCAACCGGTGCACGGGCATCGGTCGAGCTGAACGAGGTCAACACCGTTGGGGTGCTGGCATAGCCCGTTGGGGTGTTGGCGATTTCGAAGATGTCGCCTTGGTTGGTGGGGCCGCCTGCGAATGCCTCGCCGATCAGGTCGCCGTTGGCGTCCATGATCAACCCTGCGTCCTGCAGGTCGCGTCCGTCGGTGACGTCGAAGCTGGCCACAGCGATCGGCGTGCTGTCATAGCCGGTGGTGGTGTTCTTGATTTCGAACACCACACCGTCGCCACCCTGGATGCCGCCACCCAGACCGCCGGGCAGGCCGCCGAACGCGCCGCCCTCCTGCGCGGTGCCGAAAAGGTCGCCGTTCGCATCCATGATCAGCGGCGCGTCCGGGCCGATGCCGTTCAGGCCGCTGAAGCCGGCAAGCAGGAACGGCGCACTGTAGCCGGTCGCCGTCATGGCGATCTCGAATATGCCGCCATCGCTGTTCGAGCCGGTGAGCCCGCCGACTTCGACGCCGAACAAATCGCCGCGCGCGTCGGCAATCAGGTTGAGCGGACGGCTGATGGTGCCGCCGGTGAAGATCGGCAGGTCCGAGC
>Ga0335072_10005052_pt1 | contig 19464 bp, 18 predicted proteins | sample Lox_Sample_21_FD_206725 | JGI IMG/M metagenome (GOLD analysis project Ga0335072, IMG submission 206725) | Soil microbial communities from Loxahatchee National Wildlife Refuge, Florida, United States - Lox_Sample_2.1 | ecosystem: Environmental > Terrestrial > Soil > Wetlands | place: USA...
TGCAATCGGCGGAGGCGGGAAGGTTCGGTCAAGGCCGCGCTGTTCTTCAAGCGCGTTCATCGAAGCGAATGCGGAGAGCCTTGAGGGGTTCTTCCCGCCTCTGCCAAACCGTTGCCTGAAGCGGGGGGACTCAGACGAAGAAATAAATATGGGTCTTCCTTACGGCTGTACGCACGTCGGCCCGAGGCTTGCAGGAAGCAGCAGTCTCGTGGAAGCGAGCAGCAAGCAATGAGCAGCTTTGGCGGCTGCAATCGAAAAACAAAAAGGGGTGTGCAGAACCTGCACACCCCCCACGCAATCTGCACACCTCCGGCGGTTGTTCTGGGGCTAAGTTGAGGCCATGAGTCGTTACAGAACGCTGGCATGTTGTGTTTCTGCCGACATCGAGGTGCAATCCATGCTTCCGACTGAATCCGAACCGTTCATCACTCCTGAACAGGCAGCAGTTTTTCTCCATTACTCCCCAATCACCGTAAAACGGTTGGCGCGCGAAGGGAAGATCCCGGCCCATTCTGTCACCAATGGGGTGCGTAAACGCTGGCGATTTCTCATTTCCGAACTGGCGATCTCGATGAAAAAAGAGGTATCTTCAGACAGGTCATCTACGCCGCTTTCTCCTCAGAAAGGGAGGGAAAAAGCGGTATGAACAAACAACGGCAAACCTATCAACAGGGCTGTATCCAGCGGAAGAAGCGGGAGCGCAGCTCGGATGTATGGATACTTCGGTATCGGGAAGACGGCGTGTTGAAATCCCTCACTATCGGCTCGGTCCTGCAGTTCAGGACAAAGGCGGAGGCGCAGCGTTCGCTGGGCGAGGTGCGGGCAGACATCAACAACGACGTTGAAGTGGTGACGTTCGGCCAGTTGTGCGACCGTTACCTGAAGGAAGGCATTCCCGAAAGGCACACGACGGCATCGGCGTTGCGTTCGATGGTCAAATATCGGATCAGGCCACATTGGTATCAGGAGCGTGTCTCCGATATGGCGAAAAATCCGATGGCGGTCGAGCAGTGGATCAAGGGTTTGATGACGACCCCGCGGAAGAAGGACGAGAAGCCACGGCCTCTCGCTCCGAAAACCAAAGGGCACACCAAGGCTGTGTTCCATCGTCTGTTCGAGTGCGCGATGCGCTGGAGGTATCTGGAAGTCCAACGCAATCCAATGTCCTTGATCGAACTCCACGGGTCGTCGAAGAGGACGCGCAAGATCATTCTCATCACCACCGAGCAATACCAGAAGCTGTTGCCGCTGCTTCCACAGCACTGCCAAGTGATGGTGACTCTGGCGATGTGCCTGGGGCTGCGCATCAGCGAGATTCTGGGATTGCGATGGGAAGATGTGGACGTGGAAGGGGCTACGCTTCAGGTGCGGCGCTCCGTGGTGAACGGGCATGTGGAAGATACGAAGACGCTCGCCAGTGAGGATGAATTGCCTTTGCATCCCGATCTGGTCAGCGTCCTTCGTCAGTGGCGGGAAGCCGAGTTGCCGGTCAACGGCTGGCTGTTCGGCAATATCGACACTGGCAAGCCGTATCACGCGGACACGATGCGTCAGCGTCACCTCAACAAGGCGGCTGAGAAGATTGGCCTGCCGAAGTTAGGCTGGCACGCCTTCCGGCATACCTACCGGGCCAGACTCTCGGAACTCGGGCTGCCGCTCGAAGTGCAGCAGAGGCTGATGCGCCACGCCGACATCGCCATGACGGCGAAGTATGGTCGGAATTCGATGCTCAGTGTGACTCGTCCGGCCAACGCTCAGATCGTGGAAATGGTGATGAAGAAAGGCGCCGAACAAAGCGAAAAGGGAGCAGGTCTAGCCACCTGTTCCCTTATTGTTCCCTCGCCGATTTCGGCTGATCTTGTAAGTTGTTGATTTTTTGGTTGCGGGGGGTGGATTTGAACCACCGACCTTTGGGTTATGAGCGACCCAAGATTTCGGTAAGTATCGGACAACAGGGCACGAGTGGAAACCCTGAGATACCCCTGGGAACGGCTGGAAACCGGGTATTGGGGACTTAATGGGGACCGATTTCTCGGTTGCCCAACGACGTCCCCAACGATCCGCCCAACGACGTGCTCATGGTCGTAAGCCGGCGATTTAGTCGCCCCACGGGGTAGCGATGCATCCACTTCCTTCCGCCACAAATATTGACCCTCAAGTCGTTCTTGAGAGATTTTCCGACCTCCCTCCCAAACCTCCTCGCTCCAAGCTGGAACCCCATCGCGACCTGATCAGGGAACTGCGTCGCAAAGGGCAAACTTACCGTGACGTGGCTCGCCTCTTTCAGGAGAGGCTCGGATTGTACGTTGCGCCGAGCACGCTCCACTCCTTCGTAAAAGTTCGTGCGAAGCATCGCAAGCGCACTCAGTTCGAGTTGCCCTCTCTGGAGGCCGTGGCGGCTGACTCACCGGCACTCCACCGAGTGGCGGTTCTCAGGTCGAAGCCAACCGTACCGAATGCGAAACCTGCCCGTTTCGTGTTCCGCGAGAACGAACCGTTGACCCTGACAGACAACGGGGGTGAGCAATGACAGCATTCACAAAGCGTGTCGTCTTCACCATGGGCGGCAAAGGTGGCGTCGGCAAAACTGGCGTCGTTGTCGCCCTGGCCGAGTGGTTTCATACCAACGAGATTCCCGTCACCCTTCTTGATCTCGATACCGAGAACAAAGCCCGTGGATCTCTGAAGCATTTCTTCGATGGCTCCGTGACCAAAGTCGATGTGCACACGCCGGCGGGTCTTGATGCCTTCGTCGATCATCTCGACGGCGGCGTTCCGATCATCCTTGCGGACATGGGGGCAGGCGCGGGCCAAGTTGCGGCAGACTGGTTCGATTCGATGTACGAGGATGTCGCCACGACCGGTGTCCGATTCACGGCATTAGGTGTCGTGACACCGGACCCAGCGAGCGTGGAAAGCATCCTGGCCTGGGCGAACCGTCTTCAGGACAAGGTTGAATACGTGATCGTCGAGAATGCGACCAGTGCGTTGTCGGATTTCACATACTGGCACTCGACAAAACAGGCCAGCAAATTTCGGGAAGCCTTCGCACCAACAGTCTTGCAGATGGAATTCCGACTTGCCGAACTTGAAAACCCGCTTCGCCAGCATGGGATTCAACTCGGTCAGGTCGCAGATCGCAAAGCCTCAGTCGATGAATTGAAGCGCGCGTCTTTGGTCATGCGTGCGCAGAGCTATCGACGGCGGCTCTTCTCGGAATTCGACCGTGCGCGGGAGGCGTTTCTCCCGTGAGTACAACTCCAGTTCCGTCAAACCTCGCAGTCATGCCAGGGGGAGAGCCGACGACGTTCGACTCTCTCGCCCGCCTTGTACCGGACGAATTGCAGACCGCTTATTACCGTGTACTCGCGCATACTCGGACGCTCGGCCCCGACGATGAAATGCTGCGCATCCTCGAAGCGATGGGCATTCTCGCGCTACTCACGCGCCACACCCCGAAGGATATTGCCGACGAGCGCGAACGCTTTCAGGAACTCCTGGAACTTCATAGCCAGTTCTCAGATGAGGCGCAACAGAAGATGCTTGCCTATGTCCATGGACTGGAGGCACGGATTTCTGATCTGCCAAAAGGAATCAAGGCCGGCCTTGATCCTCAGCAAATTGCGAAGATGCTCGGCGAAAGCCTGCGTCAGTATTTTCTCCAATCTGGCGTGCCGGAGACAGTGAAGGCGCTGCAAGCCACCAGCGAGGCCATGACGAGCGCACAGAAGGAACTCTCCACTGCTCTGCGCGGTCTTTCGGACTCACAAGGCGGCGTTGTCGCGCAAGTGGAGCGCGCGAACAACAGGCTGGAATATTCGTTGGAGAGCCGCGCCAAAAGATTTGACGCGCTCTTGCACGAATGGGAAAGCGACCTGCTGCGCATCTGGATTCCGCTGATTGGCGGGGCTGCGATGCTGATCGGGCTGTTCGGCGGCATGGAGATCCAAGGCTGCCGCGACGCAACTTCCCCGATGGCGGCGTCGCCCCCGACAGTGGTGCAGCCCGCTCCAACTCCCACACCGGAAGGAAATGGGGTGCCGGAAGGCAGTTCAGGTAAATTGCATAGTCGCAAACAAGCTGTTAAACATGGCGTTGAGCATGAGCGATAGAAACGGTTTCTGTCGCTCATGCGTAGATGTATCTAACTGGAAATGAATGGTTTAGCAATTAATCTCAAGTTCTCTCAATCCAGGAGATTTTTGGGCAAATGCTTGACAACTGGCCGGGATGCTCCTAATCTAATGAAGACACACCCGCCAAGCCTCTCCCTGGAAACAGGTGAAGCTCAAATCGGCGGGTTTTTCATTTTGGGATGAAATACGCTAAGCCTCATCTTGCATACGAAGATCAAGTAAATCTACTGATCAGTCGCGGCCTCGAATGCCCTGACCGCAGCCGCGCCCTACTTTGGCTCAAGCGAACTGGGTACTACCGGCTGAGCGCCTATTTCTTACCGTTCAAAACTCCCGGTACTGACACATTTCGTCCGGGAACGACGCTCGACCATGTTCTTGACCTGTATGAATTCGATTCTGGCCTCCGGCTGCTCGTGCTTGAAGCTTTGGACAGTATTGAGGTCTGTGCGCGGGCGGTCATCACCTACCACCTTGCAAAGGATCTCGGCGTATTTGGATATGCCAACTCCGCAAATTTTGCTGCGTCATACAATCATGCCGAATTCATGAAGCTTCTAAAGAGGGAAGAGGGCAGATCCAGCGAAGTATTCATTGGGCACTACCGGGGGAAATACACCTCCGAAACGGAGTTGCCTGTATGGATGGCGACGGAACTCATCACCTTCGGCGCTCTCTCAAAGATGTACGAGCATCTCAGAACTGGCTTGCGGAAGAGGATCGCCCGCGAATTCAACCAGCCGCAGCCCGTCTTTGTAAGCTGGCTTCATGCTTTGACCGCGGTCCGCAACGTCTGTGCACATCACAGTCGGCTATGGAATAGAGAACTTGCCGTAAAGCCGGAGTTGCCCACGGCATGGAAGGCAAGCGGCATCGGAAACGACCGCTTTTACGTAACCGCTCTGATCATTCAGACCTTGCTTGCCGACATTTCGCCTGATTCTCAGTGGGGCGAGCGACTCAAGGCCCTTTTTAACGCTCATCCGGCAGTCAATCTTCGAGCAATGCAATTTCCCTCCGATTGGCAGACCCTCCCACCCTGGAACTGAAAGCAACGCCACCTGACACTAAAGCGCACATACCATTCGCAGCCAGTAAGGGGGGAATGGCGAAGCGGTAGAGGCGCCGGGCGTTTCCTGGTTCCTCCGCTCTGATATTAGTGCGATCACTTCCGGCATTCTAATTTGCGTCCTGATATTTGTATTTGCAATACACGTGTTGATATACTTATACTATACGAGAGGTTTTGAACTTGCCAAACAAAACGATCTACATCAAAGATGCCGACTTACCGGTCTGGGACAAGGCGCAGAAGAAATTGGGGGACAGTATTTCGTCAGCCTTTGTTGACTACCTCAAGGAACGTCTCCAGCGGCAAAAGGGAACGGATATGGTTCAGGCAATGGACGCATTATTAGCTAAAATCAACGCCACTCTCTCGCTAGATATTGAGCGGCACCCTTCCTGGTCGCCCATCATTCTCGACGCACACTCGGTCAACATCGGCTATAAGCTCCATCAAAAAAGGGCCAATCCAGACCGCATCATGAGCTTGGTTGTTCACCCGATGGTCTTTGAGAAAGATGGACAGATCGCCTTGGCTACACAAAATCGAATCACTGCGGAAATTGAAAAGTTCTGGGATGGAAAGTGTAGCGACCGACACATATTTGTGAATGTCGCAAACTAGCCTTTGAAAGAATGCCGGCCTTCTAAGAAGCAGACCATGGGAGAAATCATGATCGAATACTCCAAAATGACAGTTGGCGAGTTGGTCGAAAGAGCGGACGATTCTTTAGGCTCCCCTGACGCTATGCATTCTCTGCGCATAGCGGAGATCAAGCTTGCAGATCGTGCAAACGAACTCAATGGAAAGCTTCTTGACTGTAACAATGCGTCACGCACGATTGCCGCAAAACAGTTGAATATCAGCGAGAGCGCCAACGACCTCGCCAAGGATCTGTTGGCAAGCAATAAACGGTCGAGTGACACTGCTGAGAAGAACGCGGAAGCTCTGAATAACGCAACCGAACAATTGGCAAAATCAACCAGAGGGTTGAATCGCGCAACGTGGATATTGGCGATTTTCACTGGAATCCAGGTTGTTCTCGCAATCGTTAGCTTTTACTTCTCATTACGGGCGACAAAGCCTTGATGAGGGCAGTTCGCGAAATATAAAACCTGCGCTAGGATCAAAGAGCTTGCCGAGGCGTCGGGCAAAATAGCCAACCAGCAAAGCCGCTCTATCTGAGCGCGAAGCAAGATGGTGCGGGGCTGCACATGAAACCGAATAAAGACGACGGTGCGGTTGGTTCGGTAATCACGTTAAAGGAAGTGTCTAACGAGAAGTTTGTGGTTGCTCAGATCGTGCGGGGAGGCATGGGAGAGGTTTATCAACTCGTGCCAGTCGCATTCCACATTCCCGCGCTCGCATTGAAGACCTATCAGAAGGACGCCTCAAAAGAACAGTTTATTCGGGAAGCTGGAATATGGATTTCGCTCGGAGACCACCCATATATCGCCCGTGCATTCAGTTACCTTGAATGGCAAAACAAGCCCAGCATTCTCTCATGCTGGTACGCGCAACCCGTCACAGCCGAAACCGCAAGCGCATGGACGGCCAAGCAACTCACCGATTTCACAGTGAACATCATTGCTGCGCTGCATCATGCGCTTTCGGTCGGCCACATTCTTCATCAGGACATTAAACCCGCCAATATTCTTCTCGATGAGCTTTGCAATCCTCGACTCACGGACTTCGGCATGGCTCGATTTTCGCTCCCGAGCACACGGAGAATTGACAGTGCCGCAGACATTGATGTCTCAATGAAACATTCCGTGACGATAGGGCCGCTCGGCGGAACATTGCCCTATATGGCTCCAGAAATCCTCTTTGCAGGCAGCACCCCTTCCGTCCAAACGGACATCTATTCGCTTGGGGTCTCTCTCTACGAAATCATCACCGGGGAACACCCGTATTGCGGTGCTGAAACAGGCCATCGCTTCCACCCCACCCTGCGAACACATCCGCTTCTCCGCGCACAGAAGTCGCGAGGCAAAGACTTGCGGCCACTTTGCTCTTTAGTGGTTGCAGCACTGGAACTCGATGTCCGGAAACGGCCAAACGACTACAGGGCTCTCCTAAAGTACGTTCGGCAAGAAAACGAAGTGCCCGAAGGGCTGAACGCGAACACAGTCAGCAACACAATTGCTCGGGCCGGCTTTCTCCGAGATTCCGGGCGTATAGAAGAGGCACTCGCTCTCCTTAAGGGGGCTTTGGAAGACAGACCAATCAACCCGGAATTGCTAAATTCATTTGCAATTTTGCATTGGAAGCACGGGAACAAAAGCTTAGCCTTGCGTGCTTGGGGTTCTGCCATGGAGTCTCTCAGGCAGACGCATGGCCGTTCCGAAAGCATCGAATACCCTGACCCCGCCATAAACTTCGCATGGAGGCTTGTATCGTTAGAGAAACATTCTAAGGCAAGCGAGGTTCTGTCACTTGTTGCAAGCTGGTATACGGGTAAACCGCAAGTGCTCTTCTCATTCATGGAGTTCGGCTGGTGGCATCTTTACAATGCGCGATTTCAGGAGGCGTGGCGGCACATCATTAGCACCGCCACATCCCGAACGCCCGATGAGATGTCTCTGTGGACGCTGACTCTGGCAGCATACCTTTCTGAAGATTTCAGCGAAAAAGCGGATACGCTTGCAAAAGTCTATTTGTCGATGGATTCGTATCACGAATCAACCGCGCTAAATGCGTGTGTGATTGCAAACTTCTGCTCTCGTGCGGCTCGGGACAAATTATTCGGAATGGCGTATCCAAGATTTGAAAAGCATCTCGCCGAAGTCGCGGCGAAGGCTGCACTGCCATCAAGCGACTGGCGAAAACCCATTTCACAATCTATTGTTCGCCTTGTGATGCGTTCACTAGACGCAACAGTGACGGGAGGCAAACACAATGGGTATATTTGAGAGATTCACCAACCCAGTTTGGCATCGCATATCAGCACTGGACGACGGCCATCGGCTCATCGCGGCCTTCATCATTACTGGGTATGGTATGTTGCGGCAGGCGTTGAAGGACAACCTCATTGAACCCCTTGAAAAGAGCGGGCTTTTGATGCAAGCTTCGCTGAATCAAGATGTTCGTGAGCGTCTCATCGATGAGGCTGCTATCGGCTTGATGAAATCTTTACAAATTCCTGAGAGCGACCCCGACACCAAACTTCCAAGTACAGTCCTCTCCACACTTCCTCAAGTTTGGGGCACTTTTGCGCTGGCTGATAAAAGCAATAGGTTAAAGCGCACTGAGCCTGAGTTATTGAAGGACGCCCCGTACTCCGAAGACGCGGATGAAGCGCGTACACAGGTGCTGGTCGAATGGAGCAAGATACTTCGCTCAGAACAGCCTAACTTTGTAATGGAAGCAAATAAGCGATGGTTCTTTCAGGCCTGGGCAGAACTGTCTGATGCTTACATGGGCGGGACGCTACTAGCATTCGGTCGAATCCCCAAAGAAGTGCTCCTGAAGAAGGCTCGCAGTATGTCTGAGGAAATTCCTTCTCATCGCATACCGAAAACAATTTCAATCATCGAGATTATGGCGAAAGCCCCGCTGACCATAGAACCGAATCGAAAGGTTCCTCAAAAGTATTCGCCTCCAGCGAACAATGGGGGCAGCTCGCCCCCTCAGAGATTGCATGGTGTCCTTAAACGTGAAGACGGCAAGGCAGATATTCTTCTCGCGCCCAGCGACGGGCCGCTCGAATTTATAAGGGCAATGTTTGTTGCTATGCAACCGATGATTGTGCGCGGGAAAGACGCGGCGATTTGGGAAAACTGGGCATCGTCTGTCACGGGTGTGAGAATCGCAAACGGCAAGTGGGCACCTGAGCATATTGATGCTGTAGTTCGCGGTATAGAACGGTTCTGTTGGGACGAGCCCGGATGCCAACCGCTCATCGCAAAACTGGTTCGTGAGCAGTATTCTCATGTGAAGGGAACTCGCATCGATATTCAATTGAACAATGAAATTAGAGCCCGATTCCGTGACATGCTAACCGAAAAGAAATAGATTTCACTAACCATTGGGTCGTGGGTTCTTAGGGGAAACCAATTGCTAGGCAAAAATGAGGAACTACGGATGGTCTGGACAACGGCGGAGTTTCACGGCTGGTACCGAGACGCGGACCGGACATCGGCATGCGTTCGGAGGCCATCTCGCCCAGTCCGTCCATGGTCATCGTGCCCCTGGCTGGGATGACCGGTGGCTGCGTAACTGGAGATAATTCAGAACTCGAACTCAATCGAACGGTTCTCGATCTGTCTCGAACATGATCCGAAGTCGATCGACTTTTGTTCGAAGCAGGAGGTCTGTGAAGGCACTCCTAAGCCGTCAGGCTTAGGGATGGTGTCTTGCTCCAGAACTAGCGCAGCGACCGGCCGACTCGTCGCATCGCGCCAAATTGAAGCAGCCAGCATCGCGGGGCACGGACTGCATTCCGCATGGCCCCGGCATCGGCCTAGCAGCCGCGCAGATTCATGTGCGTAGGCCATTGCAATCGGATTTCGAACAGCGTTAGGGTCGGGCTGTGTTGACCATACGAGCCATGACCGGCGGCGCTGGCTATGCACAGCGGCATCTGCAACACAGCGACTACTACGATGAACACCGCCGCGTGCAGGGCGAGTGGCAGGGGCGTGGCGCGGAACTGCTTGGGCTACGATAACGTAGGATTTCTTTCGCACATTTTGATTTGAGCTGGGCTCAGGAAGGCTGTACAAGCAGGAGGAGCAAGACCTTCAGAGGACGGCAGATGGAGCCAGGCGGAGCGGCAGAGAACGACGTGAAGACGCTGGGATCGGTGGTACAGATCGACGAAGGCAAGATTCAGGCGCATCTGGATCAGGTGGTGCGAGCCACGGTGGAAGAGACGCTGAACGCGCTGCTGGATGCGGAGGCAGACCAGTTGTGCGGAGCGCGGAAGTACGAACGAACAGAAGCCCGACAGGACACACGGGCCGGCAGTTACGAGCGACAACTGCACACACGGGCGGGCGAAGTAAAGCTGAAGGTGCCGAAGCTGCGCAGCCTGCCTTTTGAGACGGCGATCATCGAGCGCTACCGGCGGCGCGAGTCGTCGGTAGAAGAAGCGCTGATCGAGATGTATCTGGCGGGAGTGAGCGTGCGGCGGGTGGAGGACATCACCCAGGCGCTGTGGGGCACGCGGGTGTCGGCCTCGACGGTGAGCGATCTGAATCAGAAGATCTATCGCCAGATCGAGGAGTGGCGGCAGCGGCCGCTGGAGGGTGATTTTCCGTATGTATTCCTCGATGGTCTGTGGTTGAAGCGAAGCTGGGGCGGCGAGGTAAAGAACGTCTCGGTGCTGGTGGCGATCGGGGTGGCGCAGACGGGTTATCGCCACATCCTGGCGGTGAGCGAGGGCGCGAAGGAGGACAAGGCCAGCTGGACGGCATTCCTGCGAGAGCTGAAGGAACGCGGTCTGAAGGGTGTGAAGCTGTTTGTTTCAGATAAGTGTCTGGGGCTGGTGGAGAACCTGGCGGAGTTCTATCCGGAGGCGCAGTGGCAGCGCTGCGTCGTTCATTTCTACAGAAACGTTTGGACGGCGGTACCGACCGGCAAGGTGAAGGAAGTGGCGACGATGCTGAAGGCCATCCATGCCCAGGAAGACGCGCAGGCGGCAGGGGAGAAGGCGCAGCAGGTGGTGGAGAAGCTGAAGGCGATGAAGCTGGCGCGGGCCGCGGAGATCGTCGCTGCAGGAGTCGAGGAAACGCTGAGTTACTATGCGCTGCCGCCGGAGCACTGGCGCTGCGTAAAGACCAACAACCCTCTGGAAAGACTGATGCGGGAAGTGCGGCGACGAACGCGAGTGGTGGGTGCCTTCCCAGATGGTAAATCGGCGCTGATGCTGGTGGCAGCGCGGCTGCGCCATGTTGCCGCAACACGCTGGGGAACCAAACGTTATCTCCAGATGAACCGGCTGGCTGAGGTCGTGGCCATCGCCTGACCGCCAGCTCTGGTCCCCACGGGGACCAGAGCTGATCAACCCTAACCAACAACCTTCCTGAGTTATGGCTCATTCAGAAAGTGCGAAATGTTCTGGACACTACCGGGTTGCGCAAATGGCTCGCGGCAACGGGAGCAAAGATGTTGTACATCGAGCCCGGCTCGCCGTGGGAAAACGGGTACTGCGAAAGCTTCAACTCCAAACTCCGCGACGAGTTCCTCAACGGGGAGATCTTCTACACGCTGAAGGAAGCCCAGGTGCTGGCCGAACGGTGGCGCGTCTACTACAACACCGAGAGGCCGCACTCATCGCTGGGATACAAACCTCCTGCACCGGCGGCGTGGCAGGCGGGAAACAACACGGGGCACGGAAAAGTGGAAACCGCTGCGCGCTTCCCACTTTTCCACGCCCCCGACGGCGGCGGAATAACTAACTCGTCCGCTGCGCTACACTAACAATCTCTCTGGTACAAAACATCGGGCAGGCCATATGGACCCGTCTCGTATGCAAGAGCCATCTTCGACGGAGCGGCGGAATGAGACGCGTACATATATCCGGCCTGTTCGTGGGTGGAGGGGATCTCCACTCTGGCCATAATGGAATCTGCGCTTCTTCTCCTCATCAGGTCATCGGCCTTTGACGGCCCGGCCCCCGTCAGGTTCTGAAGAAGCTGGTCTCATCAGTTGCACCATCGTTGGCGGCTCGAGCATCTCGTTGGAAAGCTTTTTCGGTTCTTCACCGGGTTCCGGCTATGCAGCGCGGCGATACTCCTGCTCGCGGGCGATCAGCGACCAGATGATGCGGGCGTTCTTGTTGGCGACAGCCACGCAGGCCTTCGTCGTTCCCAGTCGCCGCTGCTTATCGATGATCCAGAGACTTCGCTGATCGGTTTTTGCCTTTGCTCGATAGACGACGGAGCGCGCCCCATGAATCAACAGGGTTCTCAGGTATGGATCGCCACGCTTGCTGATTCCCAGCAGGCGACTCTTGCCGCCGCTGGAGTTCTGCCTCGGCACAAGGCCCAGCCAGGCTGAGAACTGGCGACCGTTGGTGAAGGCATGCCCGTTGCTGATCGCCGCTATGACAGCCGTGGCGATCAAGGGGCCTACTCCTTCCACTGCGGCAATCCGCCGGCAATCGGGATGGTTTTGAAACGCGATTTGAATCCGACGATCAGCATCACCGATTTTCGCGTCCAGTTCCGCCAGCTCTTCGTAGAGACTCTGGAATAGCTCCCGACCGAAGCCTGTCAGCTGGTTTTGTGCGTCTTCCAGTACCGCCGGCAAGCCGCTGCGAACCTGCCCCGGATGCTGCGGCAGGACAATCCCGTACTCAGCCAACAGGCCCCGGATCTGGTTGATGAGCAGCGTGCGGCATGCCACAAGCCGGCTGCGTACGCGATGGAGACACTGCAGATCCTGCTGCTCGATCGACTTCTGCGGAACGAAGCGCATGCTGGGTCGCGCAACGGCCTCGCAGATCGCTTCGGCATCGTTGGCGTCGTTCTTCTGCGACTTCACATAGGGCTTGACGAACTGCGGTGCCGTCAGACGAACCGTGTGGCCCAGCTCACCCAACACCCGCGCCCAGTGGTGCGCACTTCCGCTGGCCTCAATGCCGATCAGACACGGAGGCAGCTCGGAGAAGAATCGAACCATCTCGTTCCGTCTCAGCTTACGACGCAGTACCCCTCGACCCGTCCTGTCGGCGCCGTGCACCTGAAAAACCTGCTTCGCGATATCCAGCCCGATTGTTGCCGCCTTCACCATGGTCATCCTCCTCGTAGCGAGCCTACCAACTCACCTCTACGAGGCGGGTCCATCCCATTAGGTCAGCTCTACGGGACAGGTCAGCTCTACGGGACAAAAGAAGTCGTCTCATTGCGCAGATGCGTCACGTCCTCAGCCTCGCTCACCTGCGTCCTTTCGCACTTTGGCTTTCAAGCATAGACCGCGTGCTTGCCCAAACCTGCTCCCGGCCCACATCTTCCCCCCCCGGATGCATGAGCTATACAGCGGTCAGTGTTCCTATCTCGACACATCAACAACGATGGTATTCGATTTAATCACCAGCGCTCCTGGCTCGTCCGATAAGGTGCGAGAGACCTGCACTCTATACTGTCCTGGCATGTTCATGTTATAGAGCCAACTGATCAACTGTTCTCCGGAGAATGAAGCTCTCGGTTTAAGTCGGCACACTCTCATGCTCCCAAAAGAATCCTCCGCATCCCTCCTTGGCTCCAAACGCTGCCCCGAAGGATCCCACACGCTGTAATCAAATGACAGGTCTATACCATTCGTATCCCTTACACTGCAGTTAATAACTGCATCCGAGGTATTTGTTTCTGTCACTCTTACAAATACGTTTGAACCCGCCTTGAATGGGCTCAAATCGGTCGAAATCGTTAATGAAAATGGCTTCGCACTAGATTGCGCATTTGCCCAATGGCTATCCATTGTCATCATAGTCAGAACGATGCCGACACTGACTACATACATACATCTGAATGGGAACAGCGACCTACTCTCTCTCATCTCTTTTCTCCACTACTGCACAAAATATGGTGAGCACACTGAATGTGCCTGTAACAATGAATGCCAGGCTGGATATCCGTAATTAACCTGATCTGGGCCGCTCTGAATGAAGACGCTGCCTGCGTCGTTTGACATCGGACCGCCTGATCCGGTCGCGGTCCACTGTCCGGACGAGCTTTGCGTCGCCACACCATTAAAGGACCAATTCACGAAGCCCAGCGGGACCGGAATCGTCATACCGGACTGACCCATGTTCTCTTGATCCTGCCACATTAGCCACATCGTTGCGTTATACGTCATTGACGTCGTCTGATAATCGGACCACAAGGGTGTCCCTGGTCCATCAAAGGCGTTACCGTCTTCGTCTGTTGGGTATGGAAATTCGCCATCAAGGCCTATGGATATAGGCACGGTGCACGACGACGTTTCCCCTGAATAACTGTACACAACCTCTCCCCCGTTGGACGTCTGAACAAATAGAAACGCGCCGATTGCGCCCGAAGGCGCGGTGCCATTGGGTGTAAACTCAATTCCATTGGCGCTAAAATCATGGCAGGTTCCCATGAGATCTCCTAGACTAAGTCGTAAATATGAATGTTGGCATCCTGGCAAGTAGCTAATTTGCGGTTGCCGAGTGGCTACTGTAATCGAAGCATCAGCAATACCTTTAATAGTAAATGTTGCAGTCGCCGGCTCGCTGCAATTCGCTAGATCAGGTGGAGCTAAATCTGACCCGTCAATGCCAGGAATTGTAATGCAGTAGCTATAGGACGCAGATGCCCCGCCCGGGTAAACCCAATAAAATTGAACAGCCTTGTCTTCACTTGCAGGGGTAAATGGTGTCGCAGTTGTGGCGCCCGGTGTCGGATTGTAACCCGTGATGGCTTGGGGGCTCACAGACCATACATTCTTGGTGATTTGTATAGTTGAATCGTTAGCCACGTCGGTAGTCAATTTTATACGTTGCCCAACGACGGCGCAGGACGACGCATTACCGCTTAGAGTGGCATTTTGGGTTAGGGTACAGTCGGCAAAAGTAACTGTGTTGTCGTTCCACCTGATCTGCGGTGTTCCCAGAATTTGAACCGTGGCCATCGTCCCGTCTGAAGATATTACCGGCACCGAAGTGAGCGCATGCCGAATTGGACTGCCGAAAATAGTAGGATCCATGATGCTCACGTGGGCCGGAGCAGTAGGCTCTGCTTCCCCAACTTGTATGGTTGCCAAAAGCACACTGGAGCTCAGAACCTGTTCGGACAGCACGATTACGGTGTTTTTAGCACTTGTGATGCTGATTGTCGTTGGATTGTAGGTATAGTCACCGCCTGCACAGGTGACGGCTGCACTGATAAAATTCGCTCCAGTCACTGTAACGTGATATGTTTTGCCGGCAAACCAAGTCGCGGGATAGATGTTTGTCATCACCGGCGGAAGGGGACAGGCTTGATCAAGCGGCTTTGCAGAATGTGGGGACATGCTGCTCATCTGGGAGTCGCTGCCTGTTCCGCTGAGTTGGATCGCCTGAGTCGATGTGGCGTTGAGGGCATTGTCCCCGATCACCAACGATCCGGTGAACGTGCCTGTCGAGGACGGTGAGAAGCTGACAGGGAGGGCACAGGACTGACCGGCGGCGAGAGTACCTGGGCTGGAAGCCCCCGAAGAAACCAGTGGACAGGCGGAAGTCACACTACTGTCAAGCGTGAAATTGTCAGAGATGCTGGGGTTGCTGCCGCTTGCTGGAACGGGGAACGTCAGCGTAGCATTCCCGCTATTGTCGAGAATGACCGTTTGGGGGCTGTCGCTGCTTGTAGTTCCAGGTGCTGTGGAAGCAAAACTCAGGCTAGGCGGGTCGGAGAGATCCTCTTTGAGGACACGATTCCCGCCAGAATCACCGATGTAGATATTTCCCGCCCCGTCGATGGTGACCCCGTACGGCCAGCTGAGCGAGCTGGTCGTCACAACGCTCTCCGCATAGCTGCTGCCCGAAACCGTCTCTTTCAACACCCGATAATTGTCAGGGTCAACAATGTAAATATTGTTCGTGCTGTCAAGCGCGACCTGGACGGGATAGTTCAGCGGGCTGGTCGAAACCGTGGTTTCGTTATAGGCTCCGGAGCTCAGGTTTTCGCGGAGGACGCGATTGTTTCCGGAATCCGCGATATATACATCACCGTGCGAATCCACTGTGACCCCATTCGGGATGCTCAGGCTGCTCGTTGGAATCGTTGTTTCGGTGTACGCTCCATTCGAGAGGCTTTCCATCAGAACACGGTTATTGCCAGTGTCGGCGATGTAGAGGTTGCCACTCGCATCGACCGTAAGTCCACCCGGATAATTCAGAGCGCTGGTTGGGACGGTAGTCTCAACGTAGCCCCCAGATTCGGGCGTTTCTTTGAGCACTCGTGAGTTGCCGGAATCGAGCACATAAAGGCTTCCAGATCCATCCAGGGCAACAGCTGCCGGACTTGAGAGAGAACTTGTCGACAGAGTACTCTCACTATAAACACCGTTTGATAACGTCTCTTTAAGAACGCGGTTGTTGTAGGTATCCGCGATATAGAGGTCGCCGGCTCCGTCCACGGCGATTCCTCCGGGCCCGGATACATCTGTGGTTATTGTACTCTCCATGCCAGGCAGGAACGTGACTTGAGGACCAATCCCGTCGCCTTGAATGAAGGCGGTACTCATCACATTCCCTGAACCATCCAGAAGTTCAATCGCGCCATAGCGGTTCCCCGCCAGAACGGGAGAGAACGTCACGCTGACCGTGCAGCTGTCTCCGGCGTTGTAGCTGCTTCCGGTCGTGCAAGTGCCGCCCGCAACCGCAGCAAAATCGAGTCCAGTCGATCCCGATGTCAGGGCCAACATGCTCCCCAGTGTCCCGACCGTGCCGATTGTCATTGTCACGGGAATGGCTGAACTCGTACTCCCGATACTGACGGATCCAAAACCGGTTCCGGTCAGCGGATTGACAGTTTCAACCGTGAAGCTCTCCGCCACATTTGGGGCAGGCCCGTAGACGATCCCATCTCCCCCCTGACTTGCCTGAATTGAGCAGGTGCCGGTTGAGAGCAGAGAAGCCGTAGCTCCCGAAACGGTGCAGACCGCGGGTGTCGCCGAAACGAAGCTGACGGGAAGACCCGAACTGCTTCCCGCTGCCAGTTCAATCCCCACCGACTGGTTCTCAACCTGGTTCGGGATGGAGAGGAAGGTGATGGTCTGGCTCGACAGGTTCACCGTAAAAGTCTGGGTGACCGGAGTTGCCGCTGCGTAGGTGCTGTCACCTGGCTGAGTGGCGACAATCGAACAGGTACCTGCCGTAACCAAAGAAGCTGTCGTTCCCGAGACCGTGCACACTCCCGGGGTGGTCGATACGAAGCTTACCGTCAGATCGGAACTGGCCGTAGCCGACAGCGCCAGCGTGGTGTTGGCGCTCTGAGCTGGAATCGAGCCGAACGTGATCGTCTGCGCCGTGCTCCCCGTCCCTGTTCCGCTCAGCTGGATCGTCTGGGTCGACATGGCGTTCAGGGCATTGTCGCTCAGTACCAGTGACCCCGTAAACGTTCCGGTAGCGGTGGGCGTGAAGCTGATGTCCAGCGAACACGATGCGCCAGCGGGGAGAGTCCCCGGCCCCGACGCCCCCGGACTCACGAGGGGGCAAGCCGAAGTCCCACTGCTGTTCAGACTGAAGGGATCGGAAACGCTCGGGTTGTTGCCACTGGCCGGCACGGAAATCGAGAGGCCCGCATTTCCGATGTTCTGCACCATCACCGCCTGTGGACTATCCGCGCTCGTTGTGTTCGGCGCAGTTGGCAGGAATGCGAGGCGGGGCGGATCGGCGAAGTCCTCTTTCAATACCCGATCGTTATATGTATCGGCGACATAGACGTTGCCATTGGCGTCCGCCACCACGCCGTATGGCAGCATGAGAGCACTGGTTGGAACGAGGCGTTCGACGTAGCCACTTGCGGAGGGCACCTCTTCCAGCACGCGGTTATTTCCGGCATCGGCGATATAGATGTCGCCCCTTGTGTCCACGGTCAATGTGGAGGGACCGTTAAGCGAACTGGTGGGTGCCGTACTCTCCGAATAGCCACCATTAGATAGAGTCTCAATCAGCACGCGATTGTTGCTGGTATCCAGGATGTAGACGTTCCCGGTTCCATCTACAGCCACCGCAGAAGGAGAGTTCAGCGGAGAAGTGGGTACTGTGCTCTCGTTGTACGTGCCATTCGATAGACTCTCGAGTAGCACCCGGTTGTTTCCCGTATCCGCAATGTAGACGTTGCCGTTGCCATCTACCGCCACGCCTTCAGGTCCGCTCAATGCGCTGGTAGGAACAACGGTTTCAGCGTAGCCGGCACCTGCCGGGGCTTCCACAACAACACGGTTGTCTCCGGTATCCGCAATATAAACTGCACCACTTCCATCAATTGCGACTGACGTCGGAGAATAGAGACCGTCGTTCACAGGAATCGTACTCTCCGTATATGAGTTCTCCGAAAGAGTCTCCTTTAAAATCTGGCTGCCGGTCGTATCGACGATGTAGAGGTTTCCCCCACTGTCCACTGCAATCCCTTCTGGACTCTGCGCGCTGTTTGGCACGCTACCTTCATTACCCGGCTGAAAAGTGAGTTGCGGCCCAACGCCGATCCCGTCAGTGTAGGCTGTAGCCAGGATATTGCCGGAGCTGTCCTGAAGCACCACGGCGCCATACCGGGTTCCGGAGAGGGATGGAGTGAACGTTACATTAACTGTGCAGTTATCGCCGACGTTATAGCTGTTTCCTGCCGAGCAGCTCCCGCCGGTCGTGCTGGCGAAGTCAAGGGAGGTCACTCCCTGAGTCAGAACTGAAATCGTGCCAAGAGTGCCTGCGGTCGAAATGGTGACTGACACTGCGACGGCGGAGTTGGTTGCGCCGATGTTGACCATTCCGAATCCGGTTCCGGTGAGTGGATTAACCGTCTCTCCTGTGAAGGTCTGCGTTGTACTTGGGGCGGCCGCGAAAGCTACACCATCGCCTGGCTGGGCAGCCTGGATAGTGCATGTGCCGGCTGCGATCAATGATGCGGTGGAACCTGATACCGTGCAGACGGACGGGGTCGTGGAGCTAAAACTGACTGGCAGATCAGAGCTGGCCGTGGCGGTGAGCGGAATGCCGACCGAGGTATTCACGACCTGATTAGGGATGGATCCGAAGGTGATGGTCTGGCCGGCCAGAATCACTGTAAAGCTCTGGGTGACCGGAGTTGCCGCCGCGTAGGTGCTGTCACCCGGCTGCGTGGCCACAATCGAGCAGGTTCCAGCCGCCACCAGCGAAGCCGTCGCTCCCGAGACCGTGCACACTCCCGTTGTGGTCGATGCCAAGCTCACCGTCAGACCGGAACTGGCCGTAGCCGAAAGCGCCAGAGTGGTGCTGGCAGTCTGGGTCGGAATCGAACCGAACGTGATGGTCTGCGCCGTACTCCCCGTCCCTGTGCCGCTGAGTTGGATCGTCTGTGCCAAGGTCGTGTTCAGGGCATTGTCGGTCAGCACCAGTGACCCGTTGAAGGTGCCAGCCTCGGTTGGCGTAAAGCTGATGGGCAGGTAGCAAAACGCACCAGCGGCGAGTGTGCCCGGCCCTGAGGCTCCGGAGCTTATCAGCGGGCAGGCTGAAGTCCCGCTGCTGTTCAGGCTAAAGTTATCGGAGATGCTCGGGTTGTTGCCGCTGGCCGGCACCGAAATTGATAGAGCCGCATTCCCGATGTTCTCCACGGTCAC
>Ga0335072_10005053_pt1 | contig 19462 bp, 16 predicted proteins | sample Lox_Sample_21_FD_206725 | JGI IMG/M metagenome (GOLD analysis project Ga0335072, IMG submission 206725) | Soil microbial communities from Loxahatchee National Wildlife Refuge, Florida, United States - Lox_Sample_2.1 | ecosystem: Environmental > Terrestrial > Soil > Wetlands | place: USA...
TGTTGCTGATCGAGAAAGTCAGCTTGCCGCCGGAGGAATCCTTCGCGGTCGGCTGAAACTCGTACTTGCGCGTCTCAATGACGCTGGTGGCCGGCTTGCCGCTGATGGTCGGCGCCGTACTGGCGCGCGCGGGCGGTGAAGTGAGCGGCAAAGCGAGGACCAGCGCGCAAAGCACTGCGTGCCGCGGACATACCGCGGCCGTGTTGAAAATGGACATCGTGACCACCCCGTGCGGAAATCCCAAATTGGTTCGCCCAGGGCGGCAAACACGTCGGGCGTCTCGAGTGCGAGTCGAGCCGCTCAGATCGTGTGACGGTGCAATACCGCTCGATGGCGGCTGCGGTCCGGCAGCCCCCCTGTCTGATATTCAGATCGGAAGCTTTGCGTCCCCACCTTGCGGCGGGTTTGCCCTTGGCTGGGCGAGAGTAAACGCCGACTCGAGCGCGAGCGCAATGTCTCAGGTGGCAGACATGTCGCCGCCAGGCTGCACCTGCACGCTACGATCTATGCCGTCAGCTGCCGATATATCGCAACGTATTTCTCTCCCTGCGTCTGCCACGAGAAGTCCTTCGCCATGCCGTTGCGCACCATGCGCCGCCAATGCTGCGGCTGCGCGTGCAGATCGAGCGCCGTGTTGAGTGCCCACTCGAGCCCTTCGGAGTCGAAGTCGTTGAAGACGACGCCGGTGCCCGTGCCGGTCTCGGGGTCGTAGTTCTCCACCGAGTCCGCCAGTCCTCCGGTGCGCCGCACGATCGGCACCGTGCCGTATCGCAGGCTGTACATCTGGTTCAGTCCGCAGGGCTCGTAGAGCGATGGCATGAGGAACATGTCGCAGGCGGCCTCGATCCAGTGCGACAGCTCATCGTCGTAACCCTGGCGAAACACTACGCGGCCCGGAAAGCGGCGCGCGAGCTCGGCGAGGAAGCGCTCGTACTGCGGCTCGCCGCTCCCCAGCGCGACGAAAGCGAGGTCACGCCATTCCAACACCTGCGGCAGCGATTCGAACATCAGCTCGATGCCCTTCTGGGCGGCGAGGCGGCTCACCATCCCCGCGAGCGGAGTCGTTACGGGCGTCGTCAGGCCCAGCCGCGCGATGAAGTCGCCCTTCAACCCCTCCTTGGTCGATAGGGTGTCCGGATCGTAATGCGCCGGCAAGTACCGGTCATTGCGTGGATCCCACACCTGATAGTCGACGCCGTTGAGGATTCCCGTCAGCGCATTCCCTCGCATGCGCAATGAGTCCTGAAGCCCCATGCCGTACTGGTCCGTGCAGATCTCCCGCGCGTGTGTGGGGCTGACGGTGGTGACTGCGTCCGCGTACAAGATGCCGTGGCGCAGCGGATTGATTTTCCCGGCGCGCAGATCGTCCTGGTGCAGCAGGTAGCTCTTGGGGCCGAGGTCCAGGTCCGCGATGGCCGCCGAGCTGAACACTCCCTGGTAGCCGATGTTGTGGATCGTCAGCACCGAGCGCGTGCGCGCGAAGAGCGGCTCGTCCGCAAGCTGCGCCTTGACGAAGAGCGCTCCGAAAGCCGTATGCCAATCGTTGCAGTGCAGGATCTGCGGCGACCATTGCAGGCGCTGACACGCGGCCAGCACCGCGCGGGTGAAGGCGAGGAATCGCAGGTGCTCGTCCGGGTCGGTGGTATAGATCGCCGGCCGCCCGTAGAGCTCGGGGCAGTCGACCAGGTACACCAGAGCGTCGGATCCCGGAAGGGCGGTGGTGGCGACCGAGTAGACATAATGGTGTGCGCCGATCTGCAGCGGCACCTGCTGCAGGGCCTCGATAGGCCGCACCGGGAACTTAGCGCGGTCTATGGACGCATATAGAGGCGTAAAGAGCCGGACGTCGTGACCGGCAGCAGTCAGGTACTTGGCAAGTGCGCCGGCTACATCGGCGAGGCCGCCCGTCTTGGACAGCGGCGCCACCTCGGAGGAGAGCAGGCAAACGCTCAAAGTCATGCCGGTCTCCAGCGGGCTATCATGGTGTCGGCACCCGTAAGCCTGACCTTTCCTGCGATGCAACGGTTTCTCATAGGACTCACGCTCGCTCTGCTGCTCATCATCTCGATCGGTATCGGCATCGCCGTGGCCCGATGGCCGGAGTGGCGGCACCTCATGTTCTAGAGCCTCGCGCCCCTGCCTGGACCTTGACCCCCGGCGCCGAGTGTCAATCGCCTCGGCGGTATTCTAAGTAACTGATTCTAAAGGGAACCTGTCCCCAGAGACCCGGTCCCAGCGCCGCTCCCTGGTAGACTATGCCCATTCTCCCGCTTCCAGCCACCCCTTCGGGCGTCGATGCGCTACTTCCGGGGCACCTTCAGGGCCGCTTTGGCCTGGCACGGAGCGGACGGACGAGAACAGAAACATGTCAGCCTCTCCATACAAACAGCTAGAGCAGGAGTTCAAGCGACTCCACGCTTTTCGCGGCGCCCTGTCGCTCCTTCGCTGGGACGCCGCCGTGATGATGCCCCGTGGCAGCGCCGATGTGCGCGGTGAGCAGCTTGCCGCCCTCGAGACCGAGTACCACGCTCTGCTCACGGCGCCGCGCATTACGCGGCTGCTGGACCGCGCGCAGGCCAATGCGCAGGGGCTGCCGGACTGGCAGGTGGCGAACCTGCGGGAGATGCGCCGCCAGCGCGATCACGCCATTGCCACCCCGGTATCCTTGATTTCGCGCCTCACGCGGGCCACCTCACGGGCCGAGGTCCGCTGGCTCGAAGCCCGTCAGCAGGGCAAGTTCGAGCTCTTCGCGCCCCACCTGGAGGAGGTCGTGCACCTGGTCCGGGACAAGGCGGCGCTTCTCGGACAGGCTTTGAACCTCGCCCCCTACGACGCGCTCGTGGACGAGTTCAGCCCCGGCATCACCACGGCTGACATCGACGCGATGTTCAAGGGACTTTCGCGGCGGCTGCCGTCCCTCATCCGTGAGGCGATTGCCGCGCAGGAGAGCCGGCCGCCCGCCCCGCTCACCGGTAAGTTCCCCGCCGGCAAGCAGCGCGCGCTCATCGTGGAGGTGATGAAGCAGGTCGGCTTCCCGTTCGACCGCGGGCGCCTCGACGAGAGCGAGCACCCCTTTACCGAAGGCGTTCCCGGCGACATCCGCGTCACCACGCGTCTCGATCCCAACGACCTCTTCTCCGGGCTGCTCGGTGCGCTGCACGAGACCGGCCACGCAATGTACGACCTCGGCCTGCCGCAGGACTGGCGCGACCAGCCCGTCGGCCGTGACCGCGGCATGGCGCTGGAGGAGAGTCAGTCTCTGCTCATGGAGATGATCGTCTGCCGCAGCCGCCCGTTCGTGCGTTACGTGCAGCCGCTTATCGTCAAGCACTTCGGCGTCAGCGGGTCGGAATGGGATATCGAGAACATCTATGCACATCTAACGCGCGTGCGGCGCGGCCTGATTCGCGTAGATGCCGACGAGCTGACCTACCCGCTGCATATCATGTTGCGGTACGAGCTCGAGAAGCAGCTGCTGAATGGCACGCTCGCTGTCCGAGATCTGCCGGACGCATGGAACACCGGCATGGAAGAGCGTCTTGGCATCCGCCCCGGGAACGACAGCGAGGGCTGCCTTCAGGATGTGCATTGGGCCGTCGGCTCTTTCGGCTACTTCCCCTCGTATGCCTTGGGCGCTGTCATCGCCGGCCAACTCTACGAGAGCCTGCGCAACGACGTCCCCGCGCTCGATGAGCAGCTCGCATGCGGCGAGTTCTCGGGCCTGCTCGGATGGCTGCGCACTCACGTGCACGGGCTCGGTGCCAAGGTGCCCGTGCAGGAGCTGCTGCGGGGCGCTACCGGGAAGCCCCTGTCCGCCGCCACCTTCATCCGCTACATCGAGGCGAAGTACCTGGAGGCGACGCCCAGCGAGGCCGCCGCTTAGTCATCGTGGACACACATCCACCCCGAATCATGAAGCGTTGTGAGCGCGTGGCAGGCACAGGGAGGTGCCCCGCCGCCGCAGGTGGCGGAGCCGCGGGCAAAAACCACGTTTTTTGCCCGCGGCGCGCTGGGCCGGGCGGGATGCCCGGATCCAGTGCTTCGTCTTAGATGCCGGCGGTCGCCCCCTTGAGACCCGCTTCCACGAAGACGGAAGTCGCGCCGGGAAGCTCGCGCACGCTCACGCGCCTGCAAGCCCGCCTGCGCGGCTCCGTCGGCAAGGCGATCGCAGACTTTCGCATGATCGCCCCCGGCGACCGGGTCATGGTCTGTCTCTCGGGCGGCAAGGATTCCTACACCCTCCTCGACATCCTCCTGTCGCTGAAGCGCAGCGCCCCGGTCGACTTCGAGATCCTTGCCGTCAATCTCGATCAGAAGCAGCCCGGGTTCCCCGAGCACGTCTTGCCGGAATACCTGACCGCGCTCGGCGTCCCGTTCCACATCATCGAGCAGGACACGTACAGCGTCGTCAAACGCGTCATCCCAGAGGGTCGGACCCTCTGCGGCCTGTGCTCGCGCCTGCGCCGCGGCGCGCTTTATCGGTTTGCCGCCGAGAACGGCATCACCAAGATCGCCCTCGGCCACCACCGCGACGACATCGTCGAGACACTGTTTCTGAATCTCTTCTTCGGGGGCCGCCTCAAGGCCATGGCCCCCAAGCTCCTCTCCGAGGATGGCCGCCATATCGTCATTCGCCCGCTCGCTTACGTCGCCGAGCGCGACATCGAGCGCTACGCCCGCGGCCGCCATTTCCCCCTCATACCGTGTACTCTCTGCGGCTCGCAGGACAACATGCAGCGCGTTGCCATCAAGAAAATGCTCGCCACCTGGGAGCGCGCCTATCCGGGCCGTACCGAGAGCATCTTCTCCGCGCTGCGCCACGTCGAGCTCGAGCACCTGGCCGACCCGCGCCGCTTCGATTTCTCCTCCCTGGAGGACAGGCGCGCGCCGCTGCCCTTTGCTCCCGCGATCGAGCCGATGTCGATGATTGACGAGGACAGCATGCTCGAGCGGGTGTGAGCGCCGATGGACGTCGCGCTCCCCGCTCCACCGCTTCCCAACACCTACTGGGCCCTCCCGGGTTTGCTCCTCGCCGGCGAGCACCCCTCCGGCCTCACGCCCGAGGCAACCCGCCATCGCCTGAGCACTCTCCTTGCCAGCGGCATCGAGTGCTTCCTCGACCTCACGCACCCCGCCGAGATCGATCCCTACGATCAGGCGCTGCCGTTCCAGGTCGAATATCTCCGCAAGCCCATCCGCGATCACAGCCTGCCCGAAAAGCGCGAGCACATGATGGAGATACTCGACTGCCTGCACGATGCGCTCGGGTCCGGGAGGCCGGCCTACGTGCATTGCCGTGCCGGCATCGGGCGCACGGGCATGGTGGTCGGATGCCTGCTGGTCGAGCGCGGCCTGACCGGTGAGCAAGCGCTCGATGAGCTCGCGCGGCTTTGGCAGCAGAGCGAGCGCTCGAAGCTCTGGCCCAGCATTCCGGAGACCGACGCCCAGATCAACTACGTGCGCCGCTGGAAACCGCGCAAGCTGAATTTCGCCCTGGCCGCGCCGCCTGCGCCGCCGCTCAGGGCTGCCTCGCCGAGGCTGGAGCCCGCCCTGGCCGCCGCGCCGGACCCGCTGTTGGAGCCCGCCACTCTCGCCGCCGCACGCAGCCTGCGCGAGCGATTCCTCGGCGCCTTGCTGGGGCTTGCAGTCGGCGATGCCGTTGCCGCCGCGACGCAGTACCGCCAACCCGGTACCTTCAACCCGGTCGGCGATTTGGTCGGCGGCGGCCCGTTCGAGCTGCCCCGAGGCGGCTGGAGTGACGATACCGCGATGGCGCTCTGTCTCGCCGATAGCCTGCTCGCCAGCGACGGCTTCGATGCCCGCGATCAGGTGGAGCGTTACAAGCGCTGGCAGCGCGAGGGCTATCTGTCGGCCACCGGTCAATGCCTCGGCATCACGGCAAGCACCGCCCGGGCGCTCGCCGTGGCGAACTGGCGGCGCCAGCTCTACTCCGGCTCGCATGCTCCGCACCAGCTCGACCCGGAGCCGCTGTCGCGGGTCGCTCCGGTGGTGATGTTCTCTTTCGCAGCGGAGCAGGAGGCCGTGCAACTCGCCAGCGAAGCCGCCCGAACCACCTGTCAGGCTCCCGCCGTCCTTGGTGCCTGCCGCGATCTCGCGCGCGCGCTCTTCCTGGCACTGTCCGGCCAGCCGAAGCCCCGGATCCTTGCGGCGGTCTCCGCCGCAGCCAGGCCCCGGGCGGCCGCGGGCAGCCCCGCGGCCCGCGCCCGCCAGCGGGAGAGGACGCGTGCGAACGACACCGTGACCGATGCGCTCGGCATCGCGCTCGAGGCGTTCGCCGCGACCGGCAACTTCCGCGACGCGGTGCTCCACGCCGCCAATCACGGTGGGAATTCGGACGTGGCGGCTACGGCCTGCGGCCAACTCGCCGGCGCGCACTACGGCGCCGCGGCGATTCCCGCCGCATGGCGCGACTGCCTTCTGCAGCGCACGGTGATCGAAACCTACGCCGATCGGCTTCTGCAGCACGCGCTGCTCGCGATCGGATGAGCAGGGCTACCGAGCGCGAGCGGTCCCCTGGGACCCGCGTCACGAGGCCAGACACGGGACTGGGAAACGGATAGGCTTGCGGCCCGGTGAGCCCGAAAGCGAGCAAGCAGAAAAACCTCTCGTGGACTCGTCTCTCGGACGAGAGCCTGCTTGCGCTGCGCTTCTGCGATCTCGGCCTGCGCCTGCAGGGCTCACGGCTCGAACGGGGGGTGCGCCGGCTCTATTCGGAGCTCGAGGCCCGGGGCATCCGCTTCCACCCTCACGTGTGGCTCGCGGAAGAGTGGTTTTCCCCGGACGGTGTTCCGGGCCTCGCGATTCCGTTCTATCTCGCGCACCCCCGCCTGGAGCGCCTCGAGCGCCGCATCATGCGGGAAGCGGAGGGCGGCAATACGCGCTGGTTCATGCGCATCCTGCGTCACGAAGCGGGACACGCGCTGGACAATGCCTATAGGCTGCGCCGCCGCAAACTCTGGCGCGAGGTATTCGGACCCGCCTCGCTCCAGTATCCCGCGCGATACAAGGCACGCCCCGGGAGCCGTCGCTACGTCCATCACCTCGGGGAGTGGTATGCGCAGTCGCACCCGACTGAGGATTTCGCAGAGACCTTTGCCGTCTGGCTGACACCGCGCTCCGCCTGGCGCAAGAGCTATGCCGATTGGCCGGCGTTCCAAAAGCTGAGCGCGGTCGAAGACCTGATCGCGGACGTGCGAGGCCGGCGCCCTCCAGTGCGCAATCGCGCCCGCGTGGAGCCCCTCGAGACGAATACCCGCACCCTGGCCCAGCACTACCGGCGCAAGCTCGCGCGCCAGAGTCATTACCGGCGCGGGCTGGCCGATGAATTCCTGCGCAGGCTCTTCGCGCCCCCGCCGATGCGCCGTGGCGCGACGCGTGCGGCGACCCTCCTGCGGGCCAACCGCAAGTCACTCATCGTGTCGGTATCGCGCGAGCTGGACCTAGAGCGTTATAGTGTGCAGCAGATCGTCCGCATGCTCATCGAGCGGTGTGAGACCTTGAGGCTGTACGTCCGCGGCAACCGCCGTGATGCCGTTCGGAATGCCCGATGGCTGCTCGAGCGGCTCGCGAGCCTCTATGCGCAAGGCGAGACTCCCCACCTGCGCCTATGAGAAAACTGCGCGCGCTCGTCGTCGTGCACGCGAGCCTGGTGCCCCCGGAATCCCTCGAAGGCCATAGCGATAAAGAAATCGAGGAGTGGCGTACCGAATACGACGTCACGAGTACCCTGCGCGTCGGCGGCCATGAAGTACGCTGCCTCGGCGTGCTCGACAGCCTCACCGAGATGCGCAGCAGCATCGCCGAGTGGAAGCCTGACATCGTTTTCAACCTGCTCGAGGAATTCAACGGCATCGTTACGTACGACCAGCACGTCGTTGCCTTCCTCGAGCTGATGCGTCAGCCCTATACGGGCTGCAATCCCCGCGGGCTCCTGCTCTCTCGTGACAAACCTCTGTGCAAGCAGCTTCTCGCCTTCCATCGCATTCCGACACCCCAGTTCGCAGTCTTCCAGCGTGGCGCCCGCAGCCACGTGCCGCGCAAGCTGCGCTTTCCGCTCTTCGTGAAGTCCACGGTCGAGGACGCCTCGTTGGGTATTGCGCAGGCTTCCGTGGTGGAGGATGCCGCGCGGCTCAAGGAGCGGGTCGAGTTCGTCCACGAGCAGCTCGGCACCGATGCCCTGGTCGAGGAGTACATCGAAGGCCGCGAGCTCTACGTCGGGGTGATGGGCAACGACCGCCTGACGCGCCTGCCGGTGTGGGAGATGGTGTTCGGCTCGATGCCTGACTCCCTGGCCGCCATTGCCACCCGCAAAGTGAAATGGGACAAGCGGTATCAGACGAAATACGGTATCACCACTCGGGCCGCGGAGGATCTGGCGCCGGCGGTGGTCGCCCGACTCGACAGGCTGTCGCGGCGAATCTACCGGGCGTTGGGCCTCTCGGGCTGCGCCCGCATGGACTTCAGAGCGACCGCCAACGGCGAGGTCTACGCGCTCGAGGCCAACGCCAATCCCAACCTGGAGGCCGCCGAGGACTTCGCCGAGTCTGCGCGCGCGGCCGGGATCGGCTATCCGGAGCTGCTCGAGCGGCTGATGTCGCTGGGGATGTCTTACCGGGCGGAGTGGCGGGCAACCTATGGGTGAGGCCGGGGGCCCTGTCGCCATGGACGGCCAGTGGTACGCCCTAACCTACCTCGTCCGCTTCGATCGTCCACGGCTCCGCCTTGGCGGCTGCGAGCCAGGACTGCAGGGCCGCATCCTCGAGCGCGGCGGCCATGTACCAGCGTGCCGTCTCCGAGATCCGCGCGCCGTACGTATTGAAGCGCAGCACCACCGGCGCATACATCGCGTCGGCGATGGAGTACTCCCCGAAGAGCCAGGGGCCCGAGGCCCCGAAGCGCCGCCGACAATCGTTCCAGATCTCATCGACCCGATCGATGTCCGCCTCCACGCCCGGCGTTGGGATCCTGCGGCGGTTGCGCGCGCGCGCATTCATCGGCCATTCCGTCCGCAGATTGACGAAGCCCGAGTGCATCTCGGCGCTGACGGAGCGCGCGACCGCGCGAGCGGCCGGGTCCGGCGGCCAGCCGCGCCCGGCGAGCTCCGCCACGTATTCGCAGATCGCGAGGGAGTCCCAGATACGCAGCTCGCCGTCGAGCAGCACGGGTACGCGCCCGCTCGGGCCGTACTTCTCGATCTCGTCCTTCGTCGTCGGCGTGTCGAGCCGGATCAGAATCTCGCGGAACTCGAGGCCGAGCCGCCTCAGCAGCATCCATGCGCGCAGCGACCACGAGGAGTAGTTCCTGTTGCCGATCACCAGAGTCAGATCCGACATGGGATGGTAACCTTCACAGCATGACGACGGAAACCTTGAGCCTGGACCGCGCTGCATCCCGGGCGGCCGGGCTCCGCGACCTGCGCGCGGTCGCCTTCGATCTCGATAATACACTGTGGGATGTTGGTCCGGTGCTCGTTCGCGCGGAGCAGCGCCTGCACACATGGCTGCGCGAGCATTGCCCGCGGATCAGCGAGCGCGTCTCGATCGAGGAAATGCGGGCCGCACGCGAGCAGCTCGCCCGCAAAGAGCCGCACAATGCCCACGACTTCACCTACCTGCGCATCGCAGGGCTGGCCGCACACGCGCGCGAGTGCGGGTACGCGGAGGAGGTGGCCGAGCGCGCCTTCCAGGTATTCTTTGCCGCACGCAATGAGCTGCAGCCCTACCCCGATGTTCAGCCGGCGCTCGAACAGCTGCGTTCGCGCTACGAGCTGGCATCCCTCAGCAACGGCAATGCGGATCTCGAGCTGATCGGCCTCGCCCCGCTTTTCAGCGTGTCGCTGAATGCCCGTCAGATCGGTATCGCGAAACCTCACCCTCGCTGCTTCGAGCAGCTCGCGCGTGATCTGCGTCTGGAGGCGCGGAACATACTGTACGTTGGCGATGACCCACTTCTGGACGTCGAGGCTGCACGCGCCGCGGGCCTGCGAACTGCCTGGATGAACCGTAGCCAAGCGCCCTGGCCGTGCAACCTCGAGCCTGCCGACGCCGCCGTCGCGGACTGCACGCAGCTCGCGGAACTGTTAGCAGTCGCTGCCATCAGCTGCCAAAGCTGAACGGCAAATAGACACGACTGCGTCACGGAACTTGGCCGTTATGTGAGGTGAACTTTAGAGGTGCGCTGCCGTTGTATTCATATGGGCGCAAGGCCCGCTCCCGGCGCTTCACGCGGAACGCGCCGACTGGCCGTGTCGATCCCGCGGGCTGAGGACGGCCTTCGCCCGCTAAATCGCAGTCAGGAGGTCTGTAACAGCCATGTCTGACACACACTCATCCTGCCGGGTGCAGCCGGTCGCCAATCTGAAGGAGTACTTCAGGGACGCGCTGCACGGCGCTCTGGAAAGTCAGCAGCTCTCGGTCGAGGACCAGACCGAGCACTATGTCGTCAATCTGCTGACCCTGTTCTCCCGCTCCGAGGAGCTGTTCGACAGCACCCCGGAGGGGCCGCGCCTGAAGCCGCTGGTCGTCATGCTGTCCGAAGCGCTCGAGGCACGCTCGGCCGACGACCGCAATCGCGGCCTGCAGCGCCTGGGCGACGTATCGCTCTTCGTCGCCGGCTTCTTCGCGCAGAGCTTCGCACGCAAGCTGATCGACATCGACTATCACATTGCCATGGGAGGGCGCGCTTACGGCGTACTCGCCGAAGCGCTGGCACGCGGCAAGGGCAGGGTGCTCGGCAACGTTTTCGCGGAGCTGTCGCAGAAATTCCAGCCGATGGTCGACACGCTCAACGAGCTCGCGGAGACCGCCTACGCGCATTCCGACAAGGACATACTGCGTCTGTACGAGATCTGGCTGAAGACCGGCAGCCGCCGCTGCTACGCCCTGCTCAAGCGCCTCGGCGTCGATCCGACCGCGGCCGCCGGAGCCCAGCTCGCCCACTGATCCCGTGATCCTCACGCAGCTGCAGCAGCTCATCGGCGGCATATACGACGTGAGTGTCGCTCATGACGTATATGATTTCCTGGTCACAGACCGCTCGCGCCTCCCGGCATCGGTCCGCGGCCGGGCTGCGGAAGAGGATCTCATCGTGGCCCAGCCCGCTGACAGCGGCGACGCGGCGGGAGTCTCCCTCTATCTCGATCCCGACCTGTTGGAAAGGTTGCGGCGCGAAGACCCCATGGTGCGGCTGCACGATGGCAATGTCGCGGATTACTGCAAGGCGCTCGAAGGCGTCAGTCACTTCCTGTACCTCGCGTGGAACGCGGGCCACGACCGGCCCGTCTCCATCCTGGAGCTCGAGATGCAGGCCGAAGTCGACAAGTACGTCGCGAGCTACTGGCTGCTGCGGCGCCAGCTCCCCGGCCGATTCCCGGCGGAGCTGCGCCGCATTCTGTTCGAGCGCGCCCGCATCGATCCGCGGTTGGCCGAGGGGCGGGAAGACCTCTATCGCGAGGCCAGTCGGTACGCGGAGAAATTCTGCCGCCGGCTCGAGCAAGCGCTGCGCCGCCGTGGCGCCGGCACGGAAGGCGAGGTGCTGAGCGAGCTGCGGCGCTTCTACCGCCTGAGCAATGCGCGCAAGCTCGCGCACATCGAGAAGAGTGCTCAATAGGCGAAAATCGTCGAGGCGAATTGCTCGGCGCCATCCCTGCGCCGAGCCCTACGGGCCCGCTATTCTTCGCCGCCGGATCCTTCGCCGCCGGCGCGCTTGCGCTCCTCGAGCTCGCGCATCATCTTGATCCACTCGGAGAGCTTGCGCAGGTCGGTGCGCGTCGTGTTGCCGCCGCTCTTGCTGCGGGCGGCACCGGCGCGGTTCGAATACGGATCGCAGGAGGTCTGCGGCGTTTCCAGCTGCAGCCCCGTGGACTCGTCTTGGATCTCGAGCTTCGGGCGCTTGATCAGATCCGCGGGCGCATCCACCCATTCGACGTAGGCGTTTCCGCGGTCGTCGTGGCGGACACGTGAAAGGCGGCGGCGTTCGCCTGAGCTGTCCAGCTTGCGGCTGTCCCCGCCGTCGATCTTTTTTGTACTGGCGTCCAAGGAAGCATTGAAAACGGCAATCCGCGGCTCGCGGACGCATTGACCTTAGCAGCGCACCCGTCGCCGTTCTGAGACATTCGTCACGGATCAGGCCGCGGTTCCGCTTGTGCTGCGCCGCATCGGACATAACGTGCCCGCAGCAATCCGATCGCTGTCTTGCCGTCGCGGATCCGGCCGCTTTCCGCCCACCTGCAGGCCTCGCCGAACGGTACCCAGTGCACCTCGATCACCTCGGCCTGCTCGTGAGCGACCGCCGCCGGCTCCACGCCCGTCGCCAGGAAGAGATGCAACACCTCGGTGAAGATTCCCGGAGAGCTGAGGTAGGAGCCGAGGCTGAGCCACGCGCGTGCGCTCACGCCGGCCTCCTCGATGAGCTCGCGCTGCGCGGTGAGGAGCGGCGGCTCGTGCGGTTCCAGCTTTCCCGCCGGCAGTTCCCACAGCCAACCGTCCGCTACATAGCGGTACTGCTTCAGCAGGCAAACTCGCTCCTGTGCATCGATCGCGACCGTCGCGGCGCCGCCGGGATGGTGCACGACCTCGAGCGATGCCGTATGACCGTTCGGCAGCCGCACTTCGTCGGTGGTGAGCGAAATGATGCGACCCTGAAAGTGCGTGGTCCGCTTCTCAGGCTTCATGCGGCCAGCCTAGCACGGTTACACTTTGATACCTCGGCGGCGCTTTTCTGCAGAGTGATGCCCGCGCCGACCGAGGTATAGTCTGTTGTCCAAGTGTGGAGATCTGCGTATTGAAACCGCCATCGGGCCACGGGGCCGTTTTCCTTCACGCAGGCTGGCGCTGCGCGAGTACTTACGTGTGGAGCCGCTTCCGGCGTAATCCGTCCGCGACCGGCTTCTACGAGCCCTTTGGCGAATCCCTGTCGCGCTGCTCGCCGAAGCGCATCCGGCGGCAGACGCCGCAGGGATGGAACTCGCGTCATCCTCCGCTCGCGTTGCCTTACGCCGAGGAGTACTGCCCTCTGCTGCGTCCGCTCGTCAAGGGCGTGCCGGGATATCGCAAGGAGTTCGCGCTGGCGCGATATTTCCCGACCAAGGGAGGCGTAGGGGCGGAGGCCCGGTATCTTTCGCGACTCATCAGGCATGCGCGGCGCCGCGGCACTCATCCGGTGTTTGGGTTCTCACGGTCGCTCGGACGCGCGCCGGCACTCAAGCAGGCCCTTGGCGGCTATCACATCGTCGTGCGCCGCAATCCGCTGCAGCAGTGGCTCTCCTGCCGCAGCTATCGTGAGGAGGTGCCGCTCGCGTATTTCGAGTTGAGTCATTTCCTCATCCTGGCGCTCGCCCCGACAGGCAGTCCCGCGCAGCGCTTCGCCGGCATGCTCGGCCTGCCGCGCCTGCCTCGCGGTCTGGACCGGCAGTACAAACTCCTCTTCGCGGAGCTCTACCCGTGGAGCGAGGAGCTGTCGTATCGCGCGTTCACCGCCGTCTCCCTCCTGTCTCATGGGGCGGCCGCCGCCGCCGCCGATCTGGTGCTCGATGTCGACCGGCTGGCCCGCTCGCCGCAGTACCGCGACGCAGTGGGCGCGCGCATCCTGGCCGATGTCGGTCTCAGCATCGATTTCGATGACTGCCGGGTGCCGAGCCGCGATCCGGCCCTCGTGGCGGTGGATTTCGCCGCCATCGAGCGGGATGTCAGACAGCGGCTCATCTCCTGCAGCGCCGACCTCGGATCGGTCCCCGCGCCAGCGCATGCGCTAGAGTGAGGAAACTGTCCAGTGTGGGGTCACCGTCGGACCTGTACGGTGAACATCGTGACGCCATTCAGTGACAGCGGCTCACCTGATTACGTATAGTCCCCCGCCGTCATGTCGACGGCGTCACATTTGGCGAAGCTCAACGGCCCCCAGCGCCGGGCGGTAACCTATGGCGAGCCGCTGCCCGAGGGTACCGGTGCGCCCAAGGGCTACAAGTCCGGTCCGCTGCTGATCGTGGCGGGGGCGGGCACCGGCAAGACCGACACTCTGGCGCATCGCGTCGCGCATCTGGTCATCCATGGAGTGGACCCGGCGCGCATCATGATGCTGACTTTCACCAGGCGGGCCGCCGCGGAGATGCGCCGGCGGGCTTACGAGCTCACCAAGTCGGCGCTCAACGAGACGCTCGGCGGGGTCAGCCAGAGCATCCTGCAGCGCATGAGCTGGGCGGGCACCTTCCATTCCGTCGGCAACCGCCTGCTGCGTCATTACGCCAGGCAGCTGAAGCTCGATCCGCAGTTCAGCGTGCTCGACCGCAGCGACTCGGCCGACCTCATGGACAGCGTGCGCCAGGAGCTCGGGCTCGCGCAGAAGGAGCAGCGCTTTCCGCGCAAGGACACCTGCCTCCAGATCTATTCCCATCGCGTCAACACACAGCGTCCGCTCAAGGATACGCTCGAAGCGCAGTTCCCCTGGTGTGCGCAGTGGGAGTCGGACCTGACACGTCTCTATCGCGCATACGTCGAGAGCAAGCAGCAGAACAGTCTTCTCGACTATGACGACCTGCTGCTTTACTGGCAGATCATGATGTCCCATCCGCGGCTCGCCGCTCACGTGGGCGGGCATTTCGATCACGTGCTGGTCGACGAGTATCAGGACACCAACAAAGTGCAGGCGGAGATCCTGCACGCGCTGAAGCCCGATGGCGCCGGGCTCGCCGTCGTCGGCGACGATGCTCAGGCGATCTACTCCTTCCGCGCCGCTGCGGTGGAGAACATCCTCGGCTTTCCCGACCGCTTCGCGCCGCGGGCGGAGGTGGTCACCCTGGCGCAGAACTACCGCTCCAAGCAGCAGGTGCTGGACGTTGCCAATGCCGTGATGGCGGAGGCGCCCCGCCAGCACCGTAAGCACTTGTTATCGACCCGCGGCGAAGGACCGCGGCCGCGCCTCGTGACCGTGGAGGACCTGCAGACGCAGGCAGAGTGCGTCTGTAGCGAGGTGCTCAAGCGCCGTGAAGCGAGCGTGCCGCTGCGCAAGCAGGCGGTGCTCTTCCGCACGTCCAGTCACAGCGACGTCCTGGAGGTCGAGCTCGCGCGCCGCCAGATCCCGTTCGTGAAGTATGGCGGCCTCAAGTTCCTCGAGGCCGGGCACATCAAGGACCTGCTCGCGGTGCTGCGCTGGGCCGACAACCCCCGCAACGGCCTGGCGGCCTTCCGGACGCTGCAGCTCCTGCCGGGCATGGGACCCGGCAACGCGCGCCGCGCCCTCGATCACTTCGAAGCCAACGGCGGCTCCCTCGGCTCCCTGCAAGGCTTCACGCCGCCGCCAGGGACGGCCCAGGACTGGCGCAAGCTGATCGAGCTCCTCCTCGCGCTCGCCGACCCGCAGCGCCCGTGGACCGGACAGGTGCATCTCGCACGCGAGTGGTATCGCCCGCACTTCGAGCGGCAATATGAGCACTTCCACACACGCCTCGGCGATCTCGATCAGCTCGAGGTGCTCTCGGGCCAGTACCCGTCCCGCGAGCGCTTCCTGACCGAGCTCACTCTCGATCCGCCGAACGCCACCAGCGATCTCGCCGGCCGTCCCGCGCTCGATGAGGATTTCCTGGTGCTCTCGACCATCCACTCCGCCAAAGGCATGGAGTGGGACACCGTCTACCTGCTGAACGTCGTCGACGGCAGCTTCCCCAACGAGTTCGCCACCGGCAAGCCCGAGCTCATCGAGGAGGAGCGGCGGCTGCTCTACGTCGGCCTGACCCGCGCGCAGAACGACCTCCTGCTGCTGGCGCCGCTGAAGTTCCACCTGACATCGCAGCATCGCCACAGCGACCAGCACGTCTATGGCGGCCGCAGCCGCTTCCTGACCGACAAAGTCCTCAAAACCCTGGACTCCACCTCCTTCCAGAGCCCGCGCGCCAGCGGCGAAATCCTGATGACGGAAAGCGGCGATGCCGACCTCGACGTCAGCGCCCGCCTCAAAGAGATGTGGTAACCGGCGGCCATCGACTCGTGTCGACGGGCAACTAATTCGCGCCGGGCTTGACGAATTTCAAAGTGAACCGATCGCTCTCCCCAATGGCGTCGTACTTGGCGCGATCGATAGTCCCCAACCGATAATCCGGCGGCAGCGTCCACACTCCCGCAGGATAGTTCCTGGTGTCCTTCGGATTGGCGTTGACCTGCGAAGAAGCCACCAGCCTGAACCCCGCTTCCTCGATCAGCCGGATCGCATAATCCTGCCTCACATAGCCGCTCTTGGCCCGCGGATCCTGAGGCACCGCGGGATCCCCGCGATTGTCCACCACCCCGAACACCCCACCCGGCGCGAGCGCGCGATAGATCGTGTCCAGAGCCTGCTGCGCGTCCCCGAGCGCCATCCACTCGTGCAGGTTGCCGAAGCTCACCACCATGTCCACCGATCCCGGCGGCAGCACATCGGTCCCATTCAGCGGAAAAGTCACCACCTTGACCCCGCCGTACAGGTCCGGCCGGGAGGCGAGGAGCCGGCGATAGCCGGCGAGGCGCGCCTCGAGGAAGCGGCTGCCCGGATCCGGTGCGATCACCCCCGCGATATAGCCGACGCCCCGGGCCTGCAACAGCGGCGCGATGATTTCCGTGTACCAGCCCGACTCCGGCCAAACCTGCAGTACCCGCATGCCCGGCCGGATGCCGAAAAAGAGAAGCGTCTGCTTCGGATGGCGATACTGGTCGCGGCCCCGATCGGCTGCCGTGCGCTGGCTCCCCGCGAGGGCGACATCGAGAGCGCCGGCGGTCGCCTCCCGACTGGGCGTCGTGGTTGCGCACCCGGCCATCAGGCCGCCGACGCCCAGGACGCATGCCGCGGTGATCGCGCGGGCTGTGACTTTCAACGGCAGGTGCATGCGAGCGCCATTCTGGAGGGGCGCGCCCGCAAAAAAAACCCCGCCGAAGCGGGGTTTGTCTCAAGGGCGTAACGAACGCTGGTTTTCAGCGCCGGAATGGACCGCCGCCTTGCCGCGCACGCGGTGCGCGTTCCTGGGCCTCATTGACCCGTAGCGCGCGGCCGCTCATCTGAAAGCCGTTCAGGGCCTGTATTGCCCCCTGGGCCTCGCTCTGCGACATCTCGACGAAACCGAAGCCGCGCGGCCTGCCGGTTTCCCGATCGTTGATGAGCTTGACCGATTCCACCTTGCCATGACGCTCGAACAGCGCTTTTACGTCCTGCTCGGTGGCGTTGAAGGGCAGATTGCCCACATAGATCGTCGTCATCCGGAAGTCTCTCTTCGGAATGCGCACAGCGGCGAGCCGCGCGAGGCGGTCGCATGTGCCGCGTGATCGTGGATTACGTGACGGGGAGGGGATTCGAACGAAAGAACGGAACTCAAGCGTGTTCATCCCTGGAGGGATACCAACAAGAGACCATGCTACTCCTGTTTGTTTAATGGCGCAAAGTGGCATCCCGCCGCTTTCCGCACCAGCCTTATGGCTTTATTTGCCCCGCGGCCCGAGGGCCCCGCGGGCCGGTCGCTCCGTTGCTTTCGGACAACACACGGGGACGGGCCCCGGTATCAGCTGCCCGCTGGCTCCAGGTAGGCGTACCCGTCGAGCTCACTCTCGTAGAACCGCTTCAGCATCTGGCTTTCCGCGAGGGTCATGCGCCCGTCCCGGATCGCCCGCTCGCAGTCGCGAGCCAGGGCGGGGTAGAGCTCCGCGACGTCATACTCCATGTACTCGAGGACCTTGTTCGCGGTATCGCCCTTCACGATCTCCTCGATCCACCAGCCCCCCTCGTCATGCAGCCGCACGTGGACCACGTGCGTGTCGCCGAAGAGGTTGTGCAGGTCCCCGAGCGTTTCCTGGTAAGCGCCGACCAGGAAGACGGCCAGGTAGTACTTCTCGCCCGGCTTCAACTCGTGCAGTTCCAGAGTGCGCTTGACGTCACGCAGCGATACGAAATGATCGATCTTGCCGTCCGAGTCGCAGGTGATATCCGCCAGAACGCCCGTGCGCGAGGGACGCTCCTCGAGCCGATGGATCGGCATGATCGGGAAGAGCTGGTCGATGGCCCAACTGTCGGGGAGTGATTGAAACACCGAGAAATTGCAGAAATACGTATCCGACAGGATCGACTCCAGCCCCTCGAGCTCCTCCGGCAGCCGCTCGAGGCGACGGCAGCAATCGCGGATGCGGGCGCACGTTGCCCAGAAGAGGCGCTCGGCCAGAGCGCGGAATTCCAGCGACAGGAGGCCGAGATTGAACATCTGCAGCACCTGGTCGCGCGCCGTCAGGGCGTCGTGGTAGCACTCCACCAGCCGCCGCTCGCTCACGGCGCGGAACGCTCCGAACAAGTCCCGGACCGGCTGCGGCAGCTCCTCTTCGCCGCCGTAGTCCTCGTCCTCCTTGCCGGTGACCCGGAACTTGTCGAGCGCCGATGAGCCGAGCGCGTCGAACACCAGCACGCTGTGGTATGCCGCGATGGCCCTGCCGGACTCGCTGATGATCATTGGGTGCGGGATGTCGCGCGCGTCGCAAACGCTCGCGATCCGATAGACGACATCGCTCGCATACTCATTGAGCGTGTAGTTCATCGACGATGAGTAATTCGTGCTGCTGCCGTCGTAGTCGACGCCCAGGCCGCCCCCCACGTCGATGTACTGCAGTCCCGCGCCCATGAGCTTGAGCTCTGCGTAGACGTGCGCCAGCTCGTTGATGGCATCTTTCACGCGCCGGATGTCCTGCAGTTGGCTGCCGGGATGGCAGTGTACGAGCTGCAGGCAATCCAGCATGCCGCGCGCCTTCAGTATCCCGAAGAGCTCCAGGATCTCGGTGATGAAGAGGCCGAATTTCGACTTCTCGCCCGCGGACTCCCGCCACCGGCCCGAGCCCTCGGTGAATAGCTTTACCCGCACCCCGAGGCGCGGCCGCACCTGATAGCGCTCGGCGTGCTTCAGGATGAGCGCGAGCTCATCGAAGTTCTCCACCACCGGAATGATGGTCCGCCCGAGCTTGGTGGCCAGCGTCACCGCCTCGATGTAGCTGTCGTCCTTGAAGCCGTTGCAGATGATCAGGCGCTCGGGAGCGTTCTCGGTCATCGCCATCACGGCGAGAAGCTCAGGCTTCGAGCCGACCTCGAGGCCGAACCCGAAGTCCTTGCCGTAGCGGTAAACCTCCTCCACGACGAGGCGCTGCTGGTTCACCTTGATCGGGAATACGGCCGCGTAGCGGTTGTGGTAATCGTTCTCGGCGATCGCCTGCGCGAAGGCGGCGTGCAGATGCTTGAGGCGGTGGGCCAGGATATCGGAGAACCGCACCACTACCGGCGTGGTCAGGTCGCGAGCCTCCAGGCCCTCGACGACTTCGTAGAGGTCGATGTCCCTCCCGGGCTGTGCGTCGGGGCTCACCACGACGTGACCGGCGGCGTTGATGCCGAAGTAACCCTTGCCCCACGCACTGACGTGGTAGAGCTCCAGGGAGTCCTCGATGCGCCAGGGCTG
>Ga0335072_10005054_pt1 | contig 19461 bp, 22 predicted proteins | sample Lox_Sample_21_FD_206725 | JGI IMG/M metagenome (GOLD analysis project Ga0335072, IMG submission 206725) | Soil microbial communities from Loxahatchee National Wildlife Refuge, Florida, United States - Lox_Sample_2.1 | ecosystem: Environmental > Terrestrial > Soil > Wetlands | place: USA...
CCTCAAAAGCCCTGATTTGCGGCTGAGAATCGCATTTGTTTTTCGCCTCGCGGGAGGCAGTACGAATCCGTCGGCTTAAGCTATGTTGAAGGACCTGGCGTGGAGGTTTTCCAGCATGGCGAAGCTCGTGTATGAATTGAACCAATCCCTGGACGGCTACGTCGACCACGAGAAAATGGGGCCACCCCATCCCGCGCTCTTTCGTCATTTCATCGAGCGGGTACGCGGTTTGACGGGCATGGTATACGGTCGCGGCATGTACGAGGTCATGCGTTATTGGGACGATGACCTTCCGGATTGGAATGGGCAAGAACGCGAGTACGCCGCGGCATGGCGGGCGCAGCCGAAGTGGGTTGTGTCGCGCTCACTGAAATCAGTGGGTCCCAACGCCACACTCGTCGACGGTGACGTGTGACGTGGAGGCGGCGATCCGCGGGTTGAAGGTAAAGCCAGGCGGGGAGATTGAAGTTGCCGGACCCGTCCTGGCAGGAAGCCTGACCGACCTTGGCCTCATCGACGAGTATCGCATCTACCTGCACCCCATCGTGCTTGGGTCTGGCCGGCCATTCTTCACCGGCCCTCGGCCACCGCTTCGCCTGGTGGCGAGCGATCGAATTGTCGAGGACGTAATCAGGTTGACGTACGTTCCTGCTTAGTCGCGCAATTCGTCCGACGGACTGATGCCGACTCGTGAAACTGAGACACTATCCGTCAGGTGCAAGGTTGAGGATCGCTTCAATCGGGGCCAGTCAATTGCGGACGGTTTGGGATGAACGATCGGCATAACGGCTGTTGGGCGAGTGCGCCAAAGTCCTAAACTGAACCTGATGACCTACGACGATCTCCGCCTCCTCATCGACTATCACTACTGGGCACGCGACCGGGTGCTCGACGCCGTAGCTGCGATAACGCCCGAGCAGTTCACCCGTCCCATGGGGAACAGCTTCAGCTCGGTACGCGACACCGTGGCGCATATCTGCGCCGCCGAGCGCATTTGGATCACGCGCTTGAATGGCGAAAAGCCGCAGGGACTGCAGAAGCCGGACCGCCTTCCTGATGTCGACGCAGCTCGCAAGGAGTGGGCCGAACTGGAAAGCGAGATGCGCGAACAACTCGCAAGATTAGGCCCGGAAGCGGCGGAACGCCCGATCGCGTATCAGGACCTTCGTGGCAATGAGCAGTCGGATGTGCTCTGGCAAATGCTGCAGCATGTGGTCAATCACGCCACCTATCATCGCGGACAGATCACCACGATGCTGCGACAGTTGGACGCAGCGCCTCCTAAATCGATGGACCTGATTGCCTTTTATCGCGAGCGGAAGCGGAACGCTTGACGTGGTGAATACCGGCTGATCCAAGGACGGGTCACCGGTATGTCCCGCTCCCAGCTTCCCAAATTGCTGAGTATTTACCTCAACAGACAGCCGCGCTGCCTGCGCTCTGGCCGGCATTTCAACCCTTCGCAAGATCCTCCCGTCAGGCAATTCCCACCACCGTAGCGTTCATTTTGACCAATTCCATCTTTTGAGAGGAGACTGCTGTGCCAACAGCCTTCGTATACCGTCGTGCGCTCCGCCGCTTTGCGACGAGCATTGTGTTCACCATCCTCAACCTTGCTGTCTGTGTCCTGATGATCCATTGGGTCGCGGGACAGAAAGTTTCGCGGGCTCTACTGCTCCTGATCGTGCCGCTTGCGCTCACCCTTGGGAACATGTGGCGCTGCACAGTGGCGGATCTCGGCTATATCGGTATTGCCCTTTCCATCGCTAACGCCCGGACCGCTGAACGGCCTCGAGCGCAGGGCTGAGTCAAACTTTCAACCGGAGAATGTCCGCGCCCCGCCATCAGGCTGGGGCATTTTTCATTTCCAGCCAAACACACCCTGCAAAGGAGGAAGTGTGATGTCGCATCGCCATCGCCGCTATTCAAAGCGCGAGCTGCTGGGCAGCTTGCACGTGGACTACATCATGTCCGTCTCCGATCTTGGCCTGGCGGCCAGGACCAATCGCTGGGATGTGCTGCGCGCATTTCTGGCCGCAGGGGAAGCCCGGGCGGAACGGCTCGTGGAAGAAGAGGACGGCTTCCTGATCCTGCAAAGCGTTCCCGGGGAGCCGAACACCGGGGGAATCTACCTCTTTGCGGAACCGCTACAGTCCTTTTTCTGGCTCCGCTTCGATCTGAAAGAGGACACACTCAACGGCAATGATTTCCAGATCGCCCTGCGGGTGTACCACCTGCTCGACCTGATCGGCGGCAAGCGCAGGAAATCTCATTGCCACACTGGCTGGGAAAACCACCAGTGTCCTCTGGCGCCGGCGCTCAGCCTGAGCACTCCAGCTGTGGCCGTTGCTGCCTGCTAAGACGGGCAAACCGCGGCCATTTGACCGAGTTTCGGAACCGGGCTACAACAGCACAGCTTGACTGGAAGGGAGCACCTGCCGTGGCTCAACTTGTTAATACGTGGAAGGCGCCGCGACCGCAGCCGGAGATCCTGCCGGCTACGGTCGGTCAGGCGGCCGAATACATGGCATGGTTTGTGAACCGGCGGACCTACACCCGGCAAACGGACCGGCCGGATGAGCACTCGGGCAAATACTACTTTTACCAGGCGCGAAGCCGGCGCACGAAAGAGCCGCTGGCTCTCGACCCTGTGGTGATCCAAAAGCACCTGGCGGGGGAACAGACGGTCGGCCTCTACGCCATCAATCCGGAGACGCAATGCTCGAAGTGGGTGGCCATCGATGCCGACTACGAAGGCGCTTACCGCGATCTCCGGACGCTCAAGTGGGAGCTGGAACAGGATGGGGTTCACGCCGTCGTCGAAATGTCGCGGCGCGGCGCGCACCTCTGGATCCTTTGCGAGCGGCCACTACCCGCCCGGCTTTGCCGCACCTATATATATAGTCTGGCTCTCCGCCTCGACGTCCCCATCAAAGGAACGTTCAGGCAGGTGGACGGCATTGAGGTCTTTCCCCGCCAGGATGAGATCGGCTCCTCCGAGTACGGGAACGCCATTCGCGGACCGCTCGGCATCCACCGCGCCAACATGCACCGCTACTGGTTCGAAGATGCGCCAAGCACTCTCGCCGACCAGATCGCGTACCTGCGGTCCGTGAAGCGGCTCACTGCGGCGGAGCTCGAAACATTCACGCAGGGGCTGTCGATTCCGGAGTCCGTCTGTGGCCGGGTAGCAAAAGACGTTGCGCCACCCGACGTTTCGCACACCGGATTTCAGATTCTCCAGCACGTCAAGGTCCGGTTCAAACGGAGCGGCAACTACTGGACGCAGTGTCCGTCCTGCGCACAACAGGGGCGCGATCGCGCGCGGGATAACCTGGCGATTTCGGTGGCCAATCCCCAGTTCTACAAGTGCTGGGCCGGATGCTCGCGCGAGATGATTCGCGAAGCTCTGGGTCAGCCCATTCGCAAACAGAGCTATCGGTAAACAGGAGAGGTGAGCATGCAGGAGAGTCGGCTGACCATGATTGCGCGGCGTGGACTGGCGCTGCCCGCAGAAACTCTGGAACAGATCCGGAAGACAGGCATCCGTTGCCGGCCGCAACTGGACGTCGTCTACCAGCAGCATGCGAAAGCGTGGAAGATTCGTGGCGAGGAATCGGGAGGCGCCGTCGAACTCCTGGGTCATTACGTCGGCTTTGTCGGCGTAGACGGCTGCGCAGTTCCGTGGCTGCAGCGAGTTCAAAACTTTCTCCCCAATGGTATGCACGCTGTCATCGTGGGCGATGAATTCGTGCGCGTCGAGATGTTCCGGTTCGAGAACACCTACGATCTGCTGATCACCACACACTGGCTCGAACGAAAGGACGGCAAGCGCGCGGAACTGCGGAGCGCGATTCTGTTTCTCGGACGCAATGGCTTTCTTGAAACCGAGCTGTGGGGCAAGGACGCGGCATTCCGCGGCGGCGCCATTCCTCATTTTCTGACCCGCAGCGGCGAACCGGGACCGCCGGGGCCGCTCTGGACGGACGCAGTACTGAAAGTGACCGAGGCTGTGTGCTGTTGCGGATGCCGCCATTCGCATTTGCTGGAGCCGGCAGCGATGCCACAGCTCGTTGAGGTGTCCGCATGATCGACTGGCATCATCCGCGGATCTACGAACGGCTGCGCTGTTTCGGCCTCACACTCTTCACCATTGGCGTGGCTTCGCACAATGTCGCGAATCCGCCCATTGCAGTTGCTGCCATCGTTGTCGCAATCCTTCTTGTCGTCCGGCTCAGGATTGAACTCGAAATCGGACGCGACGAAGAAGAAACCAGTCTCGAACGCAAACTTAGGCATATCGATCTGATCAACGCGCTGACCATCGGCCCGGCGGTGCTCGGAACACTCGCCCTGCTGCGCCAGCTTTCCGATGTCGGAATGTTTATCGAAGGCTGACCGGCGGTCCATCTGGAACGCCATTGATCTTCCAGAGGGGGAGGACATGCATTTCACGCTGAAGGGCATTGTCGAAGTCTTCGCACAAGAGTGGTACGTGTTCTGCGCATACTTCGCCATCTACGTACTGCTGGAAGTCCGCAGGCACGGGGAGCAGATCGCTGCGCATCGCGTAGTTCGCCATGCCCTCTGGGCGGCGTCCTTCGTGATCCTCCTGCACGCCGCGGTTGTGTCGGAGGTTTTGATCCGCCGGACCGGGCTTGACTTTAGGAACTTCGACTACGTGATGGTCATGTGCCTCACCGGAACCACCATCTACCTGCTCGGTGAAATGTTCGAGGAGGTTCCAAAGCCTGTCGAAGCGAAGGCGGAGGAGCGGCCATGATGTCGGATTGGGCGCCGCTCGAACTGGTGCTCGGGCCGAAATTGTGCGAGCACTTCATGTTCATTGGTCGATCCGGCGAAATCTACCTCTACAAGCACATCGACACGCGTCGTTACCTCAACCTCGATGCCGAAGGGAGATGCTTTCGCTACACGGGGAACGAGTACGCGCCAGAGGAATTACGAAAGGCCATCACGCACGTTTTCAGTTAAGAACACGGTGTTCGCGCCGGAACGACGAAGGCGCGGGAAAAGGAGAAGCAAATCATGAGCAAGACAGTGAACAAGGTTCTGCTGCTGGGCAATGTCGGCAAGGATCCGGAGATCGCGTCAACAAACGGTGGAACGCTGGTTGCCAAGCTTTCGCTGGCGACCTCCGAGCGCTTCAAGGACAAGCAGGGCGAGTGGCAGGAGCGCACAGAGTGGCACAACCTGGTCGCCTACGCGCGCGGAGCGGAGATCCTGCGCGATTACGTGCATAAGGGCTCGAAGCTTTACGTCGAGGGTCGGCTCACCACCCGGTCCTGGGACGACAAAGAGAGCGGCAAGAAGATCTACCGCACCGAGATCGTGATTGGGGACATCAGCCTACTTTCGGATAATGGACGTTCGGGGAAGGCCGCAACGGAGCAGCCGCCGGCAAGTCATCAACCGTCTGAGGGAGTCGCGGGCGACTTTGACGGACTCGGCATATCCGACCAGGATATTCCGTTCTAGAACGGGGTTTGCATCTGGAATCAATTTGGTTTCTGCTTCGGAAAAATCGAAACTTGGCAGTTCCTGCCGGAGGACGGTCAACAGGTGGCGGGTAACAGCAAATCCGATTCACTCCGCGCGCAACGACTCCATCGGGTCTACTCGCGTTGCTCGGAGCGCTGGCACATAAGCTGCCAGCATTCCTGCGACAAAGAGCAAAACTGCCGAACCAGCGAATGTCCAGGTGTCGTGGACGGTTACACCATAGAGATAGCTGCGTACCAGCCGGGAAGATAGGAAAGCCAGTCCCAGTCCAACAGACAGACCTACTACAAGCATTCTTCCTGCCTGGGACAAAATCAGCCACAGGAGATCTCGTCGGGCGGCACCCAGTGCGATGCGCACGCCAATCTCTCGCCGTCGCTGCGCCACGATGTAGCTCAAGAGCCCATATAGGCCGGCAATAGAAAGGAACAGGGCGGAGCCTCCGAAAATTTCCAGCAGATGAGCAGTAAAGCGCTGATCCCCATACGAATCTTGCACGATCTGATCCATTTTGGTGATTGTCGCATTGGCCAATTCCGGACTCGACTGGCGCAGAGCGTCTCGCAGTTCCGGAATCATCTCGGCTGCGGGCTGATCTGTCCTTACCGCTAGATCCATCGCAATTCCCTCAGCCGACTGATAAAACATGCTTGAGGGCGTGATTTGGGGAATACATATATCGATTTCTGGCCGTGCAGGTTCTGCCACTTCCTGTTGCCGCTCGTCCTTCATAACGCCAATAACCACGGTAGAGTCACTGCTTTTGGAATCGCGGCTCGAACTGAAGAGTTTTCTACCGACAATTGCCTCCGGGTTGTGCGTGTCCGGCGAAAATAGTCGGGCAAATGCCTCGTTAACCACGACCGCGGACTGGGAATTCGCTGTGTCCTGAGTATCAAAGAATCGTCCAGCAGCCATCTTGAATCCAAATACGTCCTGCATTCCGGGGCTAACTGCCTTCAGGTACGCAGGAGTGCTTGTTCCGTTCATACGGAGAGTAATCTCCGTTGCAAATGTCTTCCCAAGTGGCACTTCACTCATCAACCCTGCAGCTTCGACGCCGTGCAGTTGCCTCACCCGATCGACCAAGGGTTCGTAAAGCACTTGCGTCATGTTTCGGTCGGCAAACCGGAATGAAGGAATGTTCAGGTTTGCGACAATGACGTGGTCGATCTGGAATCCCAGGGGCACATGTCGTAGCGAATAGATGGTGCGCATGAGTAGCCCGCATGCCACCAGAAGTGTCAGGGAAAATGCCATTTCCAACGCCACCAACAGGCTCCTTGCCCGATGCTGGCCACGTCCCGTTCCCACCTGAAACCCGCCCTGTTTGAGGACAGGCTCGATGGGAGTCCGCATCACTTGCAAAATCGGCCACGCACCGCAGCCAAGTGCCGAAAGCAGCGTCAATGCAATCAACACCAAAATGATCAAAGTGTCTGGTTTCGCCGGAATCGGGATCGGAAGGCGAGTTTGCAGCGAGTGTGCCAGCAACCTCAAAGAAACCATTGCGGCAGCGACTCCAATTCCGGCGGCAGCTCCACTGAACGCAATACTCTCTACGATCATCTGTCGGGCTACACGCGCACGGCTCGCTCCCAGTGCACCACGGAGTGCTAGCTCCCGTTGCCGCATGGCACTTCGCGCGAGAAACAGATTCGTAGCGTTGAAACTGGCAATGAGCCACAATACGGCCGAGGCGCCCAAAAGTGCCAGCAGTGCACGTCTCAGGTTCGGGCTTGCGATCGTGTCACTGTATCGTTCAAGAGCTACTGAACTGTGTTCCGATCGGGTTCGCAGATTTGTATATTCGGGCGCAATCGCAGTCTGGATTGCTTGCATCTCAGTTCTTGCCGATGCCATCGTTTGTCCCTTGCGCAACCTTGCAATGGCTTCGTATTTCATTGCTACCAGCGTTCGGGTCTGATCTTCCTTCCCGAGTTGGACAGGAATCCACACCTGCGCGGCTTCAGCGTCTCCACGGGGGAAAGCAAATCCTCGGGGCATCACACCAATCACCGTGTACGACGTGTTGTCGATTGTGACTGAGCGACCGAGAACGTTCCTCTCGCCACTGAACTCTGCCTGCCAGACCGGATAGCTCAGAACGATTGTTCCTGAATTCTCGTCGGCGGCAAAGCTAGGCGGCAAGGGTAGAAATCCCCGCCCTATCGAGGGGTTCACTCCAAGCGTCGGAAAGAGATTGGATGAAACACGGATACCATCGACCTGTACGGCGGAGGTGTTCTCCTCAAGGTAATTTCGGCCGCTCATCCGGCCCCAAAAAGCGACCGACTGGAAAGAATGGTCACGGCTCTTCCATTGCCGGATGTCGAGCCATGGAACCAGAGATCGTCCACTGTCTTGCCCGTTTGCTCTCTCTGTGATCGCTATAATCCGGTCGGGGTTTTTGTAGGAAACTGGATTCAGCATTACATGTTCGACCACGGTAAACATGGCCGCGGTTGCTGCGATTCCGAGCCCCAAGGTTCCGATTACAGTGACAGCGAACGTGGGGTAACGGCGCATTTGCCGCACCGCAAAACGGAAATCCTGAACCAGTTGCTCTAGCCAGGCCCATCCCCACGAATAGCGCGTTATGTCTTGGACCAATGGAACATTGCCGAATTCACGAAGCGCTTCTCGGCGAGCGACCTGTTCGGATTCACCGCTGGCGACGCGATCGGCAGCTGCCATTCGCAGATGGCTCTCGATTTCCTCTTGAAGTTCGTTTCTGCGTCGGCCAAATGCAAAAGGCCAGATATGTTTCATGCCTCACCTTCTTCGGGCCGAGCCCGCATCACTGAACCGATCGCCGCTACCATTCGCTCCCAACGGTTGTGATCAGAGGCTAGCTGCTTCTTGCCACTGGCCGTAATACGATAGAAGCGTCCGCGCTGGTTTGATTCGGTCTGCTTCCACTCTGCGCGGATCCAACCTTGACGTTCTAATCGGTGCAAAGCAGGATATAGCGATCCGGTCTCCACCTGCAGTACCTCACTGGACTCCGTGCGCAGAGCTTGAACAATGCCATAGCCGTGGCGAGGTCCCCATTGAAGTGTCTGAAGAATCAACATGTCGAGGGTGCCTTGTAGCAGCTCAATCCGATTTTGGTACTGCTTTGTGCGCAGTTTCATAGGACGTAGACATTCTACGACTTCGACTGTAGAACGTCTACTACCCGATCCAATAAACAATTCCAAGATTTGCAGGCGGTAAGCGCACATACATCACTTTGGTTTGGGCTTTGCAGCCGCGCTTTTCCTATTGCTTTGCCTTGCGTCTCAACTCCCAATTTGGAGAAGGTCAATATGGAAAATTCACTGACATCCGCAGATGCTATCGCACGTCTGGAAGAACCCTTTCCTTCCAAAGACGTGAAGTGGCTGGTTGCCGCCACTTCGAGAGACGGCCGCAAGGGCCGCGTGACGCCCTATGCCGATCCGAGGGCCTACACGGACCGCCTGAACCACATCTTCACGGCGGGCGGCTGGACCCGGGAATATTCCGTTCACACAGTCTCCCCGATCACCCGCATGAAGAAGGACAAGCCCATCCAGACCGGAAAGGTGCTTGTGACCTGCGTCGTGTCGATTCCCGGTGTGGGAGCGCACAGCGGGAGCGGCGAGGAGTGGGCAGACGACGAGAACGCAATGACGTCGGCAGAAGCACAGGCTTTTAAGCGGGCCTGTAGCTGTTTTGGCCTCGGCCGCTACTTCTACAACTTCGCCGAGATGTGGGTGGATCTCGATGAATACAAACATCCGCGCGAAATCCCGGCTCTGCCATCCTGGGCGCTACCCGAGTGTGAACGGCGGGCATCTGTCCAGAACGGAACAGCCCGGAAAGAGAACGGCAACGGGACTGCGTCAGTACAGAAAGGTCCGCTCGACGCGAGCGTCACCGGCAAGATCGAGGCGTGCCGCCGGGACCTCGGGCGGATGCTCTACAACAACATCCTGGGTTCCGTGGCAAAGGTGCGGTCCGCACGAGACATTCCCAATCAGCGCGTCCAGCAGGAAGTGCTGAAGTGGATGGAGAGCGGCGTCCGTGGCATGGCGCAGGTGCGCCGTGTGGCGGCGGAGATCGCCGAAACCGAGTTCTACGGGATTCTTGACGGGCTGGGAATCCGGCGACTGGACGAAATCCAGAACTTCGGCACTCTGGCAAAGCTCGTCGAACGGATGAATGAGGCGCAATCGAGAAGGCCCGCCGCCTGATTGCAACGCCGACAAACCAATCACTGAGGGCTGCGAGCAATCGTGGCCCTTCTTGTTTTTGAGGTCAACCCGTGAGAGTCACCGAGTGCTCCATGTGCCGGCGGCCCGCGGCGTGGTTGATCGACACGGAAGTCTTCTGTGAAGGCCACAAAGAACTCATCATCGAAGCTGCCGGCGTCGATCGGTTCAGCATCCGTCGGCTGACGGATGCTGAATGTGCCTTCCAGAGCGGCGGCCGGGTTTCACGAACGGTAGCCGTAAAGAAGGAGGCGCAAAATCCCCATGGCGAAATTGCTTGAACTTCCCACTGACATAGGCATCTGTGCAATACCGCTGAAACATGCGGTCTACTGCCGGAGATGCCGGACCGTGTCCAATTCGCGACCGAGTGAATGTCATCTGTGCGGCAGCGATCGAGTTGTGCGTCTCGAACCCATCCTTGATGGCAGCCCCGATCCTCCTGCAAAAGGCGCAGAGCCGGTCCGCCTGGCTCTGGTGAGAGCCGTGAGCGCATAGACCAAGGCAGTTCTCTCCCCAATTTAGGAAGAGGAGGCGATCATGGCCCGCAGCGTGGCCCGTCTTAAGATGGGCTACTATCCACTGCCTCCGACAGAGGCTCAGAACATCCGGTGTCTGCTTAACTTCTCAGGGCAGTGTTCTGTGATCGATCCCTGCGCAGGCAAAGGAACGGCGCTCAACCTGATCACGGCTGGTGCGCCAGCACTTCGATTTGGGGTAGAACTCGACACCGGGCGCGCGGAGGAAGCTGCAAAGACCGGGATTCGAATGATCCAGGGCAATGTCTTCGACACCCACACAAAGGTCGAGAACTTTTCCATGCTCTATCTGAACCCTCCGTATGACTCGGAGATCAATCTGACCGGCAATCGGCGCCTGGAGCGGCTGTTCCTTGAGCACACGCATCACTGGCTGGTTCAGCACGGAGTGCTGGTGTTCGTTATCCCTTTCGAGCAGCTCTGCGACTGCGCCGGCATTCTGAGCGCGAATTTCACCAGAATCAGCGCGTTTCGTATGGCAGACGCTGAATCAGTCCGTTTCCGGCAGATTGTTGCGTTCGGAGTGCGCCGGAATGTGCGGGGTACGGCGCACGAGGAAAGCCAACGGCGGATACGAATGCTCGCCCAGCACGGCGGATATGAGAGGCTGCCTGAACTCGCTTCAGGAACCGTCGAGCCGTATGCCGTGCCCGTCTCCGGCGAAGCGGCGTTAACCTACCGCGGACTGCCGTACAACGTGATCGAAGACCTGTTGCCGCATTCCGCGGCGTGGAAACAGGCTGCGCAGGTCTTGTTCCCCAGCGAGGACATGGCAATCGGCCGGCCCATCACGCCGCTGCATGGCGGTCATGTGGGCTTGTTGTGCACCGCGGGGCTGCTGAATGGTGTTTTCGGGCAGGGCGATGACAGGCACATCGCGCGCTGGCGATCGGTCAAGCACGTCACCGAGTTCCACGAGGAAGAGGGCGATACAAAGATCATCCGCCGGCGGGAGAAGTGGTCGAACGAACTCCGGCTGCTTTTTGTCACCGGAAAAGCCGTGAAGCTGACCGAGAGTGCTCCGAAGGAGGAAGACGGCGATGGAGAATGCACACCTGAGGATGGGGCTGCTTGAATACGAGCGGTACACGGAGAAGATCGCCACCCGTATCCGGGTGCGGGTAAGCCATTACATCGGCGAAGACGAGGACGCGCACCTCCTCAGCGTGTTTGGCAATGATTCGGACATCGGAGCAATCACGGCCGCAATCTATGAGCAGGCGCGATTCCGGCTTACTTTTCCAGATGGAGAAATGCAGGAGGTCTCGCTGGGCGAAGGTGCGATCTGTCATCGCGGAAGCATCAGCATTCCTGGCCGGAAACAGTCAGTCCGGCATATGATCGCGCTCTCCGAGGAGTTGCGGGGGATGAAGTCTTTGTCGCGGACCTTTGTGCTGCGGCCGGAGCCGAGTGAGGTGTGGGCGGCGCTTGTCCATCGCTTTGGGCTGCCAGGGTTGCCGGAATGGGCCGACGACGTTATGCGAATTCTTCGGGTGAACGATCGTATTAAGCCTGCGGACAGCATCGGGTGCTCGGGAACTGTGACACTTGCCACTGGTGAGGAGCTACTGGCGTGGCTGAGCGATGCCGTCAGCCACGGCGAGCTTTCGTTTCCACCTTCGAATGGCCCCATTCGTTGGCGCAGCGAGACACCTGTAGAGGTTTTGTCTCCTGAGGCTCAACAATCAACTCGGGGTATAGCGACCCACGCACCGGGTACTCGGACTCTGGTCAAATCGGGACGAGCTCTATTCATAGCGGAGAGCTTCGGCGGGTGGAACGGCAACAGCGTGGCGGGCAGGGATCACACAGGCGAGGAGTGCGCTCAGAGTGAGGAGCGCGGCGGCTGCAAACAAGCTGTCCGCGGCAAAGTTGCTCTGCATCCAGTGGGCGAGGACGACTCCGAGAAAGCTGTCAAAGGCAAGCCCGACGACAATGCCGGCGGCCGCGCTGACGAGTGCGATGCGCGCAGCGACCCACAAGACGTGCACGCGCGGTGCGCCGAGTGCCAGGCGAACACCGAACTCTGTAGTGCGCTGTGCAACGCTGTAGGCCACAACGCTGAAAATGCCGACCAGCGCAAGCGCAAGAGCCATAGCAGAGAAGACGCCAAACAGTATGGAGAATAGCCGCTGGCGAGTATATTGCGCGTCGTGCTCGATGGCTTCATCGAGGGGAAGGGCGCCGTTAGAGACCTCCTGGTCGGAAGCGACGGATGCGATAGCGGCGCGAATGGCATGCAGGTAGGTGAGCGGATCGCCCTGAGTGCGGATGAGGAATTGCACGTAGGGCAGCATTTCGGCGGTATACGGAATGTAGATGGCGGGAACAACGGGGCGGTCAACACCGTCGTCACGTGCATCGCCGACGACGCCGACGATCTGACGCCATGCGGTGCTTTGCGCAGAGGTGGTGATGTAGCGATTCCTGGTGGTTAGACTGGTAATGCGTAGCTGCCGGCCCAGGGTGTGCGACGGAAAGAGGTAACGCGCTGCGAACGCGCGATTCACGAGCGCAACAAAGTCTCCGCTGGCGTTTTCATCTGCGTTCCAGATGCGCCCTTGGAGCAGAGGAATGTGGAGTGCAGCAAAGTATTGCTGACCGACCAGCATCACACGGGCTTGCGCTTGCTCCCGATCAGGATTCCCATTCAGGTTGAAGGAGCCCTCAGAGCCAGAATAGGGGGGTGTGGCATCTGTGCCGACAGCGACAGTGGAAACACCGCGGACGGATGCAATTTTGCCCCGAATCTGCTCGATGTAAGCGGTTCGCCCACTGTGAGACTGAATACGGTTCCACTCGCCTGGATCATGCACATGCAGCATGATGCCAAGCTTCATGACATTTGCTGGATCATAGCCAAGCGGCATCTGTTCAAGCCGGAGAAAGCTGCTGATGGCGGTGCCCGCAGTTGCCATCAGAAGAAGTGTGAGCGCGACTTGCGTGGCGATGAGAACGCTCCAGCGTTGCTTCCCAGGAACGGCGACCACGCCAGTTTGTCTGCCAGGCAGCATACGCGCAGAATCGTTACGCGAGAGACGCAACGCTGGAACAAGACCGAACATGATGCCGCAAAGCAGCGCGAGAGCGACGGAGAAGGCTAGAATGGGAGCGTTGATGCGGATAACGGATTCGGCTGGAAAAGAAGTCGGTGAAAGCAGCAAGGGCAGTTTTGCAAGCCAGTAAGAAGCACCAATGCCAAGCACGGCACCCGTGCAGGAAATGACCATGGCTTCGACGAGCAACTGGCGGACGATGCGCCAGCGACTGGCTCCGATCGCACTCCGGATAGCAAGCTCATGCACCCGTGTGCGGCCACGAGCCAGCAGAAGGATGGAGCAGTTAGCACACCCGATGATGAGCAATAGCACAACGCCTGCCAGAAGAAGCGTCAGGGTGCGTCCGGTTTCCTGCCGGTAAGGCACGATGATGGGTTGCAACGCAAGATGCCAGTGATCCGGAAATCGTTCGGGATGCTCCTTCGCAAACTGGCGTACGATGGGCTCGAGCGCAGCGTCGGCAGCGGCAAGTGAGACGTCGGGCCGGAGCTTAATCCACGGTATGTAGGCCAAATAGGGAACATTGCCAATGCCCCGCATGAGACTGGCCGGCAGATAGACATCGCCGACGCCGGTGGTGTCATTGAATGCGAAGCTGCGCGGCATGACTCCGATGATGGTGTAAGCGGCGTGATCGAGTTCCAGCGTCTGCCCGATGACGTGTGGATCGGCGTCGAAGTGGCGCTGCCAGAAGCGGTAATTGAGGACTACGACGGAGTGGCCCGAATCGAATGGCTCGATGTTGCGGCCAAGAAGCGGTTGCACACCGAAGAAACCTCCGGCGTTCTCTGTGACGTAGATGCCAAAGACGTCTTCCGGCAGTCCGCCGCCGGTGATCTCCATATGCGAGTTGTTGAAGCCGAGCAACGAATCAACCGGGGCGGCACGACGCAGCGCATCAAACTGGGCCGAGTTCAGCGGGAACCATTGAGGCTCATCAGGATGTTGCTCGTTGATAATGACAGGGTTCATGATGCGGTCGGCGCCAGCGTAAGGAAACGGGTGCAGCAGAACCGCGTAAATGAGCGAGAACATCGCTGTCGTCGCGCCGATGCCGAGTGCGAGTGAGAGCACAGCGACAGCGGCGAAACTTTTGTTGCGGTGCAAGGCACGAAGGCCGTAGCGAATGTCCCCGCTTAGTTCATCGAAAGGGCGGAGGCCGATAGCCTGACGATAAGTTTGATTTTGGGTGGCGGGATGGCCCAGATCGATATAGGCTTTGCGGCGGGCTTCTTCTTCGGAGAAACCCTGGCGGACCAAATCTTCCTTATACGTTTCGAGGGTAGAACGAAACTCTTCTTCGATGTCGCTGTGGCTGCGGGGCGCGAGGGAGTGCCAAAGCCTGCGAATTGCAGCGAGGGGATTCATATCTCGTCTGCCTTTTTGTCGAGAATGCAGGCGACGACAGCGGTCATATCGGTCCATCTGGAGGTTTCACTCTTGAGCTGGCGCTTACCGGCAGCGGTTAGCGTGTAAAAGCGAGCGCGACGGTTGTTCTCTGACTCGCCCCACTCGCCTTTGATCCAGCCCCGCTGCTCCAGACGATAAACGGCCGTATAGAAGGAACCCTGTAGGATTTCGAGGCGCTGATCGGAGATCTGCTGGATGCGCAGCAGAATACCGTAGCCATGAAGCGCACCGAGCGACACCGCCTTGAGGATGAGCATCTCAAGTGTGCCTTGCGGGAGTTCAATCGGCTTCGTCACAGGTGTTCTCCTATCTTGGAAAGGAGAGTAAACTGCTCTCTCCTTTTCTGTCAAGGAGACCGCCGCTTTTCTGGCAGTGCCAAGACTGCTTCGATTTCAGGAGGTCCCCGTGGAGATCACGGACATTTATGGATATTTAAGGGCACACGCCTGCGAACTCGGCACGCGCATCGTCGAGATGTATCCGTCGCTGCAGAGCACGACCGATGAGATTCCCGGCGATCTCTCGTCCCTTCTGAGAACGGCGCTGCCGGCCCAGGCCATTGCGATTGGGGGACTGGCAAAGCATCTGCGGAGTGCGCGGGCCGCGCGCATCGTCGCCGAGTGCGGTGCGGGCAAGACGTTTATGGCATTGGGCGTGGCGCACGTTCTCAAGGCACGAACGATTCTCGTGATGTGCCCTTCGCATATCGCCAAGAAGTGGGCGCGGGAGGCGATCAAAACGATTCCTTCTGCGCGGACCTTCCTGGTCGAAGACATGCGAAATGGCGGCGATCTCAAGCAGGCGCACGGCGTCTGCGAGGTTCGCTTGCGCAAGGGCCGGATCGTTTACGAAGGAATGCGGCTTTCCCTTGCCGAACTGCGCGGGCTGGGTCGGAGCGGCTGGCGGCAGCGCTGCCCGCAGTGCTCCGTGTTCATCATTCCGAAGGACAAAGGCAAATTGTCGTATTTCTGGCGGCATGCCTTTCTCACCGCGAAATGCGGGCCGGAACTCGGAGGCGTGATCAATCCCGATACAGGGCTGTCCATCGAGAATCCGGAGGGTGGGCGCCGCACACGGATGGATTTCGATCAGCTCAAGGTAAGCGAACAAGTTGAGCGGGCGAAGGACGGAACGACCTTGTTCTCGCCGCTGTGGCAGGCGGACGGATCGAAGATCCAGCGGATGGCCCCGGTCGAGTTCATTGGACGCTACATGAAAGGCTGGTTTGATCTGGCCATCGCCGACGAGCTACACCAACTTGCCGGCGACACGGCGCAAGGGAATGCTCTGGGTGTTTTGGCGCGGGCGGGCCGGCGACTCATCGCTCTCACGGGAACGCTGATGGGAGGATATGCCGACGATCTCTTCAACGTCTTCTACCGGATGGAGCCGCAGATGATGGCGGCAGACGGTTTCGCCTATGGAGGAGAGGGCCGACGGAGCTTTCAGGAGCAGTACGGGGTGCTCGAAACCATCGAGAAGATCCGTGAGGAAGACAATGCCTGCTCGCGCGCTTCGAAGAAGACCGTGCAGGTCGTCCGGAAGCCGGGCGCCTCGCCGCTGCTGTTCGGTAAGTTTCTGATGTCGACGACCGCCTTTCTGGCGCTTGAAGACATCGCCGACAACCTGCCGCCGTACACAGAGAGCGTGCTCTCCTGCGACATGAACAAAGAGCTTGCGGAAACCTACGAGGAACTTGAAAAGGCACTGCGCAATGCGATGGCGGAACATCGGGGTAATAAGAGCCTGATGAGCGTGCTTCTAAACACGCTTCTGCTCTATCCCGATCATCCATACGAATTCGAGGAAATCTGGGCCCGGGCGCTCGATCCGGCCACCAAAGAGTACTACAAGTTTCTCGTCGCCAGCCCACGGGAACTGTCACGAGATTGCCTCTATCCGAAGGAAACAGCTCTCATCGATGACATTCGGGAAGAACTGCGGCAGGGCCGGCGCTGTCAGGTCTATGCGACCTATACAGGCGAAAAAGACGTGAACGCACGGCTGGAACATGTGTTGTCGGCCGCCGGGCTGCGAGTGGCTGTTCTGCGGGCCTCTGTGCCCACGCAGAAGCGGGAGGAGTGGTACGACCGGCAGCTTGAGTCCGGGGTCGAGGTAGTCGTCTGCCATCCAAAACTGGTGGAGACGGGCCTCGATCTCTTGGCCTTCCCGACCCTCTACTTCTACCAGACCGGCTATTCGCTCCATACACTCCGGCAGGCCAGCCGGCGATCCTGGCGGATCGGGCAAAGGCACCCTGTACGGGTGAAATTCCTCACCTACAAAGGGACCATGCAGGAGGTCTGCCTGCGGCTGATGGGCAAGAAGATGCTCGTGGCGCTGATGATGGAGGGCAAGTTCTCAGGCGAAGGCCTTCAGTCGCTCGATGCCGACGAGGATCTGATGTCGGCTATGGCGCGGGAACTAGTCGAGAAGGCCGGGGTTGGCGAATCTGCCGACCAGGTATGGCGACAGCTCGATCGGGAGCGGTCGAAGCAGCTGGGGCCAACCGTACAGATAACCGAAGGGGAGAACAGCGCTGATTCCAGATCGGAACTTCTCGGACAGACTGATCCGCAAAGGATCCATCTCGTTCCTTCCGCGCCGAGAAAAAGCCGGAAAGATTCGCCGCCCTGGCCCACCACGGCGACGACCGAAGCACCGGTTCAACTCAGCTTATTCGGTTGACACGCTCAACATGCCACAACCCATTCGGGCGCGATTTCCGCGCGGGGGATTTGTATGTCCAAGGGGCCATTTTCACCTTCCCAGTTCATCCCGACCAAGTGGAGTACGGCAGAGGACAAGGCGCGCTTTGGCAACGCACTTCTGCACTTTGTTGATTCGGGCTTCGCACGGAACCTCTTCACCGATCGGCTCTACGACCGGCTATCGAACTGTTTCGGACACATCGCTCACTACAACTCGACCGGGTTCTATGAGGAGTGGTTTCTGTCTCTGACCGCTCAGGTTCGATTTCTCGAACACACGTTGCGATTCCCCTGCTACGGAGAGCGGGACGACCTTAGTGGGAAGGTAGAGCTTGCCGTGCGCGGCCAAATCGAAGGTCCGGCGGATGCCTTCGAGGAGCTTAGGCAATGGAACCGACTTGAGGCCACTGCCCATAATCTCGATAGCGGAGGAGCGTAATGCGGCGGCGGGCAACTCTACTGGTTCGCGGCTGGCTTCCCCAACCTGGACGAAGCGAACTGGGTGTGCGTCTTCAACCGCCTTGGCGACCGCGACGATGATTGTGCGTGCGCTGGTGCCCCAGAGGTAATCGACAACGACATCCAGCCCGTCGACAAATGTGGCCGTCAGAGCGTGTTCAAATTGTTCAACGCCTTGCAGGTTCTCGGGGCGGAGATCGAAGGGGATGACGACATCGGCGCCGAGAGAAAGGAGGCTTTCGAGTTCCTGCACATTGCGGCCTGTGACAATCACCTTTCTTGCGCCAAGTTGTTTGGCGACCTGAACAGCGACGAACCCTGCCGAGCCGGTTGCACCGTTGATAAGGACAGCCTCGCCAGCGTGGAAGTGCGCGCGTTCCATCAGCGCTGCGAAGCAGGACATGCCGGGGTTTGCCAAGGCGGCCGCAGACACATCGTCGAGGTTGTCGGGCAAGATGATGGTACGGCCGGGGTCGACAAGGGTCTGCTCCGCCATCGCGCCGAAGGGAGCTTCGGGCATGGCGAAGTACACGCGGCGGCCGTTGCCGAGGGTGCCCACGCCGTCCACGCCGGGAACAAAGGGATAGTGGCTGTCGGCGCTGTAGTGCGAGCCAGCGGCTCGGCCTTTCGTCAGGTTGGTCAGGGCTGCGGCAGTGACAGTGATGCTTTCGAGACCTTCACGCCATAGGGGACTTTGGAAATCGCCAAAGGTGGGCTTCGTACCAGCGGATGTAACGATCGCTGCTTTCACAGGCGTGCTCCTCTAATCGTGTATACCAAAGAATGACCCGAGACTGCCAAACATTCTGGAAAGGCTGGGCGTCGTTGCGTGGGAGTTGCCGCGAGCGGCAATCCGGCAAATGCCGGCTCACAGCCATGCTGAGGCGCAGCTTTGTGGTCTCGACGGAGGGCTCGCGATCCTGGAGACAGATGCGGGCGCCTGGACGTGCCCACCAGGGCGTAGCGTATGGATCCCGCCCGGTATGGTGCATTCTTTGCGGTCATGCGGCAAGATCAGTGGTTGGATGGTGCGTGTAGATGCAAGAGAAAGAGCGAGCCTGCCTCTGGAGCCCTGCATTCTGGCGTTGTCTCCGCTGCTGAAAGAGATTGTTGTACGGATGATGACCTGGGTCGAGGATCCAGAGGTAACTGTCGCCAAACGACGCCTGGTGGATGTGCTGCGCGACGAGATTTGTTTGGCCTCACAAATGAAGCTGCACCTGCCGTTTCCTCGCGATCCAGCGCTGAAACGCCTGGCAACCCGGATGGCAGAGGACCGGTCTGCAATTGCCAGGGATCTCGGTGCGCTGGCGCGCGAGATTGGTTTGTCGGAGCGCTCGCTGTTCCGAAACTTTCAGAAGGAAACCGGGCTAGCCCTAATACTGTTCACTTAACGAAATCTGTGGCATTCTGTATGAGACAAGGACAGGAGGCCACAGGTGGCGCGTACGGTTGCGGAACTCCCCCCGGGTGCCCGGATCACGGACTACATCAGCCTTGGCGTGATCACCAAGACTTTTCC
>Ga0335072_10005055_pt1 | contig 19461 bp, 16 predicted proteins | sample Lox_Sample_21_FD_206725 | JGI IMG/M metagenome (GOLD analysis project Ga0335072, IMG submission 206725) | Soil microbial communities from Loxahatchee National Wildlife Refuge, Florida, United States - Lox_Sample_2.1 | ecosystem: Environmental > Terrestrial > Soil > Wetlands | place: USA...
GGCCTGGCGGACGAGGGCGGGCGACCAGATCTCCGCCACGCTCGGCACGCCGATGACGAAAGACCAGGTCGCTCAGGCCTGGCGAACGGCCCTCGACCCTGGGGGCGAGTGGATCGCGCGGGTCCTTGAGGCCGCGGACAAGCGCCTGACCGAGGTCAGGCGGGAGATTCCCGACGCGGGTGGCCTGGTCATCGCGGGCGACCACGAGACGGCCCGCGCCTACGCGGCCCTGCTGCGCCGGGTGAGCGGCACTCGCCCCGTCGTCGTGCTGTCCGACGACCCGACCGCGTCCAAGAAGATCGGTAAGTTCGCCGGGTCACAGGACCGCTGGATGGTCGCGGTACGGATGGTGTCGGAGGGCGTGGACGTGCCCCGCCTGGCGGTCGGGGTCTACGCGACCAGCGTGTCCACCGCGCTGTTCTTCGCCCAGGCCGTGGGCCGGTTCGTGCGGGCGAGGCGGCGGGGGGAGACGGCGTCGGTCTTCCTGCCATCGGTGCCGGTCCTGCTTGGGTTCGCGGCCGAGCTTGAGGCAGAACGGGACCATGTAATCGCCCACGCACACCGCGACGCCGACGACGAGCTTGCCGAGGCACAGCGGACGCGCAAGACGCCGGACACGCCGCTGGACGGACGTGCCTTCGAGGCGCTCAAGGCGTCGGCAACCTTTGACCGGGTGCTCTACGACGGGGGCGAGTTCGGCACCGCGACCGAGGCTGGATCACCGGAGGAAGAGGACTACCTCGGCCTGCCAGGATTGCTCGACCCTGACCAGGTAGCGCTGCTGCTGCGAAAGCGGCAGGCGGCCCAGCTGGCCGCGCGCTCCGCCGGTCCCGGCATCGCCGCCCCAGCCGCCCAACCCACCCCAGCCACGTCCACCACACCAGCCACATCAGTAACACCAGCCACACTGACCACATCGGCCACGCCGACGGTCAGCCGCGAGGCGCTCGCCGCGCTGCGCAAGGAGCTCAACGGCCTGGTCGGCGCGTGGAGCCACCGCACCGGCCAGCCGCATGGCGTCATACACAACGAGCTCCGCAATGCCTGCGGAGGCCCGGCGATTCCGCAGGCCTCGGCCGAGCAAATCCAGGCCCGCATCGAGATGATTCGCCAGTGGGCGCTGTCTCGCCGCTGATGCCGCCCAAGTGCCTCGTTGTCATGCGATAGCGTTTCCGTGGCGATAGTTCCCATTCATGGGCGCAGCGGGCGTCGCGGAGGGCGGGGTAATGAGTTCTGGGGACCTCTCTGTCAAGGAGCGGGCGATCCTGTTCGCCCTGCTGGGAGAAGCACGCGAGGTAACGAATCCCGAGCTGGCCGAGCGGTGGGGCTTCACGCTGACCGGCAAGGAACGCCGGACCCTCAACCAGCGGAAGCTCGTCGACAGTCGGCTGTCGGGCCGGACCTATGCCCACGAGCTTTCTGACGCGGGCTGGCACTGGTGCGCCCGGGAACTCGCGGTTGGCCGCGCCGGGCTGCGGGGCAACCCGGCCAGCATGGAACGGGCGCTGTATGCCGTACTCGCCGGGCTCGGCCGCTATCTGGATGACACCGGACAGAGCCTGTCCGATGTCTTCAGGCAGCGCTCCGCGCCGAAGCGGGACCCCCAGGCCGACGACACCGAAGCGGCCATCGTTGCCGCTTACCGCGTGCTTGCCGCTGAGCCAGGTGAGTTCGTAAGGCTGCGTGACCTGCGCGAGCGCTTGCCTGCCATCCTGCGAGCTGACCTTGACTCGGCCCTCGAGCGGATGTACCGGGCGCAGCAGGTCAACCTGGTCCCGCAGGAAAACCAGCAGGTCCTCACGGATGGTGATCGCGAGTCGGCCCTCCGGGTCGGGGGCGAGTTCAAGCACCTGCTTTCGGTCCGGTAGCCATGAGCGAGGCAGAGCTAACGGCGCTTGAGGCGCTCACATTCAACTGGACAAGCGCGCTTGAGGACGTCTGGGCCTCGTCGCCGTTCCATGTGGAGGGACTGCATCCCGACGCGGCCAGGCTCATCAGGCAGGGCATCAGGGAGGCGGAAGCCAGCACCAGGAACCGGCCGCTGGGCCTGCCGCTGCAAGGCGAGCGGGGCGCGGGCAAGACGCACTTGCTCGGCTGGGCGCGCGAGCAGGTGCAGTCAGAAGGCGGCTACTTCTTCCTGCTCGGCGACCTCACGCGCAAGACCTTCTGGGAAGAGGCGCGCTCCTCCTTCGTGCAGCAGCTCCTGCCGCTCCCCGACGGGAGCAGGAACCAGATCGGCAGGCTGCTCGGTGACCTCGCGGATAAGGTCAGCCTGGACAAGCCGGTCAGGGACGCGGTGACCGGGATCAGTGCCCCATCCGCTGGCGACGTCCGCGCGTTCGTCGACGCCCTGCGGAAGCAGAATCCCGCGCTGCCCCCGCCTAGCCTCGACACGGTGCGAGCGCTGGTACTGCTCGCGTCTCCGGACGGCGCTGACCAGGAGACCGGCTATTACTACCTCGACGGCGGCGACATCGACTCCGGCGAGCGCGCCCAGTGGGGCTTCCGGTCAAGGACGAAGGACGCCCGCTACGTGATCAGCCAGGTGTCGGAGATCCTGGCGATGTCGGGGCCCACCGTGGTGGCCGTCGATCAGATCGACGCGCTCATCGACCACGTCAACAAGAACGAGGACGCCAGCGTCGTCGGCGAGGTGGCCACCGGCCTGATGAGCCTGCGCGACATGACAAGGCGCACGTTCACCGTCATTTCCTGCCTGCCGGTGAGCTGGGAGTACGTACGAAGCCATTCGGTCGGCCCCGTCCAGGACCGGTTCTTGCCGCCCTGCCAGATACAGAACATCCCCGGGGCCGATATCGGCCGCCGGATGATCGAGAAACGGTTCGCCGCCGACTTTGCCCGCGCGGGGTTCGAGCCGCCTTATCCCACCTGGCCGATCCGCCCGCGCGCGTTCGAGGACGCGACGAGTTATACGGCCCGTCGGCTGCTGCGGCGGATTTACGAGCACGTGAACATGTGCCTGCACGAGCGGCAGGTGTTCGAGCTCGACCGGCTTGACGCCGACGTGGCCGTTGGCGAAGGCCATGTCCAGACGGCCGCAAGCGCGCCGTCGAGGACCACGGCCGCCGCCCACGTGCAAGACGCTGATGACGGGCTCGCCGCGCTGGACGCGCGGTTTGATGAGCTGTGGAAGGGCGCTGACGTGTCGGCCGCTCTCCAGTCTGGTACCGAGGACCAGGTGGTCCCACCGCTGCTGCAGGCCGGACTCGAGGCCTGGGTGCGGGAGCGGGGCGGGGTCGGTGACCGATCGTTCGTCCAGGAGCGGCTTCCCGGCCGGAACCCGCCACTGCACGCGGTGCTGCGGATGATCATTGATGACCGCACCGAGCGCCAGCGCCGGTGGGCCTTCCGCGCGATCGCCGCCACCCACGCCAACGCTGTCCAAAGCCGGCTAAGGAATGCGGTGGGGGCGGCCGGCCTTGACGAGGGCAGCGCCGACCGCATGCTCTTCATCTTGCGCAGCATCCCCTGGCCGACCGGTCCCAAGACCGCCCAGGAGGTCGCGGGCTTCTCGGCCAAGGGCGGCACGAAGCTCAGCCTTACGACGTCGGACTTGCAGGTCTTTTACGCCCTTCAGGTGATGCTCTCCGAGCGGAATCCCGGCATTAACGCCTGGCTAGCGGCGCGGCGGCCCGCGCACGGTACCGAGCTCCTCACCCAGGCGCTAGGCGACCTAGCCCCGCCCGGCCCCGAGTCCCCGCCCAGCCCCGAGTCCCCGCCCAGCCCCGAGTCCCCGCCCGGCCCCGAGTCCCCGCCCGGCCCCGAGTCCCCGCCCAGTCCGGAACCACCACTCCACCCCCAGGCCGAGTCCAGCCCGCCCGGTCCTGACGCCCGGTCCCTCCAGATCGGGATGACGATTCCCGACCAGCGGCCGGTGCACCTCGACCTGGCCGTCCTGCGCAGGCACGCAGTGCTCTTCGCCGGCTCGGGCTCGGGTAAGACCGTCCTGCTGCGGCGCATCATCGAGGAATGCGCCCTGCGCGGCGTCTCGGCCATCGTCCTTGACCCCAATAACGACCTTGCCCGGCTGGGCGACGGCTGGCCGGAGCCGCCCGGATCCTGGTCGAGCCAGGATCCGGTCCGGGCGCGTGAGTATCTGGATAACACCGACGTGGTGGTCTGGACCCCGCGCCGTCAAGCGGGACGGCCGCTCACGTTCCGGCCGCTACCCCAGTTTGCCGACGTTGTTGACGATCCAGACGACTTCGATGCCGCGATTGACGCGGCGGTAGGGGCGATGGCGCCGCGCCTCGTCGTGGGCAAGTCGGCGGGCAAGGCCGACGAGGAGACGGCGGTGCTGAGGGAAGCGCTGCGGTACTTCGCCAGCTCCGGTGCCAGCGACTTCGGTGGCTTCGTTGACCTGCTCGATGAGCTCCCTGAGGAAGCAAGTTCCCTGCGCAAGGCTAGGGAGACAGCGGCGGGCCTAGCCCAGCGACTGCGGGTCATTCAGATCATTGACCCGCTCTTCGCGGGCGAGGGCGAGCCGGTGGACCCTGGCCTGCTCCTCACCCCGCCGCCGGGCAAGCGGGCACGCGTCTCCGTGATCAGCATGATCGGCCTGCCCGACGTCGCCCAGCGGCAGGGGTTCGTGAACCAGTTGCAGATGGCCCTGTTCTCCTGGATAAAGAAGCACCCCGCCACCAGCCGGCCGCTCAGTGGCCTGCTTGTCATGGATGAGGCGCAGGAGCTGGCCCCATCTGGCCAAGTCACCGCATGCAGCGAGAGCACGCTCCGACTGGTGTCTCAGGCCCGCAAGTACGGGCTCGGGCTGCTTTTCGCTACCCAGGCTCCGAAGGCGCTGCAGAACCGCATTCCTGGCAACGCCACCACGCAGTTCTACGGGCTGCTGAGCAGCCCGACCCAGATCGACGCGGCCAGGGAAGTCGCGCGGGCCAAGGGCGGTGATGTCCCAGACATCGGGCGGCTGACGGCGGGCCAGTTCTACGTGGGAACGGAGGGCACCAGCTTCCTGAAGGCCGCTACGCGAATGTGCCTGAGCTATCACCCCGACGGTCCCCTCACCGAGGAGGAGGTCGTCCTGCGGGCACGCCAGCGACCCTTATCGGGGTCAGGCCTGGGTGACTGTCACCCCAGCACTGCGCAGGACGTCAATGGCCTCGGTCGTGGTGCCGGGGGACACACCAGCGGTCAGGCCGAGCAGGACTCGGGTGCGGAAGCCATTGGCGGCCGCGTCGGCCGCGGTCGCCCGGACGCAAAAGTCGGTCGCGATGCCAACCACGTCGACCGAGTCGACGTCCCGCGCCCGAAGCCAGTCGGCCAGCACGGTGCCGTCCTCGGTGCCGCCCTCGAACCCGCTGTAGGCGGCACAGTGCCTGCCCTTGCGGAAGACCGCCTCGATCGCCCGCGTGTCGAGATCAGGGTGGAAGTCGGGGCCAGCCGTCCCCACCACGCAGTGCGGCGGCCACGAGGACACGAAGTCGGGGTGAGCCGAGAAGTGGCCTCCCGGATCGATGTGGAAGTCCTGGGTGGCCACCACATGGTCGTAACCGTGCTCGCCTGCGGCCAGCAGGGAGCTGATACCCCGAGCGACCGCGGCACCGCCGGCCACTGCGAGGGAACCGCCCTCGCAGAAATCGTTCTGGACGTCGACGATGATGAGTGCGCGCACGAAGTTACCCTATCCTGCGGTAACGGAGACCGAAATCCATGTTTGCGGCTAACCGTAAATGCCATTATCAGTCGCCGACTCGGCGGGCACCACGGTAGCCACTGCACCGAAGCCAGGCGAGCGACGCCACCGACGGGAGGCTATCCCTCGTCTCCGCCCTTTCCGAAGACCGTCGGAATCGCTGGGTAGCCCCGTGACAGCTGCCGGGCATAGGGCGGCAGCTCAGCCAGGACCTCCTGGTGCCTGCCCCGCGCCGCGGCCAGTGACTCTCGCCCGACCACGGTTCCCGAGCGGACCAGCTCACGCAGCAGCACGCGCCCCCCGGGATCTCCTGGGCCGGGGTGATCGACCAGGATCCTCTCGGTCGCCGCCCGGTTCGTGGGGCCGAGTTCCCTGATCGCCCACTTACGACCGCCTCGTCCCGGCTTGCCGACCGAGCGCTTGGCCACCGGCACGAGCCGGTCGGAGCCGGAGCCGGAGTCGGAGTCGGCCCGGGCGACCAGCTTGTACACCAGCGCCGCCGTCGGTGCCCCCGACCCGGTGACCAGCGAGGTGCCGACGCCGTAGCCATCGACCGGCGCGACCGCGAGGCCGGCGATCGAGTACTCGTCGAGGTCGCCGGTGAGGATGATCCGGGTGGAGGACGCACCGAGCGAGTCGAGCTGGGCCCGGACCGAGGATGCCGCTGCGGCCAGGTCGCCGCTGTCGACCCTGACCGCGCCAAGCGACGGGCCCGCGACGGACACGGCTGACCGTACGGCCGCCTCCACGTCGAAGGTGTCGACCAGCAGTGTCGTGCCCGCGCCCAGCGAGGATACCTGCGCGCTGAACGCGTCCTTTTCCGAGTCGTGCACCAGCGTGAAGGCGTGGGCCGCGGTACCGCCTGAGGGCACGCCGTAGGCATGCCGGGCGGCGAGGTTCGACGTGGACCCGAATCCGGCGATGTACGCGGCCCGGGCGGCGGCGACCGCGGCGGACTCGTGGGTCCGCCGCGACCCCATCTCGATCAATGACCGGCCGCCCGCCGCGGTGACCATGCGGGATGCCGCCGAGGCCACCGCGCAGTCATGATTGAGGATCGACAGGCTGACGGTCTCGAGGAGCACCGCCTCCGCGAAGGTTCCCTCGACGACGAGAATCGGCGAGCCGGGGAAGTACACGTCGCCCTCGGCGTAGCCCCAGATGTCCCCGGAGAAACGGTAGGATGCGAGATAGCTGAGTGTAGCCTCGTCCACGATGCGGGACTCGCGAAGAAACTCGATCTCAGCTGGGCCGAAGCGGAACTGCTCGATCGCGTCGAGCAGTCGCCCGGTGCCGGCTACGACGCCGTACCTGCGGCCATGCGGCAGGTGCCGGGCAAAGACCTCGAACACCGCCCGGCGGCTCGCCGCCCCGCTGTGCAGGGCGGCCTGCAGCATGGTGAGCTCGTAATGGTCAGTAAGCAGGGCGGTACTCCCGAGCAGGACGCCGGCCGATGCCCCAGTGCCAGCCAGCGGCACTGTCTCGCTGTTCACCGAATCAGTCACAGGTGGAAGACTACGTACAAGGAGGTGCGGACGAGTGAGTGTGGCACCCGCTGAGGTCGATCTTCCCCGCATCGAGCACGAATCTGTGCCAGACAAGCCCTGGATCACCATCGTCTGGAATGACCCGATCAACCTGATGTCCTACGTGACCTACGTGTTCGAGCACGTCTTCGGGTATCCAAGGCCGAAGGCCGAGAAGCTCATGCTCGACGTCCATCACAAGGGCAAGGCCGTGGTCGCCAGCGGTACCCGCGAGGCCATGGAGCGTAACGTCGAGGTCTTGCATGGCTACGGCCTGTGGGCTACCGTCCGTCAGGACGTCTAATGGAGATCTTTTCCGCTCGCGATGGCGGTGTCCGCGTCTGGCTCTCGGCGGGCGAGGTCGAGTTGCTGCGGCTCCTCACCACTCAGGTCATTGACCTGATGGGCGACGACCGCAAGGACCAGCCTCAGCGCAGCGTGATGGACGAGCTTGAGGCGCTCTTCGAGGAGGGGCCGGCCCCCCAGCCTCCCACCGACCCCGTGCTGGCCCGGCTGCTTCCTGATGCCTACCAGGAGGACCCGGAGGCGGCCGGAGAATTCCGCAAGTACACAGAACGCAGCCTGCGCGAGGCCAAGAAGTACTTCGCGCAGACCCTCCTCGATACCCTCCCGGACAACGGCGGGCGGGTAAAGCTCACACCCGACCAGGCACGAGACTGGATGCGAGCCATCAACGACGTGCGCCTGATGTGGGGCATCAAGCTCGAGGTGACCGAGGAGTTCGAGGACCAGCTCGCCGCGCTGGATCCCGAGGACCCCAAGGTCGCCACCTTCGAGGTCTACGGCTGGCTCGGCGCCGTCCAGGAGTCCCTAGTCCACGCCCTAGCCCGCCGTTAGCCTGTCCTGCCCCCTTGGGGAAGGGCGCCGCGGCGCCTGGACTGAGCGAGAGCTCCGAGGAACGAGGAGTGGCAGCGAGGGAAGGCGCCGCGTCAAGGCGCCCGTATCGGGGGTTCCAGGGGGTCGCCCCCTGGGCAGGCACCGCGCCCGTATCGGGGGTTCCAGGGGGTCGCCCCCTGGGCAGGCCCAGTATCCTCGCCGTTATGCTGACGATCTCCCGCGAGCTGGTTGACAAGATCATCGCGCACGCTCGCAAGGATCATCCCGACGAGGCGTGCGGAGTGATCGCCGGCCCGGTGGGCGGTGACCGCCCCGAGCGCTTTATCCCGATGGAGAACGCCGCCCGCTCGCCTACGTTCTATGAGTTCGACTCCCAGGAACAGCTGCGCGTCTGGCGCGAGATGGACGACCGGGATGAGGAACCGGTGGTGATTTACCACTCGCACACGATGACCGAGGCGTACCCATCGCGCACGGACGTTTCTTACGCCAATGAGCCGAACGCCCACTACGTGCTGGTCTCGACCCGCCAGGAGGATACGGAGGAGTTCCGCTCCTACCGTATCCTCGATGGCTCGGTCTCCGAGGAGCCAGTAGATATCGTGGAATGATCGGGGCGGGCACGCCGTTGTCCACCCTGCACTGGCAAATCCCCGGCGAGGGTACGGGGCCGCCGCCCTGAGATGACTGCAGCGAGGAGTTTTTCATGGCCATCGAGGTTCGCATCCCGACCATCCTGCGTAACTACACGGGCGGCGCGAAGGTGGTTGAGGGGTCAGGGTCCACTCTCGGCGAGCTGATCAAGAACCTGGACGCCGCCCACGCTGGCATTGGCGACCGTCTGCTTGACGGCGAGGAGAAGCTCCGCCGCTTCGTCAACGTCTACAAGAACGACGAGGACGTGCGCTTCCTTGGCGGGCTTGAGACCCCGGTGGCCGACGGCGACACCGTAACCGTCTTGCCCGCCGTAGCCGGCGGCTCGCGCTAAGTTCCGGGCAGAACGGACGAGTCCCCATGCGCTACGAATCCCTACTGGCATCCCTGGGAAACACGCCGCTCGTGGGGCTGCCCCGGCTGTCCCCGTCGGATGACGTGCGGCTGTGGGCGAAGCTTGAGGGCTACAACCCGACCGGGTCGGTGAAGGACCGGGCGGCGTTCTTCATGATCGAGCAGGCGGAGAAGGACGGCCTCCTCCGCCCCGGCTCTACGATCCTCGAGCCGACGTCGGGTAACACCGGGATCTCGCTGGCCATGGTGGCGAAGCTGCGCGGTTACCAGCTCATCGTCGTGATGCCCGAGAACACCAGCGAGGAACGCCGTCAGATGCTGCGGATGTACGGGGCCGAGATCTTCACCTCCCCGGCCGCGGGCGGCTCCAATGAGGCGGTCCGGGTGGCCAAGCGGCTGGCGGCCGAGCATCCCGACTGGGTGATGCTCTACCAGTACGGCAACGAGGCCAACGCGCGAGCCCACTACGAGACGACGGGCCCTGAGATCCTCGGCGACCTGCCCAGCGTGACGCACTTTGTCGCCGGCCTTGGCACCACCGGCACGCTGATGGGGACCGGGCGCTACCTGCGCGAGCACGTCCCCGATGTGAAGATCGTCGCGGCCGAGCCGCGCTATGGCGAGCTTGTGTACGGGCTGCGGAACGTGGACGAGGGTTTCGTACCTGAGCTTTACGACGAGTCCGTGCTGACGACGCGGTTCTCCGTGTCATCGGAGGACGCGCTGCGCCGGACTCGCGACCTGCTGACCAAGGAAGGCATCTTTGCCGGGATCTCGGCAGGCTGCGCGCTGCACGCGGGCCTGGCGATGGCGGCGCTGGCCCTGCGGGCGAAGGAGCGGGCGGACATCGTCGTGCTCGTCGCGGACGGGGGCTGGAAGTACCTGTCCACTGGAGCCTACGGTGGCACTCTCGAGGAGGCCGAGGAGAAGCTGGAAGGCCAGCTCTGGGCCTGACGGGCTTCTCGGGACAGAATGTGGCGCATGCGCCTTACGGTGGTCGGCTGCGCCGGAAGCTTCCCCGGCCCGGATAGTCCCTCATCCTGCTACCTGTTCGAGGCGGACGGGTTCCGCCTCGTCGTGGACATGGGCCATGGTGCCCTCGGCGTGCTTCAGCGCTACGCGGGGATCGCCGACATCGACGCGGTCCTGCTCAGCCACCTGCACGCCGATCACTGCGTTGACCTGTACGGGTACCGGATCGCCCGGCACATCGCCCCGGGCGGCCCGCTGCCACGGGTACCGGTGTACGCGCCGGCGGGCGCGCTTGAGCGCATCGCCAAGATCCACGGCGTCGATGACCACGACGGGGTGGCCCGGGCGTTCTCCTTCCAGGCCCTCGCCCCCGGCCGCCAGGAGATCGGTCCGTTCGCCGTGGCCTCGGGCCACGTGAACCACCCGGTGGAGACGTTCGGCTTCCGCATCTCCTCGGGCGGCGCCTCGGTCGCGTACTCAGCCGACACCGCGGAGTGCGACGAGCTGGTCCGGCTCGCCCGGGGCGCCGACCTCGCCCTGTTCGAGGCCTCGTTCCTCAGCACGCAGCAAGGCTGCCCGCCGAACGTGCACCTGACGGCGCGACAGGCGGCCGAGCACGCCACCCGGGCGGCCGTTCGGCACCTCGTGCTCACCCATCTCGTGCCCTGGAACGACCCGCTGGCCTCGAGGGAGGAAGCCGCGCAGTCCTTCGCCGGCCAGCTGACCCTCGCCTCCTCAGGCCTCACCTTCGACCTGTGACCGCTTCGATAGGGTGGGGCTTATGACACGACCTGACGGACGTGCGGCTGACGCGCTGCGCACGGTCCGGTTTACGCGGGGCTGGCTGGATCACGCCGAGGGATCGGTGCTCGTGGAGTTCGGCAACACCCGGGTGCTGTGCGCGGCCAGCGTCGCCGAGGAGGTGCCGCGCTGGCGGCGGGGGAGCGGTCTTGGCTGGCTTACCGCCGAGTACGCCATGCTGCCCAGGGCCACGAACACCCGCAACGACCGGGAGTCGGTCAAGGGTCGGCTCGGCGGCCGGACCCAGGAGATCTCCCGGCTGGTCGGGCGGTCACTGCGCGCCTGCGTCGACTACAAGGCGCTCGGCGAGAACACGATCACAATCGACTGCGACGTGCTGCAGGCCGATGGCGGTACCAGGACGGCTGCGATCACCGGCGGCTACGTGGCGCTGTATGACGCGATCAGCTGGCTGCGCTCGCGTAACCGGCTCAAGGGATCACCGCTGGTCACGTCGGTGGCCGCGGTCAGCGTCGGGATCGTCAACGGTGAGCCGCGGCTTGACCTGTGCTACGAGGAGGACTCGGCCGCCGAGACGGACATGAACGTCGTCTGCACCGGCAGCGGGGACTTCGTTGAGGTGCAGGGGACGGCCGAGGGGCAGCCGTTCTCCCGCGCCGAGCTTGGCACCCTGCTCGACCTTGGCGCGGCCGGCTGCGCTCAGCTGTCCGCGCTGCAGGAGCAGGCACTTGCCCGCTGACCTGCTGGTGCCGTCGGCTGGCAGCGGCCCGCGCGTCGTCCTGGCCACTCGAAACGATCACAAGGTTCTTGAGCTGTCCCGGATCCTCGGCGGCACCGGGGTTGACGTGACGCTGGTCGGTCTTGACTCGTTCCCCGGCATGCCCGAGGTCGCGGAGACCGGCCTGACGTTCGCCGACAATGCCCTGCTGAAGGCGCGCGCGGTGGCCGCCTACACCGGGCTGCCCGCGGTCGCGGATGACTCTGGCCTGTGCGTGGACGCGCTGCACGGGATGCCAGGCATCTTCTCGGCCCGGTGGTCCGGCGGCCACGGTGACGACGCGGCTAACCTCGCGCTGCTCCTCGGCCAGCTCGCGGACGTGTCCGAGCGCGGTGCTCAGTTCGTCTGCGCCGCCGCCCTCGTGCTGCCCGCCGAGGCATCCAGCTCAGCTCAGCTAACCCGCCGCGAATGGACCGTGACCGGGGTGCTGTCAGGGGAGCTGGTCCGGACTCCCCGGGGCTCCGGCGGGTTCGGGTATGACCCGATCTTCGTGGCTTGCTCGGCGTCAGTCACGAACGCCGAGCTCACGCCGGAGGAGAAGGACGCGATCAGCCACCGGGGCCGGGCGCTGCGCGCCCTGGCCCCGGTCATCGTGGCCCAGCTCGCCAGGTAAGCAGGCGGTCCTGGCTCAGCCGGCCAGGCCGCCTAGGGCGCTGGCGGGCACGACGTAGGTCTCAGCCGACGTCGGGACCTGGATGCTGACCGGCTGGTTGAAGCTGGTGACGGTCTCGGTGATGGTCGAGGTGCCCGCGCTTCCCGTGTCGGTGACGACGATCTTCCGCGGCTGCTGCTGGGCGTCGAGCCAGATCTGGAACTGGGCGTCCGTAATGCCCGACTGCCCGAATTCCTTGGACAGCGCGGAACGATCGCTCGCGGGCAGGGCGGCGAGGGCCTGGCTCATCGAGTAGGTGCCCGCGTACTCGGTGACGGGAACGCCATCGAGCACGCTGGTCCCGACCTTGTGCACGGTCTTGGAGTGCGCGAGCAACTCGGTCTGGGTGACCGGGTTCTCGCTCGACGCGTCGCTGAGCAGCGAGCTCAGGGCCGAGCCGGTCGCGCCCAGGGACTTAAGCGGGATCTCCACCCAGGACTTGCTGGTGTTGAGGGCCTGCGTGAGCTCGGCGAACTTCATGTACACGGCGTCCGTCGTGGTGACCTCGGCCAGGCCGCCGGCCACCGCCTGGCCCGCGACGTTGAAGGTGGTGAAGTTGGCGCTCGCGATGAGCGACGGGTGGAGCTGCTCGCTGACGGTCCCCGCGATGCTGACGGCGCCGCTGGACGTCGTGGCCTGAACGCTGACGGTCGCGGCGATGCTGTTGACGTTCTCGGAGTTGTGCGCGGCGAGCAGGAGAGCCTGCTGCGGGGACACGGCGGCTGAGGGCTCGGCCTTCGGCCCGGACGCGGAGCTGCCTGATGCTGTGCAGCCGGCCGCGAAGAGGGCGATCGCCCCGATCGCGGCGGCGAGGAACGGGACGCCTGCGACGCGTGTGTGCACTGGAAACCTCCGGTCTGGCTTGCTCCCCCCAGCCTCCAACGTAGGACCTCCGCCAAGGGTGCCGCAAACCCGCCACAAGATCATCGAACCGGGTTAAACGGGGAACTGGTTTCCTGTATGCCACCAGGAAGCGATAACGTTGGTCGTCCAGCTGATGGCCGGCGACCCTGGAGGGAGAGCTCATGACCGGAGAACGGCTCGCGCCCGGCGACGAGGCGCCCGACTTCACGCTGCCCGATGCCGACGGCAACCTCGTGGCGCTCTCGTCGTACCGTGGCCAGCGGGTCATCGTGTACTTCTACCCGGCGGCGATGACACCCGGCTGCACCAAGCAGGCGTGCGACTTCACCGCGAGCGGGCCCGCGCTTGAGAAGGCTGGTCTTGCCGTGCTTGGCATCTCACCGGACGGGCCCGCCAAGCTGGCCAAGTTCCGTGAGAAGGAAGGCATCACCTTCCCGCTTCTCTCCAACCCTGACAAGTTGGTCCTGGCCGCCTATGGCGCCTACGGAGAGAAGATGAACTACGGCAAGACGATCATGGGCGTGATCAGGTCGACGTTCGTGATCGACGCCGATGGCAAGATCGAGAAGGCGCAGTACGCCGTCAAGGCCACCGGCCATGTCGAGCGGCTGCGAAAGGAACTGGGCGTGTCGTAGGCAGGCTCGGCACCCAAGGCTCGCGGGCGTGGCGGAATGGCAGACGCGGCAGGTTTAGGTCCTGTTGGTGGCAACACCGTGGGGGTTCAAGTCCCTTCGCCCGCACCACCACTCGATAGCAGCAGTAATGCTGCCATCGCATCAAGGGACTTTTGTGCGCGATGGCCCTTTGCTGCTCCTATAGCGGCACCAATGCAGCAGCGCGTACATTCGGCAACCGCAGCGATGGCGCCACCGCTGCTGCAAGGCGAGCCGGCAAGGCGAGCCGGCCAGCCGACACCACCGATAACGAAATGTGCCAGGCCCCGTGCAGCATCAGCGGGCCGTACGGCGGCAGGCCGGCCCGGGCCGCGATATGCCAGGCCGGTCCCCAGCCGTCAGCGAACGCGGCCGCGAGTCCCGGAAGGCCGACTCCGGAGAGGCCGAGCCCGGAAAGGCCGAGGCCGAGGCTGGCTGCTGCGGCCGGCGCGGACTCGCTTGACTCGGCCGGGCGCAGCTGGTCAAGCGGGCCAAGCCGGGGGAAGACCCGCACCGGGGCGTCCGGCGACAGGCCGCCGCGACGGCGCGCGATCGCGATGGCGTCCCGCAGCCCGCCCGCCTCATCGGCCAGCCCATTGGCCACGGCGTCCGCGCCGGTCCATACCCGGCCACGGGCCAGCTCGTGGACGCGATCGATCCCAAGCCGCCGCCCGTCGGCCACCTTCTGCGTGAAGTCGGCGTAGAGCGCGTCAAGCCAGACGTTGATCCGTGCCCACTCCTCCTCGGTGAAGGGGCGGGCCAGGGAGAACATGGTCGCGTTGTCGGCCTGCGCGATGACCTCGCTGTTCACGCCGGCCCGGTCGAACAGGTCGCGCAGCACCGGCTTGGCCAGGATCACACCGATCGACCCGGTGAGCGTTCCCGGCTGCGCCACGATGACGTCGGCGGGCGCGGCGATGTAGTAGCCGCCGGAGGCCGCCACGTCGCCCATGGAGACGACGACCGGCTTGCCTGCCGCCCGGACCTTGACCACCTCCCGCCAGATTGTGTCGGACGCCGTAGCCGAGCCGCCGGGGCTGTTCACCCGCAGCACGACGGCGCGCGCCCGGTCGTCGGCGGCGGCGGCGCGCAGTGCGGCACCGATCGTGTCTGACCCAAGGCCGTTCCCGCCCACCGGCCCCCGGCTGCTGCGTCCTGAGCGGATCGGGCCCTGCGCGTAGATCATCGCGACGAACCGCTCGCCTGGGCCGTGGGAGAGTCGGCGCTGCACCCCGGCCAGGGCGTGTGACCGCTGGTAGCGCTGCAGGTACAGCAGGGTCGCGTCTGTCCCGGCCGCCTTGCGGACCGCGTCGTAGACCTCGTCGCGATAGCCGAGCTCGTCGACGAGCCCCTCGTCGAGCGCCTGCCTGGCCAGGAAGGGACCACGGGCGAACAGATCCCTGGCCTGCTCGGCGGTCTTGCCCCGCCCGTGGGCGATCCCGTCGGCGATCTGCTCGGTGATCGACTCCAGTAGCCGCTCGGCCGCCTCACGAGCCGGGCCGGTGAACCCGGTCTCCGTGAACTGGTCGGCCGCCGACTTGTACTCGTGCCGCTTGCCGCTCTGGAAGTTGACCCCCGCCTTCGCCAGCGCGTCGTGCAGGAAGACCTGCTCGATGGCGGGGCCCGTCAGCCCGAGAGAGCCGCCGGGCTGCAGCCACACCTTGTCGAACGCGCAGGCCAGGTAGTAGGGCAGGTTCCCACGGACGAACTCGCCGAACGTCTCCGCCCAGGCGACGGTGAGCTTGCCCTCGTCCCTGAAGGCGGTGATGGCGCCGCGCAGCTCCTGGATCCGCGCCAGCCCGATGCGGGACCCGCCTACCTTGACCACGAGGGCCTTGACTCGGTCATCCTTGCTCGCCCGCCGCAGGGCCTCAAGGATGTCGGTCAGCCGCAGCCTGCGCATGGTCAGCACGGCCGAGATCGGGTCGGCCGGCGGCCCCTCTGACAGCCCTTCCGTGAGGTCAAGCTCCAGGATGAGCGGCCCGGTCCGGCGCTGTTGCAGCCTTGCTAGCTGCCCGGTCAACTGGCTGGTGAGCGCGTCTGCCATAGGCCAAGCTTATGTTGGCGCAGCGGACTGCCATGACCGACGCCAGAACGGGAGGTGGTTCCTGTCGCACCCCAAGCGACCGGTAGTGAGCTGACAATCATCGTCGACGTCGCCAATGTGATGGGGGCCAGGCCCGACGGCTGGTGGAAGGACCGGGCCGGGGCGGCACTACGGCTGTGCCGGGAGGTGGCCGCACTCGCCCTCCGGGGGCTGGCGGTGAATGAGCTGCCGCCTGGTGCGAATGCGCGAACCGAGGCCGGAGTGGCACCAAATTGGGTGCTGGTGCTGGAGGGGCGTGCCCGCCCAGCTGGGGATTTCCTCTCAGCTGAGCCGGGAAGCTCAAAGTCTGCTCTTTTTCTGGCCGATACCGACCGGCTGGTGCGGGTCGTCCTGGCCCCGGGATCCGGCGACGACGCGATCGTGGATGCGGTGCGTGGCCTGGACGTATGCACGATCGTCGTAACCGCCGACCGGGAGTTGCGGCGACGCTGCGAGCGGGAGGGAGCCATCACGGTTGGCCCAGGATGGCTCCTGCGGTTGTTGTAAAGCCGTAATATTGGGGGAGTTGACTAACCGATGCTTCGACCACTATCCGCGAGCCACCGGAAACTGATGCGCATGTCTGTAATCTTCGTTGTCGCAATCGTGGCTATCGCAGCCATCTTCTACCTGCTTGACCGGGGCCTGAAGGCGGTTCAGCGGGGACGCAGAACGAGAGACGCTGCCCACCGCTTGAACGCCGTGGCCCGCCAGGCCGAACTGGAGCACCGCGAGCAGAAGCAGGAGCACGAGGTGAGCACCGCGCTGACCTCGGTCCTGCCCGCGATCATCTCCAAGGAGGAGGACCGCGGCCCTCGCGCGGTGGCCTGATTAAGGCCTACCAGCGCTCGCGGTGGACGATCTCGCTGAGCGGGCGGCGGTCCGGGCGGCGGATCAGCGTGAGCGGCCGGTCGGCCGGGTAGCCGAGGGAGATCACGTAGGCGCACCGTCGGCCTTCTGGGAATCCCAGCAGGTCCCGCGCCAGCTCCTGGTCGGCTACCCCGGCCTCGCCGCTGCCGATCGCGAGTCCGGCCGCCGCGAGCATGAGGCTCATCGCGACCTGGCCCAGGTCGAACTGGACCCGGTTCTTCTCAAGATCGCTGGCGGGCGCCGCGGCGACGAGGGCGATCGCCGCGGCGGCCGTCGCCACGTGCCCGGCACTCGGGGACACGCCCGAGAGCTTTCGCAGTGTCTCCCGGTCGCGGACGACGACGAAGTCCCACGGCTGCCAGTTCCGAGACGATGGCGCCCGCCGGCCTGACTCGAGGATCTCGTCGAGATGATCGTCGGCGATCGGCACGTCAGAGAACTCGCGGACGTTCCGCCGCGACCGTATCGCCTCCCACGTCTGCATGGTGAGCAGCCTAACTGACCCAAGGCAGGTCGAATTACCCGTTGGGCAAGCTCTCCGTCCTGGGTGATTGCCTCGTCGCCGCCGGTGCTAGTCGGGGACCAGCCAGACGACGCCGAGCGGCGGGACCACGATCGTGGCGCTGGCCGGCTGGCCGTGCCACGGCTCGGGGATGGCGTGGACCGCGCCGAGGTTGCCGATACCGCTGCCGCCGTAGGAGGTGGCATCGCTGTTGAGCACCTCGCGCCAGCGGCCGGGCCGGGGCAGGCCCACCCGGTAAGAGGTGTGGGGCATGGCCGAGAAGTTCGCCACGCAGGCGAGCGTCGGCAGCACGGGTCCTGAGATGTCGGGCCCGGGCATCGGCTCGCCGATCCGCAGGAACGACAGCACGTTCCCCTCGGCGTCGTTGGCGTCAAGCCAGGCGAAGCCGTCAGGAACCGAGTCCCTTGACCACAGGGCAGCACTCGACTTGTACACCCGGTTCATGTCCCTGACCAGGCGCTGCATGCCGGAGTGGTTCCCGTACTCAAGGACCCACCAGTCCAGGCCCCGTTCCTCCGACCACTCCGACTGCTGGCCCCATTCTGACCCCATGAACAGCAGCTGCTTGCCTGGATGCGCCCACATGTAGCCGAGCAGCGCCCGTACCCCGGCGAACCGGCGCCATTCGTCGCCCGGCATCTTGCCCACCAGCGAGCCCTTGCCGTGGACCACCTCGTCATGCGACAGCGGCAGGATGAAGTTCTCCGAGTAGGCGTAGACGAGAGAGAACGTCAGCTCGCCGTGGTGGTACTGCCGGTGGATCGGGTCACGCTGCATGTACTCGAGCGTGTCGTTCATCCAGCCCATGTTCCACTTGAAGCCGAAGCCAAGACCGCCCTGGTCGACCGGCTGGGACACGCCGCCCCAGGCGGTGGACTCCTCGGCGATCATCATGATTCCCGGCACCCGCCGGTAGCAGATGGTGTTGGCCTCCTGGAGGAACGAGATGGCCGACAGGTTCTCCCGGCCGCCGTTCTCGTTGGGAAGCCACTCGCCTTCCTTGCGCGAGTAGTCGAGGTAGAGCATCGACGCGACCGCGTCCACCCGCAGCCCGTCGACGTGGAACTCCTCCAGCCAGTAGATGGCGTTCGCGACCAGGAAGTTGCGCACCTCGCGGCGGGCGAAGTTGAACACCAGCGTGCCCCAGTCCGGGTGCGCGCCGAGCCGCGGGTCGGCGTGCTCGTACAGCTCGGTGCCGTCGAACCGGGCCAGCGCCCAGTTGTCCCGCGGGAAGTGCGCGGGCACCCAGTCGACGATGACGCCGATCCCCGCCTGGTGCAGCGTGTCAACCAGGTACCTGAAGTCGTCGGGCGTCCCGTACCGGGACGTCGGCGCGTAGTAGGAGGTGACCTGGTAGCCCCATGACCCGCCGTACGGGTGCTCGGCCACCGGCAGGAACTCCACGTGCGTGAACCCCATGTCGGCCACGTACGCGGTCAGCTGCTCGGCCAGCTCACGGTAGGAAAGGCCCGGCCGCCACGAGCCAAGGTGCACCTCGTAGACGCTCAGCGGCCCCGCGACGGGCTGCCGGTCGGCCCGCTGCGCCATCCACCCGGCGTCGCCCCAGTGGTAGGACGAGTCGAAGACGACCGACGCCGTGGCCGGCGGCCGCTCGGCGTAGGCGGCCATCGGGTCCGCCTTCTCGCGCCACACGTCGTCAGGACCGCAGATCGACAGCTTGTACCGCGTTCCCGCCGCGACGCCCGGCACGAACAGCTCCCACACCCCCGAGGAGCCAAGCGACCGCATCGGGTGCGAGCGCCCGTCCCAGAGGTTGAAGTCGCCCACCACGCGCACGCCCCGGGCATTGGGCGCCCAGACTGCGAAGGAGGCGCCTGTCGTTTCCTGGCTAAACGGTCCCTCCCCATGTCCTGCCCACCGGCGCACGCGGGCACCGAGCACCCGCCACAGCTCCTCATGGCGACCCTCGCCGATCAGGTGCAGGTCGAACTCGCTGACCGTGGGCAGGTAGCGGTAAGGATCGTCCTGCGCGCGCTCCGTCGCCGCGGGGGAGTCGCTGCCCGGCGTGTCATAGCTGACCTCTAGCCGGTAGTCCGGTACCGTAGTCATGTCGTCAGGCAGCGTGACGGAGAAAACGCCCTGGTGCAGGTGGGGCATCGGGTGGCGGCTGCCGTCGGGCAAGACGGCCGTGACGGACGTCGCGAGGGGGCGAAGCGCGCGGATCACGACGCCGCGCGGCCCGGCGTGTGCGCCGAGGACCGAGTGCGGGTCATGGTG
>Ga0335072_10005056_pt1 | contig 19459 bp, 20 predicted proteins | sample Lox_Sample_21_FD_206725 | JGI IMG/M metagenome (GOLD analysis project Ga0335072, IMG submission 206725) | Soil microbial communities from Loxahatchee National Wildlife Refuge, Florida, United States - Lox_Sample_2.1 | ecosystem: Environmental > Terrestrial > Soil > Wetlands | place: USA...
AACCCTAACCCTAACCCTAACCCTAACCCTAACCCTAACCCTAACCCTAACCCTAACCCTAACCCTAACCCTAACCCTAACCCTAACCCTAACCCTAACCCTAACCCTAACCCTAACCCTGGGATCACCAATAACCCTAGCGGTTCCCTAACGGTCAATACTTCCCTAACCCTAACAATCCCTAACGGTCATCACTTCCCTAACCCCTAATCATAGCGGCTCCCCTAGCGGTTCCATAGTCCTAGCCCTAACAATTCCCAGCGGTTATCCTAGCGGTTACCCTAACGGTTCTCCTAGCGGTTATCCCAGCGGTTATCCTAACGGTTTTCCTAGCGGTTATCCTAACAGTTTCCCCAACGGTATTCCTAGCGGTTACTCTGACGGTTATCCTAACGGTTTTCCTAACGGTTTTCCTAGCGGTTCCCCTAGCGGTTATCCTAACGGTTCTCCTAGCGGTTATCCTAGCGGTTACCCTAACGGTTCTCTTAGCGGTTATCCTAGCGGTCCCATACCGCTTCCATACCGCTTCCATGCCGCTTCCATAGCGGTTCCCTAGCGGTTCCATAGCGGTCCCATAGCGGTCCCATAGCTTCCCTAGCCGTTCCATAGCTTCCCTAACCGTTCAATACCGCTTCCATACCGCTTCCATACCTTCCATAGCCGTTCCTTACCGCTTTTACCCCGAAACCATACCCCCGAATCGACGGAACGGGTGATAAGGTGTTAGTTGGTTAGGGTTAGGGTTAGGGTTTAGTATTAGGCCACTTCTGAGCGTACTTAGGCACCTGTAGGAGCTTCAGAATGTATTTTTGCTTCTGGAGGCTTCAGATCTGTTAGGAACTACATATATCGGTACCCAGAATCCGAAGCCAGCTTCGGATATCCTGTCCTTTTTGGCCCGCGTAGCGGGGAGGGAAGGTACCGTCCTAACAAGATCGTATTTCCACACATATGGGCACTTTGGAACGTATTTAGAGAATAGTAGCTCAGAATTTCGTGATTGGATGACATTTCTTGTATTTGGCAATGTTTGGACGCAAATATGAATGGAAGGGATGAAGTATGATAGATTCTCAAATGGATAGCTATGAACTGTTTCTTTGATCGTCAGACATGCCTGATTTCCTCCGTGGTGTTGTGATTATTAGGTGCCATTGCTGCTACGATAGAGTCGAAGTGCGGTCAAAGTTGGACGGCAATACGATTGGTTTGGAATCTCTTTGTGTTGGGAATAAGCAAGGCGCAAACCATGGCAAGGACACCGAAAGCAATGCTGGTATACCTGGTGGGTGTCAGTGATGGTGGATGAAGTGTGGACGAACTACTCACCAAACGTATTGCAGAGCTTTAGCATATCCCCATTGAGTTCCTTTGACGGCAGCAGCAACGATTTGTGGAGTGATACCGGGAAGTTTAGCAGCTTCTTCAGGAGATCCGAGTAACCATTCGCTGATGAAGGCTTCAGCTTCACTAAGTGGCAAACCGGCTTCGATAGTGTAGAGAGCAACGTAGTTTGGTAGGTATTTCTGAACTTTCTCGATGAAAATGTTGAAATAAATGGAATATCTGACTGCTATTAGCGGCGTGGTGTGAATTTGATAGCAAACTTACCCAATACCACCACCAACTGCTCGAACACTGAGAGAAATTGCGGCACAAGTTGTAATCAATGCGTCCGGAGCAGCAATCATTGCTACGGTGGCGGCAGGAACAATAAGACCTCCAAGTCCAATACCACCAACAGTACCAACAGCTATGGTTTTGACTTCGTTGTCTGGTGTAACAATTGCCAGAGCTCCACCGAATGCTGTTAAGATTGCCGCAGCCGTAAACAGAATGTAATTACTGGAACCTGGGTAAACGCTCAGTAAGGAATTGAAGAATATGGCTCCGATTGTAACAGCGAGACCAGGAGCGAAACCACGAAGGCCAACGTAGACGGGATTCGGATTGTAGACCTGTTCAATAAGAAGAGGCCAGAAGTTGAGAACGGAGAAGAAGTTCATTCCGGCAACGAAAGCGACAACGTATGCCAATCCTACGACTCTTTGACCTTGAAATAGTTCGCGAGGGACCTACGATATCATTATTCGATGTTGTAGTTGCTGGTAAAGTTGAACTTACCATAGGATGAACGGCATAGTATTCCCATACGATCCAAGCGAAAACAAGTGCAATTCCAATGAGTAAGGTGCAAAGAACGTATGCACTCTTCCATGGATGAGTATAACCACCAGCTTGAAGTGCAACTAGAAACAGAGACAATCCGACAATGGATAGAAAAGCTCCTGCGTAATCAATACGCTTGAGAATTTGTCGAGCTGTAAAACCTTCTGCTCGAACATGTGCCTTTGGAAAGTAGCTCACAAGTAGACCGATTGTGCAGACTACATTATAAATGAACGAAATCCAAGGACCCCATCGCCATGTATGGTAAGTACTGAGTAACTGACTGTACATGACATATGGTGTAAACGGAAATACAAAGGCGGTGACTATGGCAAGAGAATATCCACGATATTTGACTGGTACGGATTCTGCGAGACTTTTGGTGTGTCAGCGGTTGTTGGTAACGTTATGAATATCTTACCCAGCTAGACCTGTCAATTCACCAACACCTGCTCCTGCTCCTGCGAAAGACATTCCAATGATTGCTTGACGAAAAGTATTTGCGGTTGCAAGTAGGACACAACCGATACAGAGAAGCAAAGCTCCGAAGAGTGCGATGTACCGCTTTCCAAATAGATCTTGCATATAACCGACAAATGGTGCAATAGCAGCAAGTGCAAGAGTATAAGCTGTTGGCATCCAACCTCCAGCTGCAGTTGAATTGAGACCTTTTTCGATGAAGGTAAGACTACCACCAACAAAATAGACCAAAATTTGAGATCCTACTATTGTTAGCTACGTTTATGAAGAATTCATTGATCATACCGGTATAAAGCATTGCTAAGAAGCAAGCTGATACAATCTATGGTATGTTAGACGATACTTTAGTATGCAAAGTTTTGTAGATAATACGGTTCTGAAACCCCATTGTAATCTTCCATCAGAATCATCTCCTTTGAAAGCCAATTTATTTTCAAGATCAACATGAGCAAGAGTCTTTTGCTTTTCCAATTCGTTATCAAAAGGAGTTGGAGAATCAACTTTCTCTACATGATGAGTTTCGGTCTCTTCTGTAGGATGAGTTCTTTCAGTAGGAACGGCTTTCTCAACATCTACAGTTTTCTCAGGTTGTTCCGACATGATTAGAAGATATTAAAGAGGTTCTGAAGAATAAAACAACGAATTCAGGGAGTTCACAGTTCATAAAGTGAGGAGAGTGAACAATTCAAAGGTCAGACGATATGTATGACAATTTGAAGGAAAATATAAGCGAGGAAGCATGGATGTATGAATGGCTTGTGAAGAATGAATAAGATTTGACCATGGAGAAGCTGACAAAAAGAAGTCATTGAAGGCGAATGGCGAAAGGGAGAGCATCTGAACCCATGTCACACGCAAAGAAACAATACCAATTCCACCAATTCGTATGTGTAATAGAATAACACATGGATCATATGCAGATGGCGTTCCACAAAATCAATTTTTGTAATGGATCATTCGCAAAAACTTACAAATCCGGTTAATGTAGACGGGATCTCGCGTCGGATTGCAGAGTAAAAACGTGGAGGCTTGTGGAGGTTTGTGGAGGCTTGAGACAGGATGTGGGGTAATAGCGAGTAAGAAGTCATACCTCGGAGACAACCGCGGTCGGGCGTGATGGTAATTTGATGTTATTGGTTCCATTCAAAATGCGAAATGTGCCGGAAAAGTCCAGAAGAGTCTCCACGGCAAGCCAAGGGATGCTTACCGGCATGTGACTGGAGATTTTAAGAGATAAGGGATGTGAAAAAGATGAGAACGACTTTGTAATTAGATGCAGAGGCCAGTTCGGTGACAGAATGATACGATAGTAAAGGGGTTGAATATGTTGGTGGCGCGCTATGCGATTTCATGGGTGCAGCGGGCGAACCAAGCTTTCTGGGAAATTTCGGCGGTTCCAGTGTGGATTCCAAGCTTCCAGCGTATGTTCTAGCGTATGTTTTGGTGTTTATTCCGCCGAAGTATCTTGTGGAGTAGTTACAAACGAAATCTATGTGGTTGTTGATCAAAATTTGTCGATCTAGACTCCTTATCGGTTCTTTGCGAGAACTTTGAGTACTGAAGCTGTTAGAGGATCTACAAAGAAGAGAATTTAACTGTTAATCTGTAAAAGATGACCTTTGGAGACGATTTTGTTGAGTTGATGATCTGAATGTACAGGATATGAAGTATCGTACCTCACCACATGTAGTACTACCAGCGAATATTTTGACTAGCAGAAGTCTAAAGTATCCTATAAAACGGTCAGAGACCTTGTAAATACAACTGTTAACTAACTTCTAGGTGGTTAGTGAGGCTGGTTTACTCCTGGACCTTTATTCGCTCATCCATGCACTAATTCCAAGGTTTATTGTTATGAAAACGTACTCATTTAAACCTTTTATACGACTTTAGCATCCTCCTAGATAAACTAAATACCCCATGGGCGTTTTTTTTTTTGTATTTTGTATCGACCTGGTCAACTCTTTCTCGTTCTCAGATCAGCAATTTTATGCTATGACCCATTTGACTCGATTTGTATTCGATTCCTCAGTAGGTAGAGTCCTTTCTAGTGATGAGATTTCAAATCCAAGTAGAAATATACTCAAATGTATCATGAATAGAGATAGAACAGCGACATAAACTGCCAATGAATCATTCATAGACTTCAAACTCAATAAGTGATTCAGGGGCTATATTTAGATGAACTGACAAATGACATTACGAGAATTTAGAAGAAAATTGTCAAGTACATGCCATTTTGCTGTTCATGAAGTCTCTTTTCCTTTAGTTTTTCTTTTCAGAAGTGGTAAACTATCTCGAGACGACGTCCATTTTGAAGGTTAATCGGCAATACCTTCTCCGAATGATCTCATGGTAACACGTCAGTTTGGGCAAAAGTAATACAACCAGAGACACTGAAGTTGAATGTCCTACTCCTCAAGCAATTTCAAGACTCGTTGATGGTCAAATTGATTAATATGGAATCTAACAACAGACAAAAAAGCCGGGAGTTGTATCGAAAATTATTCAACTGAGTCCTCTCCTTCAGTCTCGTCAGTGACATCTCCATTTGATCCATCCTCTTCAGACTCATATTCACCGGATTCATCCTCGTGTGATCCATCTTCACTAGATCCATTTTCACTAGATCCATTTTCACTAGATCCATTTTCACTAGATCCATTTTCACTAGATCCATCTTCGCTAGACCTATATTCATCTGATCCATCTTCAGCTTCCGTATCACTTTCCTCGTCGGAATCATCTCTAAACATCATGGATGCAACATAATCAACCAATCTGCTCACTTTCTTCATAACTCTTCCAGCATTCCACTGATTTTCGACATTCCAAGTGATAGGCCTCCCAGATTTTGGACTCAACCTCTGGATTAGAACACAGTGCGAGAAGACTCGTCCTGATGCAAGCTCCTCGATGATTCCGTCAAATCGCTTTCGATTGAGAATATATATGCAACATCGTGCAGTCTCTGGAACAACTTTTCCAAATTTGTTGGTAGAATAGGTAGGGATGGCTTCCTCACTAGAAGGTAAGCTAGACGTCGTCCAAGGGTTCAATCTCTCATCATCACCCTGCAAAAGTTCCAAACTCTGCACTCTCTGCGAGGTTTGAAGGAATGGCGTAGATGGTTCATTGCGGCCAATTTTGTGTGAGCGGTAGAGGAACCATGCAACGTAACGGGAACGTCCTTGTGGGGCATTATCCATCCTACAGATGAATTTTCCTTTTTTCCAACGGATTGAGATATCGGAATTCTTCTTATATTTGAAAATCGGTTGTAAGGAAGATCGATAGAGACAGCCGGCGAATGTTTGTATGGGCGAAGCTTTGAGATATGATGCGAATAACTTAGCAATCTTGCTAGATCGCTGGGATTTTAGTTCCGCCCATTCACTATCTATAATGTCTCCCATTTGTTTAGTATCGGCCGTCACCGAGAGTTTTTCATGCAAGCGTTTCATTGCTGATTGAGAAATCGCCACATAGCAAAGTTCCCTGACGAGATTCCATTCGGAGTCGATGTATGCTGAGACTGTGAATATAACTCGTAGCTCCTCCTGGGGATTATATTGGTTTCGGAAATCTCTTCTATGTCCTGACCAATTTGCTTCGAGGTCATATAACGTTGATTGCTCAACTAGGACCGACTCTTCGATTTCAAAGCTACGTTTGATTTTGTTTAAGAGCCAGATGGACTGTTCATCGCTTGGTCTGCAGTTGAGCAGACTATCAAATGTGGAGTCCGTTATATAGAGCTGCAGAACCTTTGATTGAACATAGGTGGCGTCACGGATAGCGCCATAAAGCGAATCATACTGACGGAACGGGTCATTTTCAATCACTGTGTTTAGGTTCGAGTCTTCCTGTGCTGCCTGCCAAGTAGCTACATGTTCGATTCTCTGTTGTACCTCGTGAGGAGGATTACGGATGTTAGATCTCACTGGACTCCATGTCTGTTGGGATGATTGCTGGGCTTGCAACTCTCCGTCTTGACTCCGATAGTCGTGATAGGTTCTAACGGTAAGCTGTTCTATTGTCGGTAATTCGCTGATATTGTCGGATACTGGTGGTGCAAGCTTTCGTAACTCTCGAATTATTGCTTCGCGGTGGATACTTCTAGCCCAATCACATATGTAATCCACAATCAAAAGTAGTTGAATGGCGCCATCTTTGGTGGTAATATTTGCTTCCCATAGCTTTGATATCTCCTGTATGATGTGTCATTCTATTTCATTCCTATAATAAAGAAAGATTTACTTACGATATTGATATTCTTTTTGTCGTCTCGGAAGCATGCCGCAGAGAGCACCCATAATGGTCCTTTGTGTGAGAAACACCAAACCATAGGACCTGCTACCCATCTACTTCTAGACCCGGTAGCCTTGCGAAGTCGGTCTTGGATTAATAGACATTGTTCTATCATAAGTCCCATCTGACGATCAATGTCTTGGAATGAACCTGAGCTTCTGAATGACTTGGATTCACAAAGGAGAAACGGGAAGACGAGAGGATTAGGATTCTTCTGGAACAACGACGGAGACAAGGTTTGCATAAGAGTCTTTTCTGCAGAACCTTCTCTTGTATCTTTCTGACGTAGAAGCCAGTGGAGTGTTCCGACCGAACGTAGAGCGTATACTTTGTCAGGGATTTCATAAGGTTGGTGTAAGTCGGATTTGGCTCTCTGATCAAGTGGAGCTCGATTTCCTTCTCTATAGTCAAAAAATAGAGAAAGTCCTTCCTCTCGTCTAGATTAAGATAAAAAATAGTGGTCAGAATCAAGAGATAGGCTATTTCTAGTTGGAAAACACACCTCTTTGGTCCAGTATGCTCACACGGACAGACAGTTCTGTTTTCTTGCGCTTGTGATAACCGGGAAGCGAATTCTTCTTCAGGATGTGCAACAGCCTCAATGTGTGATCTCCGCAGCCTGTTACCGCAACGGCGGCTATGAGGTAGTTAGCATAACACAACTCTTCGTAAAGTTGAACGAGTATTATGCCCACCAAAAGAAATCCCTATCCAGACTATGGAATATAAACGGTTCCAATCTACTTCGCCAGACCCTCTCGACGACATCCTCGTCATTGCAATGCTTGGCCGTTTCGAAGATGTCTTTGGCTCGTTGTTTCGTGTCGAGCGTCCACGGTGACTTTTCCCAGTCAATACTGACTTTTTTACACCACGACTTAAAATTTGTAGAGCCCAGAGTTGTAATAGTTTCGAATGTCTTCTGATGAGTTGGTGGCCATTGATCGGGATCAATGTAACGACTGAATTTGATACCACGGCTATCGACAACGTTCTGCCGCTTCATGGCCTTTTCGAGCGTGTTAGCCGACATGACGATTCAATTGTCCGACTGGCTTAAGCTGCGATGAGGATAAAAGCGAGTGTTCAGATGAAGATTATGTAGCTTGGCGGCTCGGAAAGAAGCAAGAGCGTCCTTTGTCAAATTTCGCCAATGTGCTGTGCCGCTCGCCTACAGAAAAAGCATGGCTGATTTGGTATCGCTTGTTTACGGTAATATTGAAGGCGGCAATAGCCGCTCGTATGCATCGGAGATGACTTCTATTCATGGAGCTGCTTTTCACCTTTGAATGTTACAGATACCGGATAGTACATGCAGATTATGAGGAACCAGAAATATTCACTTCTCTGAAATCGTCTCAGTACTCATTACTCATATTGAATAAGGTAGAAAGTTTGGATTTGACGGTAACAATGATAGACTGGTGTGATTTTGGACCAATTCTCGAGTCGAGGACTCCTGAATTGTGTGCAAGATAAGAAGAGAGCACCAATTGCGAATCCTCCCGCTTCCACCCGCTTCCAGGGGAACCTTGACTGATAATTTGGAGGCTCTCAACACGGACTCCAGCTTAGCTGAATAGAGTTATGATCCAGGAGTAAATGCTGCCGAACAAGGTCCCAAAATCCTCTCTAATACGACGACAAAAGCCACAAAACGTAGAATACTATATGGCGAAAATGGTGTATGCTAATCAAGAGTAAAACTCTAAACAAATAGTAGAGAAGTAACGGATCAATTGGTAATATTCAGGTGAAGTAGTAATGAGAATGTACAAAATTCTTTGTCAAAACATGACAGCAGCGTCTATTTGAGCAAATTCTTTCTCTATAGTGGTAGTCTCGTAGTACAATGCTATTCTTCTGCTACCTTATTCAAATTTTCAATTTCCAATCGTGTAAAACTCACACCCTTTTGCCTCTGTAAAGTCGCTTTCAAATCTTCAATCTCTCCTGGAGTATAAATTCTTTCTACTCCAACTGCTTTCTCACTTTCTCTCACATCGTTCATCAATATATCCATCTTTTCAAAATATTCTTCCTTCGAATCTAGAAACATTTCTGATTGAAATACCATAAACCAATGTCCTAATCCTTGTATTTTATTAAGATCTTTAAAATGATCATTTACTCGTCCTCTAAATGATGAACCAGTTAATAAACCTCTAAATATATCTATTATCATTGATAATCCTGAACCTTTTGGTCCTCCAATTGGAAGTACAACACCTTTCGTTGTTACTTTTCCTTCTTCATTCAACGCCCATCCTTCAGGTATTGATTCTCCATGTCTTTCTGCTTTTCGAATTTTTCCTCTTGCAACAACTGAAGGACTCATATCGAGAATGAAATCACCATTCTTTCCACCTGGTAATCCTACTGCAAATGGAATTGTCCCTAAAAGAGGTTCTTTTGATCCCCAAGCTGGCATACTTCGTAAATGCTAAACATCCATAACCTTTCTCCATAGCTTGTAGTGACCAAGTCGCTGCCATACCATAGTGTCCGGAATCTTTGACACCTACAATTCCCACTCCGTAAACTTCTGCCATTTATATAGCCTTTTCTATGGCCATATGACTTGCAATAAAGCCAAACGTATGTTTTGCATCAATATGTGCCATTACTGGTGACTTTTGTTTGATTTCCAAAGACTGTTTTGGATTAACAACACCAGATTTTATTCGAGCAAGATATCCTGAAAGGCGATTGATCCCATGAGTATCAACACCTCTGAGATCTGCCAGAACCATTGCATTTGCCATGATTGTTGCATTTTCCTTCGAAACTCCAGCATTTTGAAGTACATCCACTGTGAATATCTTTGCTTGTTCAGGTTGTACGAGTACTTGGTCACCATTTGTAGCCATGATGTTGTTGAAATTCTCGAAATGCGGATCTTAACTTCGGAGCTGATAGGTTATGGTATGTTCTGGTAGGAATTGAGAATGGTATGAAGTCCCGTCCAGTGTAAGGTTTGAAGTATTTACAAGCAGGAACTCATTACCATATACTTGTCCGTACCTATACTTATACTCAATCAGACTTCTTGCATTGACATCATCTTTCTATTGCGGAAAGTTATTTCCGTTGTATATCCTACCTCGGTGGTAGTTTAAAGCCATCATTCGGATCGGATACTAAATTGGGAAATAAAAGATTTTCATTTCCTCAAATATCCCTTAACAGCAAAGTGATACCGGTTACTAGTTTCTTACCAAAAGCCATCATAGTACATATATGACTTGGTACTCTTCGAAAATCTTTCTTCAATAGTCATTCAATAACAATGTCAACACCTTCCAACTCCAAATTAATCGTTTTTGTTCCTGATCCATATCATATCGATGAAATCACCTTACTGAAGAGTAACGAAGCAATAGAGGCAATATTCTCACCAAATTCAGAATGTCAACATTGGCATGAGAAAGCTGATGCACTCTTATTACGATCTGAAACCAAAATCACAGCCAATGACTTTGATAAAGCAAAGAAACTTAAAGTCATTGTCAAACAAGGAGTCGGTATAGATAATATCGATCTCGATGCTGCAAAAACTCATGGAGTGGCTATTTGCAATACACCTGCTCTAAATGGCGAAACAGTTGCCGAACTTACAATTGCTCTTGCTCTAGCTGTAGCAAGACGAATATGTGAAATCGATCAACGAATTAGAAAAGGAGAAAAGATCATTCGCAGTAAAGTACTTGGTCGAGGTTTGTTTAAAAAGTCTATTGGCATTATCGGAATGGGTAACATTGGTAAAGAGGTAGCAAAGAAATGGATTGCAGCAATGAATGGTACTATCATTGCATATGATCCTTTCGCACCTGATAATACTTGAGAAGATATTCCACATCATCGAGTCAAAAAACTGGAAAACTTGTTACGCATTTCAGATGTTGTTACACTTCATGTCCCTTTGACATCAAGTACAAAAGGAATGATTGGAACAAATGAATTCGGCATGATGAAAAAGGATTCCATTCTTCTGAATTGTGCTCGAGGTGGAATTGTGGATGAACAAGCTTTGTTGGTCGCTCTGAAGAGCGGTATGATATTTGGAGCTGGACTTGATGCAATGGATTTTGAACCTCCAACTACCAACATCTATGGAGAAACTCTTCTATCTTGCGATAATGTTGTTATAACACCTCATATTGGAGCATCCACTGTCGAAAATCAAAGTCAAAGTAGAATGGCAGCTGTTGAGACGTTACTCAACTTTCTCGAAGGTAAAACTGTATCAAGTAGGCTTGTATAGTCCTGGATTATGTTCTTGGGAAATGGATTTCGGTACAGATCGTGCTTCAACCTTCACATATTCACATTCACAGTGTATTCATTCCTAGATCTCGATGAATTTGTCGTCCATCCGAGAACGCTCCAGGGATTCAAAGAGTAGCTTAGAAGCTAACTTAAAAAATGTAGCATACATAAGCGTGACTCCATGGTGCGGTAACGGAGAAAATTGCTTACTCAATTCGATACTAAAGACTTAGTTTCTAGTCAGCCATCAACGTCATCTCTGAAGCTAGTTCTGATATCTTGCATTTCAACCTTTCTATGACGATTCTACGCCCTCAAAATTCTCAGACCGCATTACTGGCACAAGCATCTCAATTTCTCTTTGAAAAATCTTTTACAAAAATGGGTATTCCTTATTCTAAACAAATCAATGCTGCCTTCGATCAGGTAACACCTCTGGTTGCCTCAGCTTACGAGGTTCTCGAAACAACCAAGAACATTGCTATTCTTCTTGCGTTTATTCAAGTCTTCGTGGCGATTTTACTCTTTTTCATCTTGGCTGCGTTGATAGGTCTTTTATTCACTATGAATCCTGATTTGGAGATGGAACGACGCGCTCTGGTAACGCCTGTAATGCAGTGGTTAGCGAGTTGGGTATTAGAACCATGCGGCAAAAGAAGAAGCTTCATCATCGTTATCTTGCTACTTTTGGCAATTGTAGTAGCTGTCATTTGTGGAGCGATCTACTACCCGAGAATCATACAAGAAGAATCTCAGGAAGATGACGAAGTGGTTGAAGATGGAGGTTCCAAAGATGGTTCGACAAGGAAAGGAAAGGATATTGATGCGATAAAGAGAGGAGATGTCAAACAATGAGACATCTTTGTACATTTGAACGGTTTTTCGGCTTTGGAAATGAGGATGATGTAAAGATTTAAGCAAGTTTAAATTGTACACCCGACATCACTGTACGTTACCATACAGACGTGAATACATTAGCTATTAACACTATTCTTAGCTCCTGATATTTGAAAATTGCTCTATGAAACGAAATCGAAGTAAATTCAACGTTATATGTCACTATCTGGAGCAAACATTTTGTTAACAATGTTAATATGGTGACGCCAGGATCTCAAAAGGCAGTTTTAAAGCTTCGTGTCTATATCCAAGGTTGATTTCCCATAATTTGGCTACTTATCCTCAATATCAATGTGTTGGTCGTGTATCTAATCCTTCTACTGATGGGAAACGTATTCAGACATGGAATACTCAGCTAGAAGTGCTTTCATGTAAGGACACGGCAAATGTATGCCTTCGTTTAGGGACAGTTAGTAGTTTTGACATCGACTATAGTCGTAATGGATGAATTGAGACAAATAGATCATTATATTAGGCCGGGATTTTAAAGTCTAATTGGAGATATTATCTGTAGAACTTAGATGAGACAGATCAACAATATTACCTCCATTGAGGGACATAACCACGTAATTCTCAGATTTGAAAATGAACAACTTAATCAATCTCCTGATATCCAGAATTGTTGTTGATGTACATCTACGTTCGTCTTATCTCTGAGAAAAGGTCTCAAGGTAAGGAGTATTGAGCTTCTGTTTTCTCGGCATCCAGACATTACAATGGCACGAAAAGTATCAATTATCATTGATTTAAACAAACGGCTCGCGAAATACCAACCTATCAGTCGTTTCTTTTGGATATGACGAACCTAACGACGTATATTACTCGGGCAGTCTCACTCTTTTGCATGGAACTGGACAAGATTTTCTCCGTCGATTCCTTGAACAGTCTTTCGATGACAAAAAAAGGCTACAGCCTAATCTGATGGACCTCTAGACTTCATCTTCTCTCATGTCACTCTCTGCGAACTAACCAAGTAAACCACATTCCTTCTTCGAAACAATTGGTCACTTCGCGAAAAACTACTTCAATAAAGATCTGGACGATGATCGATCTTCCATATGCAGTTTTGAGGACGGAGTGAAAGATGACAATTCGGGAGAGAACCAAGCGGGTATAAGATCTAAAAGTACACAGTAATATCTCGTCAAAACGCAATTCAAACTGGACACTTTCCGCATGTTAGTAAGGATCGACAGTCCTACTGACCTACACAGCAATAAACGAAAACGTCGAAACATTGGCATTTATCGTCGCGTTATTCAAGGCCAACGACAATACCAAAAGCAACATACAAGATACTCTTTTCTCATCAATGGCGCATTAGCCTTACAAATCCCCGTGGCGGCTACACTTACAGCTCTCGGAGCTAGAAAAGGTCCACACAAGATTATAATTGTATTTGGCGCGGTCAATACGGTCATTGCAAGTTTCCTAGCATACCTCAAAGGTTCTGGTTTACCGAGCAAATTGAAATACTATGAAGATGAATACAGAAAGATTCAAGAACATATTGAGCAATGCCGAACGCGAATTTTGTCGTGACGAGTGTGGTTTGGATCCTCACACGGAAGTTTCGAGAATCTCACAGATGTACCTTGATGTTAAAGGAGACGTTGAAGCAAATACACCTGATGGCTTTGTCTCTGTTGCCGAAATTGTCAAGCGTAAACCTGCTGGTAGTGTAGTACCAGGAACAATGGCGTTTGGTTCAACCTCGGCAGGAGCCATCTATAATGCACCCCAATTACAGTTTCAAGCATCAAACTCCGTGTCCACGACACAGAATCCGAGCCGGTCTAAGGACTCGAAGGAGAGATTATCATCAGATGCAACGTATACAAGGGGAAGTGGACATGACAGAGATATTGAAAAGCTGGCTTAAGTTCCAGATTCTCATAAGGCGTGACAAGGCAGGAATGACTTTGTATAGTGTAGATATGGCAGAATTGTACTATTTTTCGAATATTTGACTTTTTGAAATAAAAGTGCTCTCCCTTATCCGCATCTTTATTCAGATTATTATCTGAATTGTCATTTCAATGAGTCCCGACTTCACAAGCGTGTCTGAAGATTGTTGTTAAGACTTACATTTGTTGAGCCGATTGTAGCGATTAGACTTTGTTATGAATTCTCCAGCTTTGAAGTTGGAGAGAAAAAGTAACGAATACTGATAGTTTCTCGTTCGGACGTAAAACTCGTCTTGGTAGCTGACTCTAAGATACAAAAGACTATAATGATACTATTTGAAGCTTGCGAATTTGAGAATTCTCAATGAAGTTTGAAAAATACTTTCGCTTTGAAAGATATATGGTTCATTGACGTTGATACCTCGTCTTACAATTAGTATCTCCGTCTTGGAGTTCTTCTGATGATAGGCGACTGTTGTTTCGATTTCTATGTGGAAACCAAAGGAAAGCTTTATTTACTGATAGGTTAATCTTACCAAACCTGGATAGATGATCTGTATGGTGGCTTTTCACTAGCTTCGCTAAGTCCGAGAATGTTCTCACCGGAAATATGTTGGATTTCGACGTGGTCAACGAAGTAGCCAATACAACAGATGCGTTGGTGCATACGTAGTTCTGAAGCATCAGGCAGCAATACATACTACATGTGAGATACATTGAAAAAAATCTTCAATGGATAGGCTAAGGTGGTTTGAAAGAAATGTAACACGAGGATGCTGATTCTAAGCGCCGGGCAGCCATGCGAAGTAACTGCAAACTTAGGGGGTATTTCTCTATCTTTAGACGCCAAGTCAGCGCCTAATTCTCGTGGCAACTTACCGCATAGCATAAAACCGTCAAAGTATCGCTCCCGCGCTCGTTCTTCTACTTCAGCTTAAACCCATCCATCTATTACTTCCTTCATTGTATATGATATCGTTCTATTTCTATTCTCACTTATCTTGACCACTTGGATTTCAATCAGACAGTAGTTTTCATGATGGCAGATCCGATAAGCGTATCATCTGGAATTGTGACTTTGGTAATGTTTACTTTTCAGTCCAGCGTTGCTCTATATCAGACTATACAAAGCTTTAAAAGTAGTAAACGAAGCATACGTGAGCTTGAAGAAGAACTTGGAGCATTGACTGCTGTCTTACAATCACTCAACGATGTTGCCGGGGGACCAAATGTGGATTTTTCGTCATTGGAACTTCCTCTGCGCAGATGTGGTAAAGCTTGTCGAGATTTCGAAAAGTTAATAGGGAAAATTACACAGCATTCCAGTGGATCTCGAACAAGTTTTCGGGATTGGGCGAACTTGACGTATATGGGAGGTGATATCACTGTATTCAAGAACATGATTGCGGGATATAAATCAATCATTATGATCGCTCTTGGAGATGCCAATCTGTAGGTTGAATTTAATATTTTCTCTTCAGATCTAACAATCATAAACAGTCGTACTTCAATAGTCACGGCAGATGTTCTCAAAGACTATAAACGAATGATTGATGATACAACTTCGGATCTTCAAGAACATCTAGAAAGCATCAATGAAAAGTTGGAAGCATTACAGCATCAAGCCCTCAAATCATCCACTCAAGATAATCCTGAACGTCAAATGATGGAAGAAGAGAAATACAGTACCCAAAAGTGTCTCGAGATCTGTGCTGAAGTCACTTTACACATCAGTAAAGTTCAACCAGGAGTCTTTCAGGATATTTCAACTCCGTCAAGAGGCAATCAAGGTCCTATCAGTTCTCTAAATGGCCTCATATTAGCTCGTTCAACTACCAGCGACACTCTGGAATTGTGCAAAGGAACTCTTACGATCACAACTTCAAAGTTGGAATCCCATCTTCAAGACATCGAAAATCGACTTCAGGCTCTTTACTCAGCTTCTAGCAATTTGTCAGATGAACAACAAACTGAGCGTGACAGGATACAAGAAGAACTTAACAGTACGAAACAGGGTTTGGCTATTTGTGCTGAAGCATCAGAAAAAGCTGTTGAGGAACGAGTCAATATCTTGGAAGATGTATCATTAGCCGAGAATGGTCATCAAGTGATTGTCTCAACAATTGGAGATTTAATTTTGGCCAAACGTGTCACTGCTGGACGTGGATCGACACAATGGATGGGTCAAATGTCTGATGCTTCGCTTCAACACCTAACCACTACTCTCTCTCAATCAGCTCTTGAAGTAGTTTCTGATACACAGTATGGAGTTGATTCAAAGTTTGAGGGTCGATACGGTACTGGTATCAAGCTCGATGAAAGCAAGCCGAATATTTCACGTAGCATTTCGAAATGAGAGTCATCACCAGGTCTTCAGTCAAGCTCTTCACAGCGCCAATTTCTCATTCTTTGACGCAATGAAACGCATGATAAGTCAATTAGGGTAAGATCACTTATATGTTCTTAGTTCTTCGATTTCAAGTTCATTCTTTTCATGCCGTATAGAAAATTTGACGATCTAAGTAAACGTGTCTGCCACGGCAGGATATTTATCAATTCCAAACGTAGAATTCAATGTAACCTTACCAGAGATACTCGAATCCTCAAGCCTTACCCATGATTGAACTTCATGAAATGCTAATGTTTTCTGATCGAGCACAATTTGACGTGAACCACGAGTCCAAGATCCATATCCACCATATCCACTATGTCGACCAAAGCACAAAATCAAACCATTCCCTGTTAAATTCATACCTGACAACTCCAAATCCCATCTCACACACCAATCATCACCGTGATCATGACCACTGAATGTAGCTATAAGGCCTTCAATTCCAAGCATGGCTTGCATAAACGGAATATCTTGACCACTATAGTTGTACACAATGCCACTGATACCACCTTGTCCTGCGGTGTAACCTTGTTGAGCCAATGGATTGTCGTCATTGATTCCTGGTTCCTCATTCGGGTTCACTCCTGTTTCCTGGAAAGCCAACATTGCATTGACTGGAATGTGATAGAAGGCCAGAGATGGAATCGTTCTACCATATCGAGTGACAAGCTCTTTGTTTGTTTCACTGAACCAGTTCGAAACCTGTTGTCTCTTTGTCAGCTTGCGTAGAATTCTATATGAGAGCTTTTCGGTGTCAGTACGTCTCTTATATTCCGTTATACATCACGACATGGATACTTTGGTTAGAAGATGTGTAAAGTATTAATCAAATGACATTGAAAGAAACGGTACTTACGGATTCATCAACCCAATTTCCTTGTGGCACTTCGGAACCATCTGAGCTAAGTTCTTGGTAGTAATTACCACCTCGACTATCAAAGAACCATAGAAGAACTTCTGGTACCTCATCGTAAATGTCAAATTCACTGTACGCATAAATCGGAAGATAATAGTTCGAAACACCAGCAAGTTTACCCTGAACCATGCTGTTCGTCAATGAGTAAGGATATCTATGTTCTCTTGCTAGAATGTTTTTGGTTGACAGATTATAATCATTGTCGTGATTTCCATATGTTGATGCCCAAAGTAATCGGCGCTGAACGAGTGGAGCTACAATTTCATCAACGTAGTCGGTTGAGTTTTGCAAAAATGTGTTCTCTCCGGTTATGAGGTCGCCATTCAAGACAACCAATTGCGGACATTCATTGTCCAGAACAGTGTTCATAACACGAGTCGAGTTGACATCTTGCTGTGGACCCCATGTAAGATCTTCCGCTATGAAATATCAGTACAATATTCGACGATGGAAAGCTGGATTATAAGTATCGTGATCTTCACTTGTAAGAAAATCATGGCTTGACATACCTTCGCCATAATGCAAGTCATTGAAAACGCTGATTTGAAAAGTCCCATCTCTGGTGAATCTGAGCTTTTGCTGATCAAAAGGATACTCGATAGCAAATGTCACATCGTCTTGACGCCGGAATTTGCTTGTCGGTGCAGCAAAGCCACTTTTAACTAGTGACATGACTGTGAAGCAAAACCATATGAACGAAATGTGAATCATCTTGAATGAGGCATAGATCTATGCATTGGTGATCATACAGAAGTCGCATTGTGACATTTAGGTCCATATATGAATTTTCCGATTGCCAGACAATGCAGACTGCCTAAACAACATTGGTGCAATACATTTCAAGCCACGTGCAGAGTAAGAGAGATATTAGAAGTCGGAGAAGTAGAAAACAAGACGACCTGCCATTCAAAGCTAACAAGAGCTTCTCACGTTGCTTGATTGTCGAGCGCGAGAGGTTGCGCCACGAAATCTCAATTCCGACCTTCCTGATTTGCGGAAGGATTCGCAGCAGTCAGCGTACATTTTACACTATCACACAATTAGAAGGTCAACTGTCATTCAAACCGCACATTGCATCTTCATCTTTCGGAACTATTCCGTTTCCAATATCAAAAATCTGCACTGTTTATAGAAATCAACCACGAGCGTGAAGATATTACGTATTGGTTCAAATCACAATGGAACAAAGTAGAATCAATGCTATCATAGAGAAATATCCAGGCGTCGAAAAGACTTTCATGACAGGAATAGAGGTACGTAACTAAGATTTGCCAATATATCAGTTTCCTCACGTTCAACAGTCTCATGATGGTCGCGAGCAACAAGTTCATTCATATATTCTTTCTCAACCTTCCCTCAAAGGCAATCCTAGTGCGATTCTTGCAGCAATGGATGAATTCTCTGGTCAGAAAGAATTTCTAATCAGCCTAGGTGAGAATAAAGCCAAAATACTCACCGAAATGATCATTGCCGAAAAGCCAAAGGAATTTGTGGAAGTTGGTGGATATGTTGGATATTCGGCAATACTTGTTGGAGACACCATGCGCTCATACGACACAAAAGCTCAAGTCTGGAGTTTGGAATTGGAAAAACAGTTCGCCACAATCATTGAAGAACTTGTTGAATTTGCTGGTCTATCTGACGTTGTGAAAGTGGTTGTAGGTCCTGCTTCGGATTCTCTCAGAGCCATGAAAGCGGATGGAAGGATTGATCAACCTGATTTCTACTTAATTGACCATGTGGAAGAGCTCTATGTTTCAGAATTCCGGACTATCGAGAGTCTTGGATGCCTAAAGGTTGGAGCAGTGATTGTTGCCGATAATGTAGTTCGTCCTGGAGCTCCAAAATATCGGGAATTCGTCAGACATCACGACCGACTACGCAGTGAAGGAGTTCCATGCTTGATTACTCCCGGAGGACTTGAGGTATGCCTGGAATTAGTGGAAAGCTTCCAATACTAATGAGCTTACAGGATGAATTCGAGGTTAGCCGCGTCATTACATAGATGTACCAGATCAGAAGTCTATTTGTGGACGTAATTCTATCTGATCCAGAAGCATATTAGATCTTCACGCATTCGAACCCATAGCGTGAGTTGTAGAATACGTCTATTCAAGA
>Ga0335072_10005057_pt1 | contig 19457 bp, 9 predicted proteins | sample Lox_Sample_21_FD_206725 | JGI IMG/M metagenome (GOLD analysis project Ga0335072, IMG submission 206725) | Soil microbial communities from Loxahatchee National Wildlife Refuge, Florida, United States - Lox_Sample_2.1 | ecosystem: Environmental > Terrestrial > Soil > Wetlands | place: USA: Florida...
TTACGACAAGCGTCGCCAACGGCTGCGGGGCAACGCTTGCGGCCACGGCCACCTGCAATATCTCGGTCACTTTCAAGCCGGCCGGCGTAGCCAGTTACAGCGCGCTGCTTTCCGTGTCTGACAATGCATCCGGTTCGCCGCAAACGGTATCGCTCACCGGCTCCGGCGCTGCGCAGCCGGTTGCGGCGACCCCTGTGATCCGACCCGCCGGCGGAACATACTTCTCTAACCAGTCGGTCACGCTCAGTGATTCCACCACCGGCGCAACCATCTGCTACACGAGCGACGGATCGACTCCGGTGGGGCAGAACGGAAGCTGCACTACGGGCGCGTCCTACGCAAGCCCCATCGCCATTTCCAGGACCGGCACAACGATTCAAGCGATTGCCACCTTGAACGGCGATCAGAACAGCGTTGTGGCTTCGGCAACGTATACGCTGCAAGTCGCTGCGCCTGTGCTGATGCCGCCCGGCGGAACCTACATCGGCAATCAGTCGGTGTCACTGGGAACCGCAACTCCCAATGCGCTCATTTTCTATACCTCAGACGGCATGACACCAACCAGCAGCTCTGCCCTCTATACCAAGCCGATCCCTGTGACCAGGACCGGCACCGTAATCAAGGCGGTCGCCGAGCTGAGCGGCTATGCCAACAGCGCCGTGTCCGGCGCAACCTACACATTGCTCGCGCCCGCGCTGACGCTGAATCCGGCCTCCCTAAACTTTGGCGCCGTGCCGGAAAAGACAACCAGCGCTGCTCAAACAACCACACTCACCAACTCCGGCACTGCCCAGCTCACCGTGTCGGCGATCCAGTTGACCGGCTCCAACCCAACGAACTTCTCCGAAAGTGACAACTGCCGCAGCAGCAGCCCGCTTGCGCCCAAGGCAACGTGCACCATCACAGTGAAGTTCTCCCCGGCTGCCGTCGCCAGCTATTCAGCCGCCGTCTCCATCACCGACAACGCGGCCGGCTCGCCGCAGTCGATGGCACTCAGTGGCTCCGGCTCGTACGTCGCGCCCCAGGTCACACTGCTGCCCGCCACGCTCGACTTCGGCAACATCACCGAAGGTACAACCAGCGCAGCCAGGCTGGTGACCCTCGCGAACATCGGCACTACAGCGTTCACCATCTCGAGCGCGACCATCACCGGTTCTGGCGCGGCAGCCTTCGCCGCGACCCAGGGCAGCTCGCCTTGCGCGCGGCAGCTCGCGCCCGGCGCGAGCTGCACCTACTCCATCGACTTCACGCCAACCGCGATCGCCGGCTACTCGGCGAGCTTCGAGATCGTCGACACGGTGGACAACATCACCCAAGCAGTCGTGCTGAAGGGTACGGGTACCCCGGTTCCGGCACCGATCGCATCGCTCACTCCGTCGTCACTCTCTTTCTCCGCAACCGCCGGAACCACCAGCACCGCACAAAGCGCAACGCTCAAGAACATCGGCAACGCCCCTCTCGCCATCAGTACGATCGCGCTTGCAGGCGCCGATCCAGGCGACTTCGGCCAGACTAACAACTGCCCGGCATCACTCGTCGCGGGCTCGAGCTGCGCAATTTCCGTCACGTTCACGCCGGCGTCGGCTGCGACCTTCACGGCATCGCTCTCCGTCACGGATAATGCCGCAGGCTCGCCGCAGAGCACGTCGCTCACCGGCACCGGCACCGCCGCACCCGCCGGCAACTTCACCATCGCCGCCTCGCCGGGTTCGCAAACTGTGGATCCGGGCGCGGTGGCCACCTATACCGTCACGGTCCGGGCGACCAACGGAACCTTTCCTAACGCGGTTTCTCTCGCCGCGTCTGGTCTGCCGCCGGGTGCAGCGGCCAGTTTCTCGCCCGCCCAGGTTTCGCCGGGAAGCGGCAGCGCCACCTCCACGCTGAACGTGCAGACAACCGGCGCGCAAAGCGCGCGCTCAGGCGGCGCGTTCCACTGGCCGCTGTCCGCGCCTGTATTGGCAATCATTTTCCTGCTGCCGATGCGAAGGTGGCGTCGACTGTTTGCCGGCAAAACGTTCCTGTTACTGCTCGGGCTCGCGGGGCTGGCCGGCGCACTTTCGCTCACTGGATGCGGCGGCGGATTTGCGCTTCCCGAGCAGCCAAAGACCTATGCGCTCACCATCACCGGTGCCAGCGGCGACAACACGCACTCAACCATCGTCAAGCTCACCGTTCAGTAAAGGAAAAGCCATGCGACTTACGATTCCTCACTCATTGGCTTTGTTGATGGCGGTCGCTCTGGTCACTTCTCCTGCGGCCGCCGCGCAAACGCAACCTTCCTCGGCCGGCCAGCCGCTGCGATCGGAGCTTGCATTCGACTACACCTATATCCGCAGCAATGCGCCTCCGGGTGGATGCGGCTGCTTCAACCTGAACGGGGGCAGCGGTTCCTACGCTTGGGACCTGCGGCCCACGCGCTTCGCACTCGTGGGAGAGGTGACGGGCACGCATGCCGGCTCAATCGGCAGCGGTGCTTACAACCTGACACTCACGGCGTACACCGCCGGCGTCCGCTATCTCGTGCCGGTGCGCGGCCGCGCGCTCCGTCCCTTCGGCCAACTGCTGATCGGCGCGGCTCACGGCGGCGGATCGCTGGTTGAGGGCACCGCACCGCCGGCGCGCGAGCGAACCGTATTTACCGCAAATCTGGGCGGAGGCCTGGACCTGCGCGTCGCGAGGCACTTCTCCATCCGGCTCATCGACGCCAGCTATCTCGTTTCTGTCTTTCAAAACCAGGTAAACGACCACCAAAGTAATCTTCGCCTGAGTGCCGGCGCAGCATTCAGGTTTTGAACGGAAGAAAGATCGTGAACGTCGTTCCCGTCGACCTTCCGCGCTGGCTGCTCCATGCACGTACGTGTCCTTTGTGCCGCTCGACCAGTTGCGCGACAACCCACATGCCGAGTCCGGTTCCGGTATCGGGCTTGGTGGTGAAGAATGGCTCGAACACTCGGCGCAGCGTGGCCCGGCTCATGCCCGCGCCGGAGTCGCAAAAGGTGATACGCATGCCGGCGATGCGGTGGTCACGCCAGTCAACCGACTTCCGCAGACGGATCACAAGCCGTCCCCCGCGCGGCATCGCTTCGATGGCGTTGGACAGCAGGTTGGCGTAGACCTGCTGTATCTCGCCCGGCATGCAGAAGACCGATCCTTCGCTGCGCACACGAACCTCGGCGCTGACCGCGGCGGTCAGCAGTTTGCCGCGGAACATCGCCAGCACCGACTCCACGGCCTCTGACAGCGTGGTTTCGCGCGGTTCCCCTGTCTGGCGATGAAACTTGAGCGTTTGCTGGGTGATGAGGGAGACACGCATCAGCTCTTGGAGCGCGTTGCCGGCCATCTCCCGGGCGCCTTCGACGGTCTCTGCGATCGAGATCAGATATAGCAGATTCGCCACGGCGGCAAGCGGGTTGTTGATCTCATGTGCGACCGATGCGGCCAGCTTTCCCGCCACCGCCAGCTTCTCCGCGCGCAGCATGGCTTCTTCAGCCAGTTTGCGGTGCGTGATGTCGGCCATTACGCCCGCAATGCGCGCAATATTGCCTTCAGCATCGCGCTGGCATTTGCCTTGCGATTCGATCCAGCGAACCGAACCATCCGGCCAGAGCACGCGGTATTGCCGGTGGTAGTCCGCGGCCAATTTCTGAATGCGCTCGAACTCCTCAACCAGCCCATCCCTGTCTTCGGGGTGAACATACTTCAGCCACTCTTCGGGTTCCTCCCCGAATGCGCCCGGCTCGCGCCCCAGCATGCGAAACATTTCGTCGGAGCGATGCACGGTGCCCTGCTTCATGTCCCACACCCATAGCCCCATGCCGTTGGCGCGCAGAGCGATGTTGAGAAGCTCATCGCGGTCGCGGAGGGCGATGCTCGCAGCGGCGCGCTCCTCCGCGAATTGGCGCTCGGTGTCAGCCAGCAGCAGCCGCTGCTGTAGCTGGCCGGTGGCAAGCAGCGCGCGCTGCTGCGCCAGCCGCCGGATGGCCCAGCCAAGAAAGATTGAAAGGAAAAGAAACAGGGTGAGCCGGATCTCCTCGCGCGCGTTCACCAGCGAAACCTGCGCGACCGGCTGGGTAAAGAACAGATGCACAGCGGCCGCGGCGGTGACCGCGCAGAGCACCCCGCCCCACATGCCCAGGAACCATGAAACGAGAATGACGGTGGGGAACGATAACAGGAGCGGAAAAGGCCGCAAGGGGGCGACGGCGTGCGTCAATGTGGTGGCCAATCCTGCGGCGGCGCATCCGAGCAAGCCGCGAATCGGCCACGGCCACCGCTCCATAACTTCGGTGTTGAGGAACTTCAAACGGCTGAAACCTGGCATGCGGCGACTTCTAAGATCACAATAGTTGAGCCAACCTGAAATTGGAAGAATCGAGAGAGCCAGGCGGTGCGCCGGCGGAGAAGTGTAGATTGGTCCCATGAAATGCTGCCCGGCCGATAGGCATATGCCGCGGGACTTCCCGGCGCATGCGCCGCTGTGCATCCTTGCTTTTACGCTGATCGTCGCGGCTGCCGCGGGCTTACCCGCGCAGCAGTCTTCCCCGCCGGAGTATGCCGACGCCGTGCTCATCCTCAAGAAGGATCATCGGCTCGAACTGCTGCGTGCCGGCCAGGTGATTCGGACCTACAAAGTGGCGCTGGGCCGGGGTGGGCTGGCCCCCAAGCAGCGCGCGGGCGACGGGCGCACGCCGGAGGGTCACTTCATCATCGATCGGCGCAACTCGGCCAGCGAGTATCACCTGTCGCTGCATATCTCCTATCCCAACCAGGAAGACCGCAAGCGCGCGGCACAGCTGCACGTTTCGCCCGGCGGCGACATCATGATCCACGGTCTGCCCAACGGAAAGGGATGGATAGGATCGGCGCACCGGCTCTACGACTGGACGCTCGGATGCATCGCCGTCACCGATCCCGAAATCGACGAGATCTGGAAGCTTGTTCCCACGGGAACGCCGGTCGACATCCGGCCCTGACGTCGATCTGCACTGAGCTATTTCCCCGATCGCTGCATGAAGCCGCTCACCTCTGCGTGCGGAATGGCTTCGTGCGCGTAAGTGAACGTGCCGTCTTCCTTGATTTCCCGCGCTGCGCGCACGAAAGCTCCCAGTGCAGCGCGCGCCAGGCTGCCCCCGACGCTGATCCGCCTGGCACCCGCGGACGCAATCTGCTCCACACTGTAGGTCGCACCCTTCAACCCCATCAGAACGTTCACCGGCTTGGCCACCGAAGCGCACACTTCGCGGATCGCGTCGAGGCTGGGCAGGCCTGGAGCATAGACCACGTCGGCGCCGGCCGCCGCAAACGCCTGCAAGCGGCGGATCGTATCGGCGAGATCGCAGCGGTTGCAAAGATAATTCTCGCTGCGCGCGGTTAGCACAAAACCGGCCTTGCGCGCGGCTTCGACCGCTGCACTCACGCGTTCCACGGCGAGAGAGAAATCATAGATCGGATTGTCGCCCGTACCGCTCGAATCCTCGATCGATCCGCCGGCAAGGCCGGCCTGAGCTGCCAGGCGAATCGTCTCCGCGCAAGTCTCGGGCGCATCGCCGAATCCGTTCTGCAGATCGGCAGAGACCGGCAAGTCTGTCGCCTCGACGATCTCGCGGGCGTTCTCGAGAATTCCCTTGCGCGTCAGCATTACCGGCGAGTCCGGCAGGCCCGCATTGAACGCGTATCCCGCGCTGGTCGTCGCCAACGCCTCGAAGCCCAGGGACGCGAGAATCTTCGCCGATCCGGCATTCCACGGATTGGGAATGAGAAAAACTCCCGGACCCCGGTGCAGCGCCTGGAATGCGCTGACTTTTTCTTCACGTGTCATCGTCGCCGCGCTCCATCCATCCTGATTGTGGCATAGCCGCGATCGCCGCGGCAGGCTGAGTGGATCGCATGCGCCCCGCACCATCTCTCTGCGAGAATGGAGAAGAATGATCTCACTGCAAAATGCCGGCAGACGCTTTGGGCCGCGCATCCTTTTTCAGGAGGCGAACTGGCTCATCCGGAAAGAGGAGAAGACTGCACTGGTCGGCGCCAATGGCACCGGTAAATCGACGCTGATGAAGGCGATTGCCGGCCTCGAGCCGCTCGATTACGGCGAAATGCGCCAGACCCGGGGCATCAGTATCGGGTACCTGCCGCAGGAGGGATTGCGGCTCACAGGCCGCACGGTCTTCGATGAGTGCCTGACCGTCTTCGACGAAGTGCGCGAGATGGAACACGAGATCGAGCGTCTGGCCGGTCAGCTTGCCGAACTCGATCACGCCGGACCCGAGTACGCCGCCGCGGCGGAACGATATTCACTGCTGCAGGAGCGATTCCACGCGCTCGACGGTTACGCGCTTGATGCGCAGGTCGGCAGCGTCCTCACTGGCTTGGGATTTGGCAAAGAGGACTGGGCGCGGCTGACCGACGAGTTCTCCGGCGGCTGGCAGATGCGCATTGCGCTGGCCAAGCTGCTGCTGGCCAAGCCTAACCTGCTGCTGCTCGACGAGCCGACCAATCATTTGGACCTGGAAACCCGTAACTGGCTCGAGGACTATCTCCGTGCCTATCCCTTCGGCTACATTCTCATCTCGCACGACCGCTACTTTCTCGATGTCACCATCGATCGCACAGTGGAGATCTGGAACAAGCGCGTCTCGATCTATAACGGTAATTACACAAAGTATCTCGGCCAGAAAGACGAGCGCCGCGCGCAGCTCGAGGCGGCTTATCGCAACCAGCGCGAGCAGATCGAGCACCTCGAAGCCTTCATCAACCGCTTTCGCTATCAGGCGACGAAAGCCAAGCAGGTGCAGAGCCGCATCAAAGAGCTTGAGAAAATCGAGCGCATCGAGATTCCCCCCGAAGAGCCGGTTATTCACTTCAAGTTTCCGCAGCCTGCGCCGTCGGGCCGCATCGTGGTGGAAGCCGACGGATTGGCCAAGAGCTACGGCCCCAAGCAGGTTTTCTCGAATGCACGCTTCACCATCGAGCGCGGCGATCGCATGGCTCTGGTGGGCGTCAACGGCGCAGGCAAGTCCACGCTGATTCGACTGCTCATGCAGCTCGATCCGCCTTCATCCGGCACGGTTCGATGCGGTCACAACGTCGTCAGCGAATACTTCGCGCAGGATCAGTACAAAGTGCTCGACCCCGCGGCGCGCATGTTGGACGACATCAGCCGCGCCGCGCGCAAAGTGCCGGAGGTCGAACTGCGCTCGCTGCTCGGCTGTTTTCTGTTCTCCGGCGACGACGTCTTCAAGCCGCTGGGCGTGCTCTCGGGCGGCGAGCGCAACCGCTACGCTCTGGCGCGCATTCTCGTTTCGCCCTCGAATTTTCTGTTGCTTGACGAGCCGACGAACCACCTCGACATGCGCGCAAAAGATGTGCTTCTGGAAGCCCTCGCGGCGTTCTCTGGCACGGTGCTCTTCGTCTCCCACGACCGGTACTTCATCGACCGGCTGGCGACGCGCATTCTTGAAATCGAAAACGGCGCGATCAACACGTATGAGGGGAATTACGAGGATTATCTTCGCCGTAAGGAATCTCTAGCGGCCGGAGTTCCTGCACCGGCCGCAACGCCAGAGCAGACGGTAAGACCGAAAGCGGCTGAGCTTGGCGTCACCATCGTCATCGAAGGCGGCCCGGAAGAGCGGAACGGCGCCACGGTATCGCCTTCGTCGCGTTCGCGCCGCCTCAATCCCATCAGGCAGAAGCAGATGGAAGAACGCGTCGCGTTTTTGGAGGGGGAGATTCCGCGCGTCGAGTCCTCGATTGCGCACACCGAGGAGCAGCTCGGCGTCTACGTCTCCGCCGCCGAGACGCAGCGGCTGACCGCGCTGGCCGCGTCGTTGCGCGCGCAGCTCAACGAGCTGACGCAGGAGTGGGAAGAGCTGACGCTTCAACTCGAAGGCGCATAAAGACCTCCGGTTCGGCGAAATAGATACGTGAGGTATCGTCAGATACATGCATGGCTTGTCCGCGAAGACCGGTCGGGCGCGGTGTGCGCAACGGGGTGAAGCCCGCCGCGACCGTCATGGCCGGTGACTTCAAGGCAGGCATCTTCCTTTATGACGGCAAGCTAATGCCGCCGTTCGGCGAACCGCCGCAGCTCGAGGCTCGATCGATCGCCGCTGCATGGCGCGCAGCGGCAGAGTCCCCCGGCGCAGACTCGATTCTCCTACTTGTTCGCCTTTGCCGGCGCATACCCCTGCCACAAGTATTCGAGCGCCTCGGGCAGCGTTTGCTCGCGCGTGTCGTGATCCACGTGACCGGCATTGCGCGCAAAAACAAACTGGTAGTGATATCCCTTTGCCGCCAGTGCTTCGGCCATGCGTTCGTTGGCCAGCACCCAGTCATGCATGTTGTCGCGCATCACGTTGGGGTTGAACAGGTCGCGGTCACCCACCTCCATCCAGATGCGGATGGGCTTCGCCGGCGTCTCCGCGATCAGGTGCTCGTGAAACTCCCAGGCGCCATGCGGCGTTGCAGTGCTGTGCGGCCATTGCTGGTTGATGAAGGTCCCGGAGTAGCTGAGCACGCGGTGATAGAGATCGGTGCGGTACCACGCCATCTCCAGCGCGCAGGCGGCGCCGGAGCTGCCTCCGGTAGTGGCGCGGCCATCCGGATCGCGGGTGAGCCGGACGTGGGCGCGGCGCTCGACTTCGGGCAGCACCTCGCTCTCGACGAACTCGGCGTAACGGCCCGACATGGTGTCATATTCAAGGCCCCGCTCGCTGCCTTGCGCGTCGCCGCCGCCGTTGGCGATGGAGATGCCGATCATCACCGGAAGCTTGTGTCCCTCAATCAGGCTATCGAGCGCCGTAAACAGCATCCTGTCCGGTCCATCGGCGCCGACGATGAATGGCGCTTCGCTGCCCGCAACATAGCTGTCCGGGACGTAAACAGCCACTCGGCGCAGGTAGGGCGCGGGATGGCTCGTGGTAACGATCAAGTCCGTGGGGTCCGCCGGGTCGGGTGTTCCGAACGTGCCTGGATCACGCGCGATGCCGGGATAGAGTTTGCTGTCTGCCGAGCTCATCGTGAATTCGAGAATGGTTCCGTGCGGCGTGGCCGGCTCATGGGCCATCTCCGCGGCCGGCATGTGCGTGGGCCCGAGAATGAAATTGCCGTCGGCGTCGGCGGGCGGCACCGCGCCGTCCGGCAGCTCGCGTGCCGCAACATATCCCGGCGAGTGCGGATCGCGCGTGGGTGGCGTGGGGCGCTCGGCGCGCGCCGCTGCTGCCGCCGCTTGGCCAAAGCCAAGGGGTGCCGCAATCGATGCGGCGCAGAAGGCCGCAGCAAGGACTGCCCGGGAGGACGCTCGCAGAAAAAGCACCATGCAGTCATTGTGCCTCAACCGCGGGGCGGTTCCGGATCGCAATGCGCAGTTTTCTCAAGACGGCTCGTGCATAATCAATCTCGATGGCCCCGTTGTGGAATCCCGAGAGCTGGTCGCGGCGGTTGGCCGAGCTCCAAGCGCAGTCCGGCGAGCTGAAGGAAGCACCGCTACGCCGCGATGTCCGCTCACTGGGCACGCTGCTGGGCACGGCGCTGCGGGAGCAGGCCGGCGACGATCTCTTCGCCCACGTCGAAGCGCTGCGCCAGGGCACCATCCGCCGCCGCGACGCCGAAGCGCGCGGCCAGGACGAAGAAGCCGCCCAGCATGCGGCCAAGTCGCTCGAGCTTGTTCATTCGCTGCCGGCCGAGCGCGCCATCCTGCTCACCCGCGCCTTCGCGTTCTACTTCGAGCTCATCAATCTCGCCGAGACCAACCACCGCAAGCGCCGCCGCACGGCTCTCCAGCTCAGCGGAGAGGCCGCGCATCAGCGAGGCTCGCTCGCCGGCACACTGGGCGCCATGAAACATGTCGGCATTGGCCCCAACGAAGCGCTCGAGTTCCTTCGCCGCGTCATGGTGGTGCCCGTCTTTACCGCGCATCCTACTGAGGTAGCGCGGCGCACCGTGATGTTCAAGCGCCGGCGCATCGGCGAGTTCCTGGCTGCGCTCGATCGCATTCCCGTGCCCAGCCAGGACCTGGCGCGCCTCGAAGAGCTGGTGCTCGCCGAAATCACCAGCCTGTGGCAAACCGATGAGGTGCGGTCGCGCCGGCCTACCGTCTACGACGAAATCAAGATGGGCCTCGACTACTACGACGTTTCCATCTTCGAGACGCTGCCCAATTTGTATCGCGAGATCGCCGAAGCATTGCGAGCGGTCTATGGCCTCGAGATCGAGCCGCACATGCTGCCGCAGGTGCTCGCCTTCGGCTCCTGGATCGGCGGCGACCGCGACGGCAATCCATTTGTCACCCCCGAAGTCACACGGGACGCAATTCGCCTGGCGCGCGGTCATCTGCTGCTTTATTACCAGCGCCGGCTCGACGAGATCATCGACCTGCTCACCACCAGCGCGCAGCAGCGCCCGGTGAGCGAGGAGCTGCAAAAGCGCCTCTACTCCTACATCGTGCAGGTCAACACGCCCGAGGCCCAGATCTTCGGCGAACAATACGAGTTCGAGTACTATCGCCGCTTCGTCATTTGCGTGAAGGCGCGGGTGCATCGAACGCTGCAACACCCCGGCCCCTCCGGCGCATCCCTGCCCGTCATGCCGTTCACGCTCAGCGAGGGCCAGGACAAGATCGCGCGGGCGCTGTCGCCTTATAGCTCGACGGCGGGGCTGCTCGATGATCTGGAGACGCTGCGCGATTCGCTGGCGCAAAACTGCGGTGTGCGCATCGCGCGCACGCTGGTCGATCCGCTCATCCTCCAGGTGCGCACCTTCGGCCTCCATCTGCACACACTCGATATCCGCCAGCATGCGCGCGTTCACGCTGCCGCGCTCGACGAGGCCATCGGCGACACCGCGGCTCCATCGCTCTCCGGCGCATTGTCAGAAGAAACTTCCGGCGTTCTCGAGACCTTTCGCGCCGTCGCGGAAGCCAAGCGGGGATGCTCGCCGGAAGTGATTCGCCAGTACGTCATCAGCGGCGCGACGTCGGTGGACGATGTGATTTCAGTGGTGCGGCTGGCCCGGCTCGGCGGAGTGCTTGTCGAAGGATCGGATTGCGAAGACAGAAAAGATCCGGGCCTGATGCCGGTGCCGCTCTTCGAGTCCATCGACGACCTGCGCCGCTCGCCCGCGATCTGCCGCGAGTTGTGGACCCGTCCCGACTACCGTAAGCTCATCGAATCGTGGGACAACTGGCAGGAGGTCATGCTCGGCTACTCCGACTCGAACAAGGACGGAGGCATGCTCACGAGCACTTGGGAGATCTTCCGCGCCCATCGCGACCTGCATGTGGTGGCCCGCGAGTGCGGCGTCAAGCTGCGCCTCTTTCACGGCCGCGGCGGCACCGTGGGCCGCGGCGGCGGGCCTACGCATCGCGCCATCTTCGCCCAGCCCATGGACTCATTCGACGGCCAGCTCCGCATCACCGAGCAGGGCGAGGTGCTCAACTTCAAATACGCCGACGAAGTGCTGGCCGAGCGCAATCTGGAGCTGATGATCGCCGCTTCGCTCGACGCGCTGGCGCGGCCCAACGCCCGCGACGCCGAAGGACATTTCACCGGCGTGCTCAAGCCCGAGTGGGAAGCGGCGCTGGACGAGCTTTCGCAGATCTCGTTGGAGTTCTATCGCAAGCGCATTCTGGAAGACCCCGATGTTGTCATCTACTTTGAGCAGTCCACGCCGGTGGGCGAGTTGGAGCATGCCAAAATCGGCTCGCGGCCCGCGCGCCGCAATGCCTCAACTGCTCTCGGCGATCTGCGCGCCATTCCCTGGGTCTTCGGCTGGACCCAGTCGCGGCTTCTGGTGCCGGCATGGTTCGGCGTGGGCCATGCCGTGGAGCAGTTCTTGGCCGCGCAGCCCGGCGCGCTCGAGCTTCTGCACATCATGGCCCAGGAGTTCCCGCTCTTCATCGATTTGGTTCGCAATGTCGAGATGGCGCTCGGCAAGGTCGATCTGGCCACCGCGCGCCTCTATTCCACTCTGGTTGTCGATTCCGATCTGCGCGAGCGAATCTACGCTTTGTTCGAAGCCGAATTTCATCGCACCGTGCGCGCGGTGCTCGCCATCACCCGGCAATCGGCTCTGCTCGAAACCAACCAGATGCTCGCACACTCCATCCGCCTGCGCAACCCGTATGTCGATCCCATGCACCTCATCCAGGTGGATATGCTGCGCCGCAAGCGCGCCGGCGAAAACACACCGGAAGTGAACCGCGCCATCGCCGCGACCATCAGCGGCATTTCTGCGGGTTTGCGCAACACCGGTTGATCCGTGCGGTGATGGTCGCGCTGGCCTTCCTCCCCGACCAAGTCGGGCGCGCAATTCGTCCCAGCGTTCTGTCTCCTGCCCATGAATTCTTGTTGACTCATCCCATTCCACCCTCTAAAATTCTGCTATGTTGCCCCCGTCCTACAGCCAGCTGGAACCTTCGTGTCGATGTATGGCGAGAGGGTTTCTTCCCTGTCTTGAATTTGCCATTTTTTGCTAATCCCGCTCTGACTTTTCTTGGGGTGAAGCTGGGGTAGTTCTTGCTCCCGAATAGGGCGGGCGCATTGCGCGAGCACTCTACTCGGTAACACATCCCAAATCAACAGATCCATCGGCGCCCACGCAGCCTGATCGCACGCGCGTCGGGACCTTTTGTATCACTTTTTGAGGAGGACCATATGCAAATCATCAGTCGATGGCGGCAGGCATTTCCCGCTCTGCTGGCCCTGCTGCTCCTGGTCTCTGTGCCCGCACTGGCGCAGACTTTCCGCGGCAGCATCAACGGCACCATCACCGACCCTTCAGGAGCAGTAATCCCTGGCGCAAGGGTGACGGCCACCGACGCTGCCACGGCTGTGGCGCGCGACACAATCTCATCCGGTGCGGGGGAGTTCTCGTTTCCTGACCTGCCCCTCGACGCCTACAACATCAAGGTTGAAGCAACCGGCTTCCAGACCACCGAGATTCACGGCGTGCAGGTGCTCGCCGGCAAGATCTACACGCTGCCCGTCAAGCTGACCGTCTCGCAGCAGGCCACCACCGTCGAGGTATCTGCCGATGCACTTACGCTCGATACGACAACCACCACGCAGACCACGACTCTCGAAGAGACCGCGCTGCAGGATGTGCCTCTCAACGGCCGCGACTTCACCCAGCTTCTCGGGTCGTCCGTTTCTTTTGCCGGCTACAACAACTCCGGTTCGGTCAACGGCACGCGTAACGACCAGATCAACTACACGATTGACGGCACGGACAACAACGATCTTTATCTGCAAGTGGATGCCGTGAACCAGGGAGGCATCAGCGGCATAGCCGGCGTGGTGTATCCGGTTGAGGCGCTCGACGAGTACTCGCTGCAGACGACCGGCAACAGCGAATCCGGCCGCAGCCCGGGCGGCAATCTGAACGTGACCACGAAGTCCGGCACCAACCAGTTCCATGGCGACGCATACTACTACAACCGCAACGAGGCGCTGGCCGTTCTCTCGCCATTTGTGACTCCCGGCTCGCCGGAACAACCACTGCGCAACCAGAACTATGGCGCTTCGCTCGGCGGGCCCATCTGGCACGACCGCACATTCTTCTTCCTCACCTATGAGGAGCAGAAATTTGTCATCGGAGAGCCCAATACGGTCACCGAGCCCTCGCCGGCCTATGAGAAGCTGGCGCTCGCAGAGCTGAGCAAATACGGCGTCAAGCCCAGCCAAGTCTCCGAGAATATCCTCAGCACGCTGTGGGATCCAAGCGATATCGCCAACCTTCCCGGGACGCCGGGCAACTATTCGAGCTCCGCGCCGCAGGCCGGCTACAGCCACAACATCGTCGCGAAGCTCGACCACAACTTCAGCGAAAAAAGCCACCTGTCGGGACGCTGGTACTTCGGCCAGGGCTACGCCGATGCTCCTTCCTGCATCTTCGTCTGCTCGTATCTGCCGGAGTATTTCCAGACGGTTCCCTCGCATATCCAGAACTTCAACGTTGTCTGGAACTACAGCATCCACCCGAACCTGACCAACCAGGTTGCCGCCGGCGTCAGCTACTTCATGCAGGACTTTGCCGATGAAGTGCACAGTCAGAATCCACTGACACTGTCCGGTCTCAACACGGGCGCATCTCTTTCCGGCGCTCCGCAGATCGCCATTAATGGATTCGACTCGATCGGCGTTACGCCGACCTCGGGCCGCAACGACATCTCCGGCCAGATCGCCGATACGCTCTCGTGGACGGTCGGCAAACATCAAATTCGCGCCGGCTTGGAATTTCGCCGCTCTTACATCGACCTGTACTACAACTGGGGCGCGCGCGGCGCCTTTAACTTCGGCAGCGGCGGCGTGCTCGGACCCTGGGGAGCCGATAGCTCTGTCAGCGATTCCAACATTCTGACTTTGGCCGACTTTATGGCCGGCTATGCCTATACGTCCAACATCACTCTGGGTACCCAGGAGCGGTTCATTTACACCCACACCGGCAGCCTTTTCACCGAAGACTCTTATCAGGTGATTCCCAAGCTCAATCTGAACCTCGGTCTGCGTTACGACTACCAGCAGCCCTTCTTTACCAACGATCCCAACCTTTCCATCTTTGACCCCAACAATGGCGGCCTCGTTGTAGCCGGCGGCAGCAGCAAGCTGAATTACATCTACAACAGCAATAAGGTCGACCTCTCGCCGCGCTTCGGTCTCTCGTACCAGTTGCTCAATGGAACGGTCGTCCGCGCCAATTACGGCTTGTACTTCGACCAGCCCGCCGGCCAGGCGTTCTTCGGCAACATCGGCATTCCCAACGGCGGCTCCGGCGGCGCCAACAACAACCCGGCCGGCAGCCAACCTAACGAGTCCATCGTTCTCAATACGCCGAATCCAGCGCCCATCTGGACGTTGAACCAGACAACGCCGATCTTTACGCCCGCCGAGGGGCAGCCCACGGGCAGCAACATCGTCTCAATCTATTCCGTGAGCCGCAGTTTCAAAACGCCCTACGCCGAGCTCTTCGGCCTCAACGTCGAGCAGAGCCTCGGCAAATCGTGGCAGGTAAACATCGGCTACGTGGGCTCGGTCAGCCGCCACAACCTGGTCCTTCAGGACATCAACCAGAATGCGCTGGGAGGCGATCAGAACTCCTCGACGGTGACCGTCGGGGCAAACACGTTCCCCTACCAGCAGTCCACGCGTCCCTACTTCAGCCAGTTCCCCAACTTCGGCATCATCAACCAGGTCAACTCCGCTGCTTCCTCCAGCTACAACGCGCTGCAGGTAACGCTGCGCAGCAGCACCTGGCATGGGCTTAACAGCCAGTTCGCTTACGCCTGGAGCCACAATTTGGACGACTCCAGCCAGTTTAATGCGATCCCTCAGAACTCTCTCAATCTGGCCGGCGACTGGGGCAACGCGAACCAGGACATTCGCAACCACTTCGCCTCGTATCTGAACTACGCCATTCCTGGCCTCTCCTACGGACCGAAGATCCTGACGCATGGCTGGGAACTCAACAGCATCCTCAAGTTCCAGAACGGCGAGCCGGTCAACGTGCTCACCGGCGCTGACAACAGCGGCACGGCCGAGGGCGAGGACCGCGCCAATAAGACTGGTCCCGCCGTCAACAGCGACCGTTCGGTGCAGAGTCACTCCTATGCGCAGTACCTTAATCCGAACAGCTTCTCTGTGCCAACGAACGGCACCTATGGCAATCTGGGCCGCAACCAGGTGATTGGCCCAGGTTTCGGAGACGTGGATCTGTCGCTTTTGAAGAACATTCCGATCTACCGTGAACGCGTCCGCGCGCAGTTCCGCGTGGAAATGTTCAACGTCTTCAACCGCATCAACCTCGCGCAGCCGCTGAACAACCTTGGCTACGGGCCCGCTTTTGGCTGGAGCACCTCGACCATCGGCGTCTCCTACGGCGCGCCGGGCATTGGCTCCGGCGAGCCCTACAACACGCAGCTTGCCCTGAAGATCCTCTTCTAGAAGTCTTCGGGTCAATTCCCTGAGCCGGCCATTCGTGGCCGGCTCATGCTTTCGTGGAAGTTGCTCTTTGCGGCCGGGCCGGCTTTTGTTGAAAGCGGCACGGCGGGCCGCATTCTCTCTTCCCTAGCGATTCGCCGCGACGTTCCGCGGCATCTCCGCAAGCCAGCACAACACCGGCTGGCGAGCCGGTTTCGCTTCACATCCGGCGGTGCGCGTTCGCACGCAGGCGTTCAACGCAGCGGCCAAGAGCGATACTCTTGAATCAGCAATGTCCAACGATCCGCAAGGGGTCGAGGGGAAAGGGTTGCCGTGCGCAGCGCTTTCGCTGTTCTTCGCGCGCTAATTCTGTGTTGTTTCCTTGCCCGCCTGGGTTGCTTCGCGGCCAGAGCTGACGATCTGAAACCGCGGGTCATCGTATTTGTCCACGGCTTTCACGGCAGCCGCGAGACTTGGCGCGCCGCCAATGGCGCCTACTGGCCGCAGCTCATTCAGACAGATCCGCATTTCCAGAACTCAGACGTCGTGATCGCCGAATATCCGACCCCCTCGGTGCGCGGGCGGTATTCAACAACCCAGCTTGCCGAGATTCTTTGGCAGGGGCTGAAACGCCAGCGGGTGTGGGAGCATCGCGAAGTCGTGTTCGTCGCTCACAGCCTGGGTGGAATTCTCACTGAAGAGATGCTGCTGGACCACCCCGCCGATGCCGCGCGCGTTGCGTTCGTCGTCTCTTACGCAACCCCGCACGAGGGATCGTTTGTCGCCAGCTTGGCCAAGATCTACGACAGCGATCCGCTCCTGACCGATTTGCGCAGCAGCAACGACAACAGCTTTCTGATGGATCTTGAACAGAAATGGAGAAGCACGCAATCGGTCACCAGGATCCATCGCTATTGTGCCTTCGAATCGCTCGATACCGGGGCCGGCGCCGGCATCGGCCGCTACCTCGGCGCGCATGTTCGAGTTGTCAGCTACTACAGCGCGACCTATGGTTGCGACACCGACACACCGCCGCAGAAGATCGTCGCCGATCATATCGACATCGTGCGGCCCGCCAGCCGATCGGCCGAGGCCTACACGTTTTTCGCCAGGGTTTACCACAACAACCCCATCATCGATGTGGCTGAAACCATCCGCGACTATAAAGTCTCCGGCCTCAGAGTCGACTGCAACCGCACCAACTCCGCCGATGACCTGCAGGTCCCGGTCGCACTGGATCCATCCGCACACGAGCAGGTTCTGTCTGCCGAGGCCGAATTGGTGGAGACGGAGAAGATTCGCGACATAACGCCTCCGGTGGTGAAGAAGATCGATCCCAATGGGATCGCGCACATTTCGTACTCGTTCCATGGACAGGGCCGGGGCCTGCTTCTCGGGTGCCCTGCCGGCCGTGCGTCGCTCCTGGTGCATTTTAAGATCCGCAGTGAAGCGCCGGTCAGGGAGTGACGCCGCAATCCGGCGAAGAAGCTCGACAGCAGCGCAATGGAACGCCTGCCGCAGCGCTTTGCGGCTTCTGCCTCCCAGGCCGACGCTGCGCTGGGCCGTTTCGCCGCCTTCTTATTGCGCTGAGCCGCTGCCCATAGCCGGGGCGGCGTCCATCCGCGCTCTGCGTCCTCCTGATAAGATTGAATCGGCCGCACTGTGCGGCCACTCGCATTCATCTCACTCATTTTCTCCCCAACCTGCGGCCCATTGGCCGGTCCATTGAAGGACATCCGCACTCGTGAACCAGACGATACGCAATATCGCCATCATCGCCCATGTCGACCACGGCAAGACCACGCTGGTTGACGCCATGCTGCGCCAGTCGGGCACCTTTCGCGCCAACGAGCAGGTGGCTGAGCGCGTGATGGACTCCAACGAGCTCGAGCGCGAGCGCGGCATCACTATTCTCGCCAAGAACACGGCCATTCATTACAAAGGCACAAAGATCAATATCGTGGATACGCCCGGCCACGCCGACTTCGGCGGCGAAGTGGAACGCGCGCTCAAGATGGTCGACGGCGTCATGTTGCTGGTCGATGCCGCCGAGGGCCCGCTGCCGCAGACGCGCTATGTGCTGGCCAAGGCGCTCGAGGCCAAACTCCCGCCCATCGTGGTCATCAACAAGATCGACCGGCCCGATGCGCGCCCGCAGGAAGTGCTGAACGAGATTTACGACCTTTTCATCGATCTCGATGCCGATGAGTCGCAGCTCGATTTTCCCGTGCTCTATGCCATCGCCAAGCAAGGCACGGCAAGTCGCGATCTTGCCGCGCCCGGCGTCGATCTCGAGCCTCTCTTCGAGACCATCGTCTCCACCATCCCCGTCGCTTCCGGCGACCCCGCAGCCCCGCTGCAAATCCTCGTCGCCAACCTTGACTATTCCGACTACTTCGGCCGCATCGCCATCTGCCGCGTCTTCCAGGGCACGCTGCATGCCGGCGACGAAGCGAACATCTCGCGCCGCGACGGCTCGCTCTACAAGACGCGCATCACCAAGCTCTTCACCTTTTCGGGACTCAAGCGCACTGAAACCGAGGAGACGACGCTCGGCGATATCGTTGCCGTCGCCGGAGTGGAGGGCATCACCATTGGCGAGACGATTACCAGCGTAGAAACTCCCTCGCCCCTGCCCCTCATCGTCATCGACGAGCCCACCATCGCCATCCAGTTCAGCGTGAATACCTCGCCCTTCGCCGGCCGCGAAGGTACTTACGTGACCAGTCGCAATTTGCGCGAGCGGCTCCAGAAGGAGCTGCTCACCAACGTCTCCATCCGCGTAGAAGAAACCGGGTCGCCCGACGCCTTCAAAGTCCTCGGCCGCGGCGAGCTGCAGCTCGCCATTCTCATCGAGATGATGCGGCGCGAAGGTTACGAGCTCAACGCCGGCCGGCCCGAGATCGTGACCAAGATCGTCGACGGCACGCGCATGGAGCCGGTCGAGCATCTCACCATCGACGTGCCCGAAACCTATACCGGCGTAGTGATCGAGAAGCTCGGCCCGCGCAAGGGCGAGATGACCAAGATGCACAATCACGGCTCGGGCCGCGTGCGCATAGAGTTCCGCGTGCCCAGCCGCGGTCTCATCGGCCTGCGCAGCGAAATGCTGACCGAGACGCGCGGAACCATCGTGATGAACGCGCTCTTCGACGGGTACATTCCCTATCAGGGCGAGATTCCGCAGCGGCCCACCGGCGCGCTCATCGCCGACCGGCAGGGACTTACAACGACTTACTCGCTCAACGGCCTGCAGGAACGCGGGCGACTCTTTGTCGGCCCCGGTGTCGACGTTTACGAAGGCATGATCGTCGGCGAGCACTCGCGCGACAACGATCTCGACGTCAATGTCGTGCGCGAAAAAAAGATGACCAACATGCGTGCGTCGACGTCCGACGAAGCCATCCGTCTCGTCCCGCACACGACGCTGAACTTAGAACAGTCCATTGAATTCATCGCCGACGACGAGTTAGTGGAAGTCACTCCCAAGTCACTGCGCCTGCGCAAGAAGATACTCCAGGCCAACCGGCGGCCCAAAAGATG
>Ga0335072_10005058_pt1 | contig 19456 bp, 14 predicted proteins | sample Lox_Sample_21_FD_206725 | JGI IMG/M metagenome (GOLD analysis project Ga0335072, IMG submission 206725) | Soil microbial communities from Loxahatchee National Wildlife Refuge, Florida, United States - Lox_Sample_2.1 | ecosystem: Environmental > Terrestrial > Soil > Wetlands | place: USA...
ATTGCTGGCCGTTGCTGCCGGAGGGCGCTTTCAAAAAATGTCCCTGATCTTTCATGGAACCGCGTACCTGCTCACCGCTGCAGCTCTGTCGGGGTTGTTAGCCTATTTTGCTCAATCACTTTTTGGTATTTCACCGGGTTCGCCGGGATGGAAGATCGCTCTGGTATCGGCCAGCGCGGCCGTCTGCTACGTGACTGCTTCGCGAAGCAGGGCGGATGCGTGGGAGACGCATGCGCTTCAACTCACTCTAGGCGCTCTTGCTGCCGCAGGGCTGGTGGCACTGCTGGTTGAGGGGCTGGTGGCAATGGCATCGGCGGAGATGGTGCTCGCAAGCCATCATCTGGCATTTATCAGGACATTGATGTTGTGCTTTGCCGCCCTGGTGTTGGTGTTCAGCGGCGCTCAATGGCAACGTCGCGAACTGAGCTGGCTGGGTTACGCCACGGTCGCAATGGCCGCGGTGAAGCTGATTGCCGAGGATTTGCGCCACGGCCACCTCGCATACATTGCAGCCTCCATTTGTTTGTTTGCGCTCACTCTCATCGCCGCACCGCGGGTTGCACGGGTGCGGCTGAGTGCCTGAGACGCAAATCGTGCGACAGCACAATTTTCGGCGAAGCTCAAAATTAGACTTTGCAAGTGACTGATTCTAAAATTGGTCGGGACGGGCAGATTTGAACTGCCGACCCCTCGCACCCCAAGCGAGTGCTCTACCAGGCTGAGCCACGTCCCGACACAAGACGAACCGGCCCGTTGCGAGCCGGTTTCAGGGGTTCTCGATTAGTTTACACCGGTGCGCTGACAGCGCCTAAATCACTGCGCGGGCGGCACGTACTCCGACGGCAACGCCGAGCCGGCGCCGAAGAAGAAATCTTCCATCTGCTCAACGAGGAACTGCTGCGCCTGGGGGGTCCAGGGCTGCAGCCGGTACTCGTTCAGCAGCATCTTTTGTCGGTCGACCCACTCCGACCACGCGGCCTTTGAGACGTTTTTGTAGATCTTCTGGCCAAACTCCGAGTCGAAGGGCGGCTCATCGAGGCCCTCCATCTCCTTCTTGTAACGAACGCAGAAAACAGTATGCGCCATGCCTTGCCCCCGTCTTTCATTGTATTGGATTTGGAACATTGCTACCCGATTCGCGCAATCTTCATAATCGCGGCCTTTATTTCTCGTCGCGAAGCCGGCGGCCCCTTACGGCCTCGCTTTGACGCGTAAGTTGTTGTGCGGCAAGCTTCATGAAAATTGGGAAGAATTTATAGCCGTTCCGCAAAAAGCCGATGCAGAATGCCTTGCATGGTGGACTTGGGTGATCCCCGGGCCCGTGCAGCGCCCTCCCCTCAACCTACTCCGGAGTCCGGCTGTAAGCGTGGCCGGGCGTAGATGCCGCGCGAGCCAACCGACCTCTTTCAAGACCCAGGTTCCGGAGGAACGAACGTGCCTGAAGAAACTGTCCACACCGGACTGAGCGAGACAGCCGCATCCGGACTCGCTTATCTCACTTTTATTCCGGCGATCATTTTTCTGGTGGTCGCACCCTACAACCAGAACGCCAACGTGCGCTTCCACGCCTGGCAATCGATCTTCTTGTCCATCGCCTGGACGGCGGTATGGATCGTGCTGGTCGTCATCGGCGTCATTCCGGTTCTCAACTTTCTCGACGTCGTGCTTACCCCGCTGGTGGCCATCGGATTCCTGATCTTGTGGGTCCTGGCGCTCGTCCAGGCGTTCCAAGGCAAACGGTTCAAGATTCCCGTACTCGGCGACTTGGCACTGAAGCAGGCCAGCGGCAGCGGATTCTAAACAACGACCGCAGCTTCGCATCGTGCAGCATCAGCGCCTGCGGCCCTTTTTCCCGAATCGCCGCTTGGCTCTCGCGGTCGCGGGCGTAGCGCCTTTGTGTTTATTCGTTTTGCTTTTTCCGTTTTTCGCAGATTTCGCAGGCCGGTGGCTTTCTGTCGCGTCTTCCACAATTGAGAACTGGAGCTTTCGCTCTTGGGCAAGAATCCGATCGAGGATCACTTGCACGCGGTCCCCGGCTCTGAAGCGACGGCCCCATCGTTCGCCCACGATTTCATGGGTGTTCTCGCGCCATATGTAGCGGTCACCTTGAAGCGTATCGATGGGAACCAGTCCCTCGACGAATAAATCCGTGAGTTCGACAAACAGGCCGAACTTGGCAGGATTCAAAACCAGCGCGGCAAATTCCTCACCCACCCTGTCCTGCATGAACCGCACCTTCTTCCACTCCACCAATTCGCGCTCGGCCTCAGCAGCGCGTCGCTCGGTCTGGCTGGCTTCGTCGGCAATCTGCTTGAGTTCGAGTTCGGGGATAGGTGGGTCACCTTTAGAAGGGACGGGTGGCTCATCCTTAAAACTGAGCTGCCCCATCTTTGGCGCGTTTTTAATCTTGCGCCAAGGGTGGGAGACCACCATCCTGGGTTCGCCACTTTCGTTGGGATGCGTCCATGGCGAGGCCTGCCGGCCTTCCGCGACTTCACCACAGCTTTGAACACCGGCCCGCAGCAGAGCTTTGGCAATGCGGTGCACAATCAGATCGGGATAGCGACGGATGGGCGACGTGAAGTGCGTATACGTGGGAGCGGCCAGCGCAAAATGGCCCTCGTTAACTTCTGAGTAGCGCGCTTGGCGCAGCGAACGCAACATCAAGTAGCTGACGATGCGCTCTTCGGGTTTGCCCTCAATGCGCGCAGCAAGTTTCTGGTACATCTTCGGAGTTACCGCAATATCTTCAGCCACTTCGTGCGTGCGCGGCCTGCGCCCCTGGCCGTACGATTCGCGCCGCTCGGCCTTGGTTTGTATCTTGGCCACCGGCAATGGCCCGAGACCAAGCGAGTAGCCGAAGCTCGCGGCAAGCTCTTCAAACTGAACCACGCGCCTTGGCTCAGGCTTCTCGTGTATGCGGTAGATCGAAAGCACGCCGAGATCCTCGATCCATGTAGCCACACACTCGTTCGCAGCCAGCATGAACTCCTCAATGATGCGGTTGGCCCATGTGCGCTCGGCGCGCGTAACGCCGCGCATCTGGCCCTGTTCGTCGAACTCGATGACTGGCTCGGGCAGATCGAAATCGATTGAGCCGCGCTCTTCGCGCCGTTTGTTCATCTTTACGGCCAGCCGCTGCATCCGCTCGAAGCGCTCCCTCGCCTTTCGGCCGGGGTCGAGCTCGCCGGTGAGAATCGCGTGCACCGCGGTGTAGGTCATGCGCGCCGCCGACCGGATTACGCCTTCAACGATCTCGTAACTCTCGATGCGTCCGTCGGCATCGAGTTGCATAATGCAGCTCAACACAAATCGATCTGCATTGGGGCGCAGACTGCAGATATCGGTCGAAAGTTCCTGCGGCAGCATGGGAATCGCCCGATCGGGAAAATACACGCTCGTGCCGCGCAGACGCGCCTCGAGATCGAGATTGGAGCCCTCGCGCACGTACTCGGCAACATCGGCGATGTGCACCTGCAGCTCATATCCGGCGCCGTCGGCACGCTCTGTCACAAGAACAGCGTCGTCAAAATCCTTTGCCGTCTCGCCGTCGATGGTCACAATCGGCAGAGAGCGAAAATCCCGCCGCCGCGCAATATCCTCCTGGTCGAGATGCGCCACTGCGCGAGCTTCGGCCAGCACCGCTTCGGGAAAGATTCGCGGCAGTTGGTGCTTGCGAATCATCATCTCCACGTCGACGCCGAAGTCATCGGGATCGCCCACGACTTCAATCACGCGTCCGATCGGAGGCCGCGTGGGCGTGGGCCAGCTCGTGATCTCCACATCGACGACAAGGCCCTCGAGGCTCTCCTTTTTGTGACGAGTGTCAGCTTCAGCGCCAAGCACGCGATGCGGCGTGCCTCCCGCGTCTTCTCGAGGAATCTCCGCGCCCGGCGGAATCACGATGGCCTGCGTCATGCGTTCGTCAAACGGAACAACACTGTGTCCCATCGAACGATCCGATCGTGCATAGTGAAACACTCCGACGACCGTCGCGTTGCGCCGTTCCATCACTCGCACAATCCGTCCCTGGCGCCGTCCGTCGGATTTGGGTGGATCAAGCTCCACCAGCACCTGGTCGCCCTGCATGGCCCCGTTGATCTCGTTCGGCGGGATGAAGACGTCTTCGTCGAGACCGGCCGAATTTTGGCGCGCCGCGGCCTGCCCCGCATTGGGGCGCACAAATCCGAATCCGTCGCGATGCAGATCGAGCCGCCCGGCAATCAGGTTGTCACGCATGCCCGCCGCAGTTGCCTGCGGCGCTTTTGGAATGCTCCACATCTCGCGGTCGACTTTGGTAAGCTCTCCGCGCGCGGTGAGCCGGGCCAACTGCTCGAGCAGCAGCCGGCGCTCGCGCCCGCCGCCCAGGCCCATCTCGCGCACCAATTGCTTGTAGCCCGCCTTGCCTCCGGCCGCGCGTGCAATCCGCGCCACCAGCTCCCGATCGGTCATAGCTCAAGAGTAGGGCATGCCGGGAGTCCAGTGCCTGTTTGTCCTTTTCCTGGATTTGCGCTACGCTTCACCGTTGCTCGCACCAAAAGCCTTGAATGTTGGGAAAGTGGTCCGTCGTGCGTTATCTCACAGTGTTTTTTGCCGTTCTGCTGTTGGTGCCCGCACTCCTTTTGTGCCAGGCTCACCTCAAGCCGGTGAAACAGATCGGTGTCGGCTGGCAGACCGACAAGTGGGGCTGGATGAGCTACGTGGCGTTTAATCACGACGGCACTCTGGTGGCCTCGGACGGCGCAACAGCTCCCGACGATGTATCCGGTAACCTGAGCTTTTGGACTTTTCCTGAAGGGCGTCTCTCCAAGAAGATCGCGGAAAGTCCCGCAGAGTTATCGAATGACTGGAGGTATTACGCTAGCTCGCGTGAGGTGGTAGAGATCGCAACTGGACGAAGAATCGTCACCTTTGCAGAAAACGATTATCCAATCGTCGCTTTCAGCCCAGACAGCCGGTATCTTGCCGAATCGATCTCCGGTAAGGGTCTCAAAGAGCAACGCATCAAGGTCATTGAACTCTCGAGTGGAAGGCAGGTCAGCTCCTTCGGACAGCATCAGGTGTTTTCGATGGCAATAAGCCCCGACGGAACCACGCTGGCGTCGGGCTACTGGAATGTGGTGGCGCTGTGGAACCCGCTTTCGGGCAATGAGCTTGGCACTCTTGAAGGATTTGGCCGCTACGTGGGGTCGCTTTCATTCAGTCCTGATGGCAAATGGCTAGCCGCCAGTACCGACTTCGGAGGCGTGGAACTGTGGAACCTGCAGACTCGGGCAAGGCTCTGGACCCTCAAATTCGATGGCGGGTACGTCTCGCAGCCAGCCTTCAGTCATGACGGCAAATTGCTGGCAGTTGGCGTCTATGGCACGGGGACGTTATGGCTGATTGATGCAGGTGCAGGCAAAATTCTCGATCAGCAGAGAATCTCCGACCTCGGTTGTGGATCGGCAGCTTTCAGTCCTGACGATCGCTATCTGATCGCGCCTTCAACTGGCGGGCTCATCAAATGGCCCTACGACCGGGGCGGAACGATTCGCGTTTTCGAAGTGACACAACATTGACGGTCAACGCTCGATTGGACTTTGTCTGGGCCGAATAAAATGTTCGTCCAATCCGGATCTCAGTCTCGTCCAATCCGGATCTCAGTCTCGTCCAATCCGGATTATAGAATCGTCCATTTCGGATTTATGGTGTCGAATCGAACTCGAAAATGGCGGTACGATCGTCCCCACAGGCAGACCGCTATCCCCACAGGCATGCAAGCGGCGCGGCAAACATCCGGTCGCCGAACGGCACGCTTTTATCGCCGTCGTAAAGCACCAATCCGGACCTGAAATCCGCCCCGCAGGTCTCGGCCAGCTTGCGCAGCCCTTTGAAGTCGCTTGCATTCGCCGTGGCGCTGGCCTTCACCTCGATGCCTACCACCGCGCCCGCATCGTCCTCCACCACAAAGTCCACTTCGTCCTGATCCTTGTCGCGGTAGTGAAACAGCGCGCACCCGCTGCCGCTCCACGCGATCTGCTTGATCAGCTCGGTGTAAACAAATGTCTCGAGCAGGCTGCCGAAAACTCCGCGATCCAGCCGAATGCGCTCGGGCGTAACCGCCAGCAGCGTGGCCAGCAGCCCCGAATCGAGAAAGTGCAGCTTTGGCGTCTTTATCAGCCGCTTCAACCGATTGCGGAACCATGGCTCGAGGCGCCGCACCAGGTAGAGCTGCTCCAGAATGCCGATGTACTTTCGCGTCGTCTTGTCGTCGAAGCCGACCCGGGCGCCGATCTCGGTGAAATTCGTCAACTGTCCGGAATGATGCGCCAGCACCTGCAGGAGCCGCGGCATCTGGGCCAGTTTCTCCACCTCGGCAATGTCGCGCACGTCCCGCTGCACAATCGCCCTGATGTAGTCACGCGCCCATGCCCGCCGCCGCTGCGGCTGTCTGCGCCGCAGCATCTCGGGATAGCCCCCGGTCACGACGGCGTCCACCAGTTGTCTGCCGGTCATGGTTTCGCCGCATCTGCCGGCCTTTCCCGCGAAGGCCGCCTCGAGAAATCCCGGCTTGCGCCCGCGGATCTCAGCCTGCGAAAGCGGCAGCAGGTTCACGATCTCCATACGGCCGGCGAGACTTTCCGATACCAGCAGAACGGCGAGCAGGTTGGCCGAACCGGTAAGCAGGAAGCGCCCGGGGCGCCGGTTCTCGTCCACCGACATCTTGATTGCCCGCAGAAGATCGGGGGTCCGCTGAACCTCGTCGATGGTCGCCTTGTTGAGGCGGCGCACCAGCCCCGCGGGGTCGGCGCGCGCCGATTCCAGCACGGTATCGTCGTCCATGGTGAAAAATTCGCGCCCCGCTCCAACCATGGATCGCACCAGCGTAGTCTTGCCGCACTGTCGCGGCCCGGTCACCAGCACCACCGGCGTATCCTTCAGCGCGGTGCGGAGCTGCGCGGCCGCAAAGCGTGGAAAAAGCTGCTTTCTGTGTTCGTTCATTTCGGATAACAGGCCCGTCCAATCCGGATTATACTCTCGTCCAATCCGGATTTAAAGAGCGTCCAATCCGGATTAAAAGGCCGTCTAATTCGGATTCAAGCCCCGCCCGGTCCGGACTGTCATGCTGTGGACGGCTCCTTCTTCCCCCTCCCGCATGCCGCCCTGCCGGCATAATCCTGCCCGGCACGCGCGGCTGCCGGCACCAGTAATCGCGGCTCAGCCGGCTGTTGTCATCCCCGGTTCATTCCCCGCAACATTCCGCGCATCCTGTTTCCGCGCTTCGACCCCCGTCGCCCGGCACGCTAAAATAGCGTGGACGGAAGAAAACCCGGCACGGGGGAACTGATCGATTTCAGGCCCTAGCCGCGCCGGATATGGGGTTTGCCGAGGGCTTCAAAGCAAGACGGCAGTTCTCATTCACTTTTTGGCTGCGATCATGCCATTGGCACGCCTTGGCAACTCCCCCGGTCCCTGTGCTGGGACAGAAAAGGAACTACCGTGAGCGCAATGTGGAAACCAAGTCAGACCGGATCGATTAACCCCAACCCAACGCCGGAGCCGCCGCGGGCCGCGCCGCCGGCGCCGCCCGTGGAGGCGCCCGCGCGCCCGCAGGCCGTTACCGGCGAGCAGGCCACCATCAGCAAGGGCCTGTTCATCAAGGGCGAGATTACCGGGTCCGAATCGCTTTACATCGACGGCAAAGTGGAGGGCAGCCTCAACCTGCCCGGTAATCGGGTGACCATCGGGCGCAACGGCCAGGTGGCGGCCAACATTGTTGCGCGCGAGATTGTGGTCCTGGGCAAGGTCAAAGGCAATGTCACGGCCTCTGACCGGGTGGACATTCGTGCCGAGGGCTCGCTCAATGGCGACGTGGCTGCCGCCCGCATCAGCATCGAAGACGGCGCTTTCTTCAAAGGGGGCATCGACATTCGCAAGCCGGATACGAAGCCCGCCGCGGCTCCGGCGGCGCATACGCCCGAGCCCGTCAAGGTTGGCTGATAGGGATTTGCTGACAAGGGTTGGCTGATAAGGTTGGATAGCAGTCCGATCCCTTTAACCGGTTTCCGCCCGATCCGCACACTCCCGGCACAGCGAGGGGCGTGCGGATTTTCGGGGCGTTATCGGCTTGCCGCGCGGGGGATGGGTTTAACGCGGCTTCAAGCCGAGCCGCTTCATGGTGACGCGGGGCAGCGCCGAGCCGGTTTTTTCAAGCACCGTCTTTGCCAGCAGCACCCATGCGATTGTCCCTGCGGCCAGAATTGCCGCATCGGCTGCGCGCGTGTGATGCGCCCAGTGCGCCGCGCTCAGATGCACGCGCGTCCAAGCGAAAGCCCAGGTCAACAACCCCACCCCAATGCCCCCGGTAACTCCCGCAAGCAGGCATCGGCCCATCTCGGCGTAATCGAGGCTGGCCAGCGATACCATGCGCTTCTTGTGCAGCAGCAGCGCAATCGCCAGCGTCTGCATGGCGATTCCGATGTCTGAGGCGAATGCCAGCCCCATCGCACCGCGCGCGTGATACAGCGCATGGTAGATGAACAGCGAAACCAGCGTGACGACAGTCCCTGCAATCATGGGCGTCATGGTGTTTCCTGCCGCGTAGAATGCGCGTGCGTACACCGCCTGCGCCGACCACAGGAACAAAGCCAGCGAAAACACCGCGAAGTAAGCGGCGCAGTCTTGCGCGTCCGCCGGAGTGAATCGCCCTCCGGTAAATACAAGGTCGATGGCAGGAAGCGCCAGCGTGATCATCCCCGACGTTATCAGCAGGCTCAGGCTTGCGACCCGCGAAACCGCGTCGGCCACTCCGGTTGCAAACTCGTACCGCTGTTCTTTCGCCCACAGGGTCGCGAAAAAGGGCATTGAAGCCGCGCCGGCCGCCTGCGCCAGCATCGCCATCGGCGCCGTGAAGAGTTGCTTGGCGTAGCTCATCAGCGACACCGCGCCGCCCACGTTCGAAGCAAAGTGCGAAATGATCCAGTTGTCGGCGGTCACCAGCGTCACTCCCGCCATCAGCGGCAGCGATAGCTTCACCCATTCGCGAAGACCCTCGTCGTGCCAGTCCAGAATCCAGCGGTAGTGTGTTCCCGTCCGCCGGGCAAAGAACCAGTTCAGCAGGAAAGGCCCGCAGAACGCTCCAGCCACGGTGCCCAGCGCCAGCGACGATGGGCCCAGCTTCTTCTCCAGCATCACGCCGCCGAAAATCGTGCCCAGGCTGTAGATGAGCGGAGCCACCGCCTGCACGCTGAACTGCTTGCGTACCAGCAGCACTGCGCCAAACACTCCTCCCGCAAAAAAGCAGAGCTGGGCCGGCAGCAGGATGCGCGTAAGTTTGGTGCAAAGCGCGGCCTTCGCCGCGTCGAATCCGTTGAACCACCAATGCACGTAATACGGCGCGAAGATCTCGGCCAGCACAATCGCCGCGCCCAGCACCAGGTACATCGTCGAGAGGATGACTGAGAGCGAGCGGTTGGCCTGTTCGTCCTGCCCGGCCTCGCGGTAGCGCGTCAGGATGGCGACAAAACTGATCGACGCCGCCCCGCCGACCAGAAAATACGAGATCATGTCGGGCAGCACGAATGCCCCGTTGAACGCATCGGCATTTACGCCGCTTCCAAACAGCCAGGCAATGTACTTTACCCTCACCAGCCCGATGATCCGCGACAGAAAGGCCGAAGCCATCAGCACTGCCGTCGCCGAGAAGACACTGTGCGAACGGGAAGGGCGAAACAGGTCGAGTCCCCGAGCCCATCGCGAATGCGGGCGGGGATTGGGTTCAGTTGAGGGCGAGCTTGCCACTAAAGTCGATTTTATCGTTGCCGCCGATTCGATTCGCTGCTCGGAATCCGGATTGATACGCGTATGCTGTGTGCATGCGGCTCTCTCCTCGACTCACCGCCACACTCACATTGTTCCTTGCCTTCGCCACCGGATTTTCGCAATCCATTCGCGGCCGCAGCGGCATCACGCTGCCTCCGCCGCCCGAGGTCAAGTCAACTCCGGTCACTGACGACTACTTCGGCACCAAAGTCGTCGATAACTACCGCTGGCTCGAGGACGAGAAGAGCGACGCCACGCAGGCCTTCATCGACGCGGAAAACAACTATACAGACCGCTATTTCAAACAGGACCGCATCTACTCCCAGATTCCCGATCAGCTCGGGAGCCTGATCGACGTGACCGAAACTACCGCGCCGGTCGAGCGCAACGATAATTACTTTTTCATGCGCCGTCTTGGCGGCGAGCAGCAGTACTCCATTTACATGCGTCACGGATGGACGGGCAAAGACGAGCGCCTGCTCGATCCGGCCGTCATCAGCCGCGATCCCAATACTTCCATTTCTCTCTACGATGTTTCGCGCGACGGTTCCCTGTTCATCTATTCGATCAAACAGGGCGGCGCGGACGAAGCCGCCATTCGCGTCTTCGACGTCAAAGCCAAAAAGACCCTGCTTGACGAGCTGCCCAGTGCCCGCTATTTTTCCACGAGCTTTGCGCCTGACGGCAAGAGCTTTTATTACGCGCGCTATAACAAACGAGGAACCTTGCTTTACCAGCACGTGCTGGGCGAGCGCCCTATTCACGATCAGCTCGTCTTCGGGCACGAATTCCGCGGCGAACCGCTGGCCGCCGACGACCTTCTCTTCGGGCATGTCACTGACGACGGCCGCTATCTCGTCGTCCAGATCGATCGCGGCGTCCCGGCTCATCGCGTCGATATCGTATTTCGCGACCTGACGAAAAAAGATTCCTATTTCGACATCCTGGTCTGGAGCCTCGAAGCGCGCTTCGACGCCACCTACGCCCAAGGCGCGTGGTACGTGAAGACCGACTACCAGGCCCCGATGGGCCGCATCCTCAAGGCCGACCCCGGCGTGATGCCCGAGGCCTGGAAGACGATCGTGCCCGAAGGCAAAGAAGTCATCGCTAACTGGTCGATTGTCGGCGGAAAGATTTATGTCACTCGCCTGAAAGATGTGCAACCCAAAACACAGGTCTATGCGCTCGATGGCAAGCCGGCAGGAGAGCTCGCTTACGACAGCATCGGTTCCGCATCGGGCGTCCGGGGCAGAACCACCGATCGCTACGGCTACTACTCCTTCGACTCGTTTATCGTTCCTCCCACGCTGTACCGGCTCGATACGGTCACCGGCAAAAAGGAAGTTTTCTTTCAGCCGAAGATTCCCTTCGATTCGAGCCAGTACGAACTCAAGCAGGTCTTCTGCAAGTCGAAGGACGGCGCCAGGGTTCCTATCTTCATCGCCGGCAGGAAAGGCCTCAAGATGGATGGCTCAGAGCGCCTGCTCATGACCGGTTACGGCGGTTTCAATGTCAGCCTTCTGCCCGGATGGAATCCGCAGTATGCCTGGTGGCTCGAGCAAGGCGGATGGTTCGCCGTGCCCAACCTGCGCGGAGGCGGCGAATACGGCGAACAGTGGCACGAACAAGGCATGTTCGAGAAAAAGCAGAACGTTTTCGACGACTGGTTCGCCGCGGCTCAGTACCTGATCGACAATAAGTACACCTCGCCCGCACACTTCGCCATTATGGGCCGCTCCAACGGCGGGCTTCTCATGGGCGCATCGATCACGCAGCATCCCGAGCTTTTCGGCGCGGTCGAATGCGGCTATCCGCTGCTCGACATGCTGCGTTACCAAAAGTTCAAGGTTGGCTCATTCTGGATCACCGAGTACGGCTCCGCGGGTAACGAAAAACAGTTCCCGTATCTGCTCAAATATTCGCCCTATCAGAATGTGAAGGAAAGCGACGCGTATCCCGCCGTGTTGTTCTTCACCGGCGACAGCGATACCCGAGTCGACCCGTTGCACGCTCGCAAGATGACTGCTTTGCTTCAGTCGGAATCGAAGAGCGGTCGTCCCGTCCTGCTCCACTACGGCCGCGGCGGCGGCCACTCGGCCGGGGTCAGCGTAGACCAGGAGATCGACGACTATTCGATGGAGCTGGCCTTCTTGTGGACTGAAACAGGACACTAGACCATCGATAAGTAACGAATTTCGCACGCCGGTAAAGGTACTTAGCGCTTTTTCGTCAGGCGGTCTCTTGCCCGCTCCGCTTGAACCGATAACTCCATTGCGGGCTCTTTCGTCATAGTTCTCGCAGGCTCATTCGCGGCTTTTGTGAAAGCCCTCAAGCCGATTGCGCATTTTTGCGATCGGAATTGACTGACAAACGGGCTGAGCTGGACGAAGTTGGTCTCGTTGGCAACCATCTGAAACTTTTGTGCGCTTTGCGGAGCAGAAGATTATGGCCGATGCAGGAACTGCGAAAAGAGGAGCAGCAAACACGCGGGAGAATGATCGGCTGGCCGCGCTGGCAGCAACTGGAATCCTCGACACGGAGCCTGAAGCGGGCTACGACTCCATCACCCGTGTATGTGCGGAATACTTCAAGGCCGACTCGGTGATGCTCGCTTTCGCCGATGAAAGTCGAATCTGGATCAAATCGTTCTGGGGAGTGCCCGTGCGTGAACTGCCCCGCCAAGACTCCATTTTCGATCTTGTTCTCGCGGCAGACGGTCCCGTCGTTGTTCCCGACATAAGCAAAGACACGCGTTTTGCCGGAGAGACACTTCAGCTTCACCGGCTTCAAATCCGTTCGATTGCCGCAGTCCCCGTTCGTTGCTGCGATGGCCACATCATTGGCGAACTCTGCGTATGCTGCATCGATCCCCGGCGCACCATTGCACGCGACGAACTGCGCATGCTTGAGAGCATGGCGGAGCTTGCCGCCGACCAGCTCGAGCTCCGTGTACTCCGGGAGCACCGTCCCCGGCATGCATTGACGTCATCGCGCAAGACTGAGACCGTCATCCCGGTCTGGCCCCAGGTTTCAGACTTGCGCGTAGCGCTCGAAAGAGGAGAATTCGTTCTCTTCTATCAGCCTGAGGTCGAACTTGGTACTCATCGCATCGTCGGCCTTGAGGCGCTCATTCGCTGGCAACATCCCGAGCGCGGCCTCATTCCGCCCATGGAATTCATTCCCCTCGCCGAAGAGAGCGGCCTCATTATGCCCATCGGCGACTGGGGCCTGGCCGAGGTCTGCAGTCAAATCAGCCGATGGTCGCGTGAGGACTCGAATCACAGCGCGTTGCGAGTTTGCGTGAATTTATCGGCGCGCCAGTTCTCGCGCGACGGACTCGCCGACCACGTTGAAGCGCTTCTTTCGCGCTTCGGCATTGCCAGCCGCCAGCTTGGGCTCGAGATGACTGAGTCCAGCCTCATGTCCGACGCGTGCCGGGCGTTTGACGTTCTCGGCGACCTGCGCAGGCTCGGCGTTTCCCTGCTCATGGACGACTTCGGCACCGGCTATAGCTCACTCGATCATCTGCACTCGCTTCCATTTGACGTGCTCAAGATCGATCGTTCATTTGTGAGCCGCATGACCGATGGTCAGCAGGCTCTCCAGATCGTAAAAACCATCATTGAACTGGCGCGAGTGCTGGGCATGGATGTCGTTGCCGAAGGTGTTGAAACCCGGGAGCAGCGGAACCTTCTTCGCGAACTCGGCTGCCGCTATGGCCAGGGATTTTACTTTTCGCGCCCGATCAGCGCTGAAAAAACAACTGAACTTCTGCACTTGCCAGGCCGCATCCTCGCCGAAGATTCATTGAATGGGCAGTCTCAGGAGAGTCAGGTAAGCGGCCAGCCCGCATGAGTCCCAATCCGGCATTCTTGAATCAGCGTCCCGAATCGAAACTTCTCCTTCGCCGAATTTGGAGATTCCGCTCAAGTTTGCGCGCCGGCACAATTATTCTCATTGCCATGCAGGATTCGCCGCGAGAGGCAGCATCAACTTTGTCTGCGCCGGAGCCTTCGAGCTTTGCCGGATTTCTCTCTGCGATCGCGTCGCCTGATCCACTATCAACCGAGCGCTCCTGGAACCGGGAGCCCGCCGACGACGTGCTCACATTGAGTTACGAGAGCGCGCTCAAAGCGCACTCGCGCTATAGGCCGGCCGCGGAACCGTCGCCGGAACCAAAGCCCGTCGCTCCAGTCCAGAATGCTGTTTCGACGCAGGAACATTCGTGCGGGGCCGGAGCTCGCGCACTCAATCAATCGCCAAATCTCCCCGGCGATCTCAAAACGGCAAGCATCACCATTCGCATGAGCCATTCTGAATGCGCGCAGCTCAAACAACGCGCCGCCGAAGCCGGAATGACCGTCTCAGCTTATATGCGTTCGTGCACCTTTGAAGCCGAAACCCTGCGCGGCCAGGTAAAAGAAGCTCTCGCGCAACTGCGCGCGGCGGCAACCCCGCCCGACGAGAAGCCTCCGACAAAGCCTGAGCAACACAAAAGGTTCGACTGGTGGTCGAGAGTTCTTCCGCGGCACACTGTTCAGCCGCACGCACAAAAGTGACCAGCCCAGACGTCGCGGCAATAACCTAGAAAATGTCTGTCGAGCGCGTACAATCGGCATAAATCTGCATTGCTGATTTTTGGCGCGTTGCGCAAAAACCACGCAGATTCGCACATCGATTGTTATGGTGGCATCGTGAGAGTGCTCAGGATTTTCATTCTCTTTGCGATCGTTTTGTACGTAGCGGCCTTGGTCATTTTCTTTGTGACGCAGCGGAGCCTGCTCTATTTCCCGAGTCATTCGTACACAGCTCCAGCCGACGCCCACGCCAACGACGCCTTCAAAGAAATCTCAGTGAGAACGCAGGACGGAATCGATCTTAAGGCTTGGTACGCACCTGCAACGAGTAAGCCGTTCACAATTGTCTTTTTCCACGGCAATGCCGATGGGTTGCGCACTGCGGCGCCCATCGCCGATCCCTACATTGATGCCGGTTATGGCTTCCTGCTAACGGAGTATCGCGGATACAGTGGACTTCCTGGCAAACCCACAGAGACTGGCCTTTACAACGACGGACGGGCATATCTACAGAACCTGATGGCGCGAGGAATTGAGAGCAGAAATCTCATTCTCTACGGGCATTCCCTGGGAACCGGAGTAGCTGTGCAGATGGCCTCGGAATTCCATGTCGGGGGCCTGATGCTGCTTGCGCCGTACCTGTCAATTCCGAAATTGGCGCAGATTGACTTCCCCTTCTTCCCTTCGTCTCTGTTGGCCTTGGACCGATTCGATAGTGAAAAAAAGATCAGGCAGATACACACCCCGCTTCTCATCGTGAACGGCTTCGCGGATCAAGTAGTTCCCCCATCGCATGGAAGAAGGCTCTATTCGCTCGCGAATGAACCGAAGGAGTTCCATTCGCTTTCAGGCCGAGGTCACAATGACGCGTTCGATGAATTTGCACCGTTGAGCATGAATTGGATTGAACGAGCGTGCACTGAGAAATGAACTGCTGCGATCCCTCAATCCTTCTCCAGCACCAGGCACTTCAGGTATTCCGTCTCCGGCAGATTTAACACCACCGGATGATCTGGCGATGCGCCGCGACGTTCAAGCAGTCGCACCCGCGCGCCGGCGTCTGCCGCCGCCGCCGCGACCGCGCCCTCAAGATCGGCCCAGCCCACGTGGTGCGAGCACGAACAGGTCACCAGCAATCCGCCGGGCCGCAGCATTTTGAGCGCGCGCAGGTTCAGTTCCTTGTAGCCGCGCAGCGCGCCCTCAACGGCGCGCTTCGATTTTGCGAACGCCGGCGGGTCGAGCACGATTGTGTCGAACTGTTCGCCCGCTTGAGACCAGTCGCGCAGAATCTCGAATGCGTCGGCCTCGATCCAGTCGACTTGTTTGTCGCCGATCTGGTCGCGATTCGCTTCGAGATTTCGCTCCGCCACTTCAAGCGACGCGTGCGACGCGTCGATTCCCGTCACGCTTTTGCATACTCGCGCCAGATGCAAGGCGAATCCGCCCTGGTAGCAGCAAACGTCGAGCGCGCGGTTTGTTGCGCCCAGCTTTTCGGCCCATTCGCTCGCGGCCGCGTAGTTCATTCGCTGGTCGAGGAATGCGCCGGTTTTCTGCCCGGCATTAGCGTCGTAGAAGAACCTCAAGCCGTTGAGCAGGAACTGAGTTTCGGTCTTCGGCTTTTTTGTGTTGGCCGCCCACAATGGCGCAACAGCGGGTGCTGCGAGCCCCTCGAGTTCGCGGATGCGCGGGTCGGGGCGCTCGACAATTGTGGCAAGGCCGCCGGCTTTTACAGCGATGCCCATTTCACCGTTGAGCGTCTGGCGCAGCACTCGAACACACGCCTCTCTTACCGCTTGGTTGTCGAGTCCTTTGGTCAGAAGCTGCAACACGACGAGGTCGGCGTATTTGTCGATCACCAGGCCAGGCAGCTCGTCGGCCTCGCTGAAACACAAGCGGCAGGCGTCGTTGCCGGCCTCAAGCAGCGCAGACCGCCGCACCACCGCAGCCCGCAGTCGTGACGCCAGCAGCTCAAGCCACTCGGCCTCGCCAATCGCCTTGCGCGAGACCATCCGCAGCGCAATTTGCGAAGCCGGGCTGTAGAGTGCGGTGCCCAAAAGCAGTCCTCGGTTGTCGGCAACATGCAGCAAAGCCGGCTCATCGCCCTCGCCGAGCTCGACGCTTTCAATTTCAGATGCGTAAACCCACACGTTTCCCGCGCGGAGATGGTCGGCTGCACGACGCGACACAACAGCCCCAGGCAAAGCGGGCGGCTGCTTGTTCTGTGCTTGTTTTGTCGCGGCTGTGCGCGGCCTGCGATTCGAGTGAGGCGCAGCGGCGGTTTCACCTGGGGCTAAGTCAGCGGTATCCCTGTTCAACTTATGCGGTTTTGCCATCGGCTGCTTCAAGCCTACTAGGTTGTATCGACATATACGAGCGGGCAGCGACGGGAGCCATTTTTCCTCATATCTAGAAGCGAGGAGCGACGCAGACCGGGGTCTGTTAGCGACGAGCGACAACGAGATGGGGGAAAATGGCCCCGTCCCTCCCGGTTGCGGCGCAAATCGCGCTATACTTTGTTGTCGCCCTCGACCTTGGAACCACCAAAGCCTTGGGGCTCCGTCGCGTCTGGCGCGATTTTCGCTGGCAACGCTACCCACTTGTATATGTCGATACAACCTGGCCAGGCGCCATTATTTCTGCTGAATCGCCTCGAGGTACCCGCTCAGAGCGACGATTCGCTGCATACCCCTGAGCTGTCCGGCATAAGCGCCGTCCATCTCGTCGAGAATCGGACCCCATTTTGGCATTTGGACGGTTCCATGCACCGGGCCATGCGCGCCGAATTCGAGCGCCGACTTTACACTTTCGAGGGGAAATTTCCCATGGTTGTTTCTGCTCAATGCCGTCAAGTCGGCGGGGCGGCTTAACAACGCCGGAGCCGTTGGGCCATTGCCCTTTCCGTCCATTCCGTGGCATGAGGAGCAATAACTTGCGTACATTAGTTTGCCGTCGTTCGCAGGGGTCCTGTTGACGGTGACAGCAACCTCTTTTGCAGGCCGATCCACACGCGCTGCGGCGACGGCGCTTGCCAAAATCATTCCCGCCAAAACGAGGTATTTCATGTTTTGCCTCCACTTCTAATTCAAGGCAAATGTGAACATGGTGTTAACACCACGTTAATGCAGTGTTAACAAATAACTTGATGTTGGACTATGCGATGTGATTACAGACACATCCGATGGCGGTGTCAGTTTATGGGTTAACTGGGATCGACCCCAGGGATCAGGGCTACTCGATTGAAAAACAGTGCTCCCCCGAGCGATGTTTGGATCACCTGCGCAGCCCTTCACTGAACAGCAGCTTATGATTTCGCCGGCCTGCGCGTGTACACGCGTCGTATCAAGCGCCGATTTGTGCGATTTTTCGCCAAACCCGGCAACAGATGGGGAGGGTTTCCCCTCGATTTGCCCTCATGCGGTTCGTCCACTCTGGCCATCTGCTCCCGTCCCAATCCACTCAGACTGGGACTGCGGGCACTTCAGGCCACGAAGTCATTTCGCCTGCATGGAACGCAGATACTGACTCAAGTTGCTGATTCTGAGCAACCTCTCATCAGGATGCTGCTGGTCCATTTTGCCGAGCACCGGACCCCACACCGGCATTTGCGCAGTTCCATGCACCGGCAATTCGCTGCCGTATTCCAGCACCGTGGCGATGTGGCTCGACGGGAACTTGCCGCCATTATTCTTTGCCAGCATTGTAAGGTCGGTCGGGGGCTGCTTCAATGCCGACGCTACGGGGCCTCCGCCGCGGCCATCAATGCCATGGCAGGGCGCGCAATAGCTTGTATACATCTGCTTCCCATTTATGGGGCGGGTCTTTTGAACCGCAATCACAACCTTGGCGTTTGATTGATCCGCGTATCCGGCCGAAACCGCCAACATTCCGGCTACCGCGATAACTGAGAGGCTTTTCAACATGAGATCCTCCGATCCGGGCCTCTACCCGCGGCAGGTCTCCAAGGGGCGGCACACGCGACGTCTGCTATCAGCGGCGTGTGAATCAAGGCAGGCTGTTACCAGCGTCCACCTTGCCGCGCGGTTTGAAGTACCGCCGCAATTGAGCATTACGCGCCTTTTTCAACAGGACACGATGTGATGCTTAACACATTGCTGGGAGCCCCTGAGCACCGAAAGTACCGAATCGGGACGATAATTGCGTGTTGGAATCCGCGATAGCTCCTCTCAAGCTGCTCATGCCAATGCTGGTTAGAAATGGCCTTCAAGTCCGAAATTCAATTGCCGCAGTTCACCGGAACCGGTCTCATAAACGGCCATGTTAACCAACTTTTCATAGGACCCGCCTTCTTGTTCGGTCCCGCCATCGCCCCGCGCGGTGCTTTGCAATTGATTTGATCGGTTGTTGCCGCAACCCTCAATCGGTTTCGATTCATTACCGCAAAACCCATACGGCCTATAATGAAGCATGGCGACTGCCAGGCAGACCATCCCCGCCGACGCTCCCCAGCCGGTCGCGCCCGTGTCGAGTAAGGCTGAGGCTGCGCCTGAAGGCGCATCTGCTGAAGACGCAACTGAGACTCCGGCTCAACCTGCCATCGAAACTCATTCGGCGCCTCAGGCTGGATCATCCGGAAATGCGGCGCCACCCGAGCCCTCGAACGCACCCAAGCCCTCGATCAACGATCGTTTTGAATCGCTTCTGCGCCATGTTCAGGCCAATCGCCCCAACGAAGACGTCTCCCTGATTCGCAAAGCCTGGGAATTCTGCGTTCTGCACCACCAGGGACAGCTTCGCGCCTCGGGCGAGCCGTATATCATTCATCCTCTTGAAGTGGCAGACGTGCTTGCCGAAATGAAACTCGACTCTACAGCCATCGCCGCGGCCCTGCTGCACGACGCGGTTGAAGATACGCCGGCCACCAGCGAGGAGATCGCTGCCGACTTCGGCGACCAGGTGGCGCACATTGTTGAGGGCGTCACCAAGATCGACAAGATTCAGTTCGCAAATCGCGAAGACCGCCAGGCCGAAAACGTGCGCAAGATGCTGCTGGCCATGGTGAGCGATGTGCGCGTGGTGCTCATCAAGCTGGCCGATCGCCTGCACAACATGCGCAC
>Ga0335072_10005059_pt1 | contig 19456 bp, 18 predicted proteins | sample Lox_Sample_21_FD_206725 | JGI IMG/M metagenome (GOLD analysis project Ga0335072, IMG submission 206725) | Soil microbial communities from Loxahatchee National Wildlife Refuge, Florida, United States - Lox_Sample_2.1 | ecosystem: Environmental > Terrestrial > Soil > Wetlands | place: USA...
CGCGATGACGATGGCTTGCGCCGTGTACGTGTCCGTTCCGCCGTCACGCTTTTTGAGCTGCACTTTGTTCTTGGCGGCAAATGACGCCTCGCCGTACGCAAACTTCACGCCGTTACCTTTGAACAGAGTGTTGACGCCGCCGACGTTTGCCTTCACGACGTCTTGCGTGAATTTCTCGACGCCCTCGCGATCGAAGCTCGGCTTTCCGACCTTGATTCCGATTTGGTCTGCGTGCGAGATCTGGCGTGCTACCTCGCTTACATGGAGGAGCGCTTTGGTCGGAATACAGCCCAGATTCAGACAGACGCCGCCGACCTCGTCACGGTCGAAGCACACGACGTTCTTTCCGAGCTGTGCAAGCCGAATCGCGGCGTGATAACCGCCGGGGCCGGCACCGATGACGACTGCGTCGACGGTTTGGTCAGCCAAGGTGAATGCTCTCCTCTTCTACGTTGTATGAGCGTTGCGAGCGCGCGGGCGGTTTCGAATGTCGCCCCGAATTGGATGGCGGTGCGAACGATTGGATGGGGTGAGATAGCGGCCAAACTCGACCGCGATAGCATTGTTCCGATCTACCGTCAGATTTACGAGCACCTGCGCGAGCAGATTCTCGCCGGCGTCCTGCCTGAGTCGACCCGGTTGCCGCCCGAGCGGACGTTGGCCCAGCTGCTGAGCGTGAACCGCTCGACGATCGTCCACGCATATCGCGAGTTGGCAGCCGACGGCCTGATCGAGCAACGCGTCGGTTCCGGCTCTCGGGTCGCTTCGCCCCTCCCCGTTTCTCCGGCCGACCGGCATGCCTCGGTTCCTTGGTGGGTGACGCTTCCGTCCTGGCGCGTCGGAGAGTTTCCCGCCATTCTGGGCGAGCTTGCGGCTTCGTCCGAGGCGCTTTCGGACGGCCATCGCCGGATTGCGTTCGTCCAAGGCGTGCCGCCCGCCATGCCGTCGCCCCTACCCGATCTTTCGGCCTCCTTCGCGCGCGTCGGCGGCAACGTCGACTTCGTCCTATCGTACGGCAACAGCGAGGGCTACATTCCGCTGCGCGCCGCGATTGCGCGCCGTATGCGCGAGCGCGGGTGCGTCGTCCAGGAGCGCGACGTGCTGATCCTGACCGGCTCGACGCAAGGGATAACGCTCGTCGCGCAAAGCCTGGCCGAACCGGGTGACGAGATCATCGTTGAAGCGCCGACCTATCCGGGCGCGTTGCAGATTTTTCAGATTGCCGGCCTGCGCGCCATTCCGGTGGCCGTCGACGACGAGGGAATGCGCGTCGACCATGTCGAGGCGATCCTCCGAAGCCGGCGTCCGCGCTTCATCTATACGATGCCGTCGTTGCACAATCCGACGGGCACGACGATGAACGAAGATCGTCGCGAGCGGCTCGTAACGCTCGCGCAGCGCTCCGGCGTTCCGATCGTGGAGGATGATCCGTACGGGGAGCTCGCGACCGTAGCCCGGCAACCCCTTGCCGCCAAGAACGAAGAGTACGTCGTGTACATAAGCTCGTTTTCCAAAACGATCGCTCCTTCGCTGCGCCTGGGATGGTTGACGGCGCCGCGTACGATCTTCGAGCGATTGCTCTTGCGCAAGCAATCGATCGATATGGCGTCGAGCATGTACATGCAAGCCGGCGTGCACGATTACTTGGAAGGGCCGTACGATCAGCATCTGGTTGCCTTACGCGAAGAGCTGGCTTTGCGCCGTGGAATCGCCGACGACGCCGTTGCCCGGTATTGGCCTCGGAGCGTTCGCGTTTGGCCGGCGCACGGCGGATTCTATCTCTGGGCAACGACGCCGCGCGAGATCCGAACGCGCGCGCTGCTCGACGAATCGGAACGGCACGGCGCATCGTTCCTATTCGGGGAAGCCTTCTTTCCCGGGTCGGGCGGCGATCATAGCTTGCGTCTCGCGTTGACTCCGGTCGAGCGCGATGAGATCGCGGAAGGGATCAAACGCATCGGTGCCGCCATCGCTTAGTGCGGAGCTGCTCGCGTGGTACCGAACGCATGGCCGAAAATCATTGCCGTGGCGGACGACCCGCGATCCATACCGTATAGCCGTCAGCGAGTTCATGTTGCAGCAAACGCAGGTCGAGCGCGTCGTCACTGCTTACGCGAGCTTCATCGCTGCGTATCCGGGCTTTGAAAGGCTGGCCGGCGTGGCGCGCGCCGACGTCGTTCGCGCGTGGAAGGGTCTCGGTTACAATATGCGCGCGGTTCGTCTGCACGAGCTGGCGCAGCACGTCGTCGCGCGGCACGACGGAGCGCTGCCTTCCGACGCCGATAAGCTGCGCGCGCTTCCCGGCATCGGTCCGTACACGGCCGCAGCGATTCGCGCGTTTGCGTTCGAGATCGACGACGTCGCCGTCGATGTGAATCTGCGACGCGTCGTTCATCGCCTCAGATTTGGGCTCGAGCATCCACCCAAGGCGAATGCGAAGGAAATCGACGCCGCTGCGCGCGAGCTTTTGCCGCAAGGTCGCGCGCACGACTGGAACTCGGCAATGATGGATCTCGGTGCGACGATCTGCGTGGCGCGTGCGCCGAAGTGCATGCAGTGTCCGGTACGGGTTGCTTGCGCTGCTGCGCCGCATGGCGAAGCCGAGATCGCGCGCACCTCGCAAGCGCACCTTGCCGCGAAACGCCGGAGCCCGCAAGCGCAGCTCCCGTTTCGGCAGACACGCCGCTACGTCCGCGGACGGATCCTGGATGAGCTGCGCGCACTCGAGGGCGGAACGGTTGTCCCGCCTGCAGATTTAGTCGCACGCATCGAGCTCCCGCACGGCTATTCGTTCGACGAAATCGTCGATGGAATGGAACGCGACGGGCTCGTGGTGCGAGACCCGGGCGGCATAAGACTTCGTTAGAACCGCACGCCGAGAGAGGGGGAGCCAGGACCTTTGCGAACCGCGCAACCTATGCGTTTGAACCGAACCGGGATTTTTGCAAGCTTGATCGTGGCCGCGCTGGCGCTCTCGCTGGCGTCGTGCGGCGGCGGAGGGTCGACGACTCCCAGCACGACGGGAACTGCAAGCGTGCGGTTCATCAACGGTTCGCCCGATGTCGGAAACATCGACGTTCTCATCAACGGTAAAGTCGTCGCAAGCAACATCGCGTACGGTGCGATCACCGCGTACACGAGTCAAACCGTCGGCACGACGCCGTTGCCGCAAGTCGCTTTCGTGAAGACCGGCACCACAACCAACGTCTTTCCGAACAACGGCACGACCCCGCAGACGTTTCAACTCGGTGCCGCAGCGAATTCAAAGGTGACGGTCGTTCTCGAGGGCCGCTCGACTCTGATCGGTTCGCTCGGCCTCACGGTCGGCGCCTTTATCGAACCGACGCTGACCGTAACGTCGGGCGACTATGCGGTCGTCTTTCACCACGCCTCGCCTGCGGCTGCGCTGGCTTCGCCGAACGGTATCTACGTCGGCGACGTCGCGCTCGGAGCGTCTCCGTCGTACTCGAGCGTCGGCTCGATGTTGTTTGCGACGACGAACGGTGTCGGCAGCTCGCTCGTCGGCGTCAACAACCAGCCCGCGTACATCGGGCCGCCGGGGGTGGGGTTCTGGACCGGGCCCGTCGTCCTCGCGACGGCGACGCCGATTCCCGTGACGTCCGGCACCGCAACCCCGACGCCGTCGCCGACGCCCACGTCGGCGACGCCGATCCCATCCCCGACCGTGTACGCGGTTCTCGTTCCCGGTCCCCAGATCAATATTCCGCAGCCGCCGAACGACCAGTTCCCCGTGAACGGCATGGATCCGAACAACGTGAACCAATCGATGCCTGACGGGAGCAACAATACGTTGTTCATCTATCTGATCGATTCGACCAGCTCGCCCACCGGGGTTGAGATGGTGGGGACCTACACGAACTAAGCTAGGAGCTCCACGAGGGAAGGTCGGAATAGCGTTCTTCCTTCCATGGATCCGCGTCGTTGTTGTAGCCGCGGACTTCCCAAAAGCCTCGCTCGTCGTGATCGAGGAACTCGAGTGCTCGCAGCCACTTCGCGCTTTTCCAAAAATATTTCTTGGGTACGAGCATGCGAACGGGGCCGCCGTGTACGGGTTCGATCGGAGCGTTTTCGTACTCGTAGACGATCATGACGTCATCCTCCAGCATCACGGAGAGCGGAAGATTCGTCGTATAATCGTTGTCGGCGTGCTGAATCACGTGCGTTACGCCGGCGTTGAGCCCCGCGCGTTTGGCGATCTCCGAAAACGGCACGCCTCTCCAGGTGGTGTTTTTCTTCGACCAGCGCGTCACGCAGTGAATGTCGCCGTTCCACGTCTTGGACGGCATCGCGAGCAGCTCGTCCCATGAGAGCTCGAATGGATTCTCGACCAAACCGTAAATGCGCAAGCGCCACGTCTTCGGATCGATGTGCGGGACGTCGCCGACGTGAAGCACCGGGAATCCGGTGGTCAGCGTCTGGCCCGGCGGAATCGTAGGGTCTTGCTTCAGGAACGGCATCACCGCATTATAACAGGCGTGCCCAGCATACCGTTTCCGAGGCGGAAAGTACCGCTCGAGGTCGCGCGCAAGGAGCTCGAGCTGCTCGAGAAGACCTATCCCGACGCCGCGACCGCCCTCGATTACACGAGCGTTTTCAGCTTGCTGATCGCCGTGATTCTCTCGGCGCAAACGACCGATGCGGGCGTCAATCGCGTTACGCCGTTTCTCTTCGAAAAATATCCGACGCCGCAAGCGCTCGCGAACGCGAAGCTCGGGGACGTCGAGCGGATCATCAAACCAACCGGCTTCTTTCGAACCAAAGCCAAGAACATCGTCAACGCGGCCAAGGCGCTCGTCGCGAATCACGGCGGCGAGGTGCCGCGGGATCGCGAGGGGCTCGAGGCACTCCCGGGCGTCGGGCGCAAGACGGCCAATGTCGTCATGTCGGTCGCGTTCGCGGAAGCTGCAATCGCCGTCGACACGCACGTCTTCCGCGTCTCGCACCGGCTCGGATTGACGCTCGGGAAGACTCCGCGCGAGGTCGAGGACGACCTGATCCGGATCGTTCCGCCCAAGAAACAACCTCACGTCAGCCACTGGCTGATCCTCCACGGCCGCGCGATCTGCAAAGCGCCTTGGCCGAAATGCGAGGAGTGTCCGGTCGTCAAGCTCTGCCCGACCCCGCCGATTCGTGCCCGTGCATTAAGGAAAAAGGAGCGCAGCCGATAGAGGCTGCGCTCCGTTAGTATGAGTCCGTTTTTTGAGGCTAAGAGCTACTTCTTTTTCTTCTTGCTCATCGGCTTTTTCTTAGCCATCTTCTTCTTGGCTGCCATAGTTATTGGGACACCCCCCTCCGTACGAAATTGCCGGCGAAATACCGGCATCGCACTCGACTAACGAACGTCGAGGCTTGGAAGTTTCTATCTCTGGGGGGACGGTCCTTTGCCGACCATTTTCCGCGAGATGACGATGCGCTGGATCTGCTGCGTGCCCTCATAGATTTGCGTGATCTTTGCATCGCGCATCATGCGCTCGACCGGGTACTCGGTCGAGTAGCCGAAGCCGCCGAGGATCTGAACTGCGTCGGTCGTGACGCTCATTGCGACGTCGCCGCACTTGAGCTTGGCCATCGCCGCGAACTCGGTCGTATCGGCCGCGGCCGCATCGCACTTGCGCGCTGCCTCGTAGAGCAGTAGCCGTGCCGACTCGACCTCGGTGCGCATGTCCGCGAGCATGAACTGGATGCCCTGCTGCTGAGCGATCGGCTTGCCGAACGCGACGCGCTCTTTGGCGTACTGCGTCGCGTAGTCGAGCGCGCCTTGCGCGATGCCGAGCGCCTGGGCGGCGATGCCGGGCCGCGACTTGTCGAGCACCTTCATGGCGATCTTGAATCCTTCGCCTTCGGCGCCGAGCAGATTCGCCACCGGGACGCGGCAATCGGCGAAGTTGAGCTCGACCGTCGGCGAGCCGCGAATCCCCATTTTTTTCTCGAGCTTGCCGACGTTGAACCCCGGCATGCCTTTCTCGACCAAAAAGGCGCTGATGCCGTTTGGCCCCTTGCTCGGATCCGTGATCGCGAATACCGTCACGACGTCGGCGACGCCGCCTTGCGTGATCCAGATCTTGCTGCCGTTCAGCACGTACGCATCCCCATCTCGCGTCGCAGTCGCGCGCATCGAACCCGCCGCATCCGAGCCGCTGCCGACTTCGGTGAGGGCATAAGCGCACAAATATTCACCGCTTGCGAGCTTCGGAATGAAACGCCGCTTTTGGTCTTCGCTCCCCCCGATCATGATCGGCAGCGTCCCCAGCTCTTGCACGGCGATGATCAACGCGCTCGATGCGCACGCTTTTGCGACTTCCTCGACGACTTTGACGTATGTGACGAACGAGCCGCCGACGCCGCCATATTCGGACGGAAAGGGAATGCCGAGTAGATCGTTTTGCGCGAACAGCTCTTTGACGTCCCACGGAAATTCGCCGCGCTCGTCGATCTCGGCGGCGCGTGGTGCGACGCGCTCGGCGACGAGCGTGCGCACCATGTCGAGGATCATTGCTTCTTCTTCGGAGTCGTATTTCGGCGGCGCAATAGCCATAGTCGCTGCGCCTTCGCGCAGGCTCCGCAGGCACCCTATTGCTCCTCTCGAAGGCTCGCGCGATGAGTGTCCCCACGCAGGCGGTGTATCGCTGGGTGCCGAGCGACGAGCAAATCCGCAGTGCAAATCTGACGCAATTGCTCGCGCGCATGGACGCCGGCTCGTATCCGGCCTTGCTCGGCGCGATCGCGCGCGACGTTCGGCCGTTCAATCGGACGATGGTCGAGGTGCTCGATTTGCGCTGGGATCGGACGTGGGACGAGCTGCTGGATCTTTCCCATGGTAAGTCCTTCGCGCGCTGGTTCGTCGGCGCTGAGTACAATGCGTCGGCGAATTGTTTGGACCGCTGGATCGCGCGCGGCCGCGGCGAGCAGCACGCGATCGTCTGGGAAGGCGAAGACGGCACCGTTCGCACGCACACGTACGCGGAGCTGCGTGGCGCCGTCGCGCGCTTGGGTGGAGCATTACGGGCGCTCGGCGTGTGCAAGGGTGACACGATCGGCATCTTCATGCCGCTCATCCCCGAGACCGCAATCGCGTTGCTCGCGATTGCCTACGTCGGCGCTATCGCGGTGCCCGCGTTTTCCGGCTATGGGCCGCAGGCGCTCGCAACGCGGCTCGCCGATGCGAATGCGAAGATGCTCTTGACCGTCGACGGTGTTTCGCGACGCGGCAAGCCGGTCGCGATGAAGACGGTCGCCGACGAGGCGCTGGCCGCGGCGCCGAGCGTCGAGCACGTGCTCGTGTTTCGTCGCGCCGGGATCGACGTTCCGATGAAGCCGGGTCGCGATCTGGATTGGGAGATGGCCGTCGATTCACACGATCCCGTCTTCACCTACGAGCGCACGAGTGCCAACGATCAAATGATGCTGCTGTACACGAGCGGCAGCACGGGAAAGCCTAAAGGTGTCGTGCACGTGCACGCGGGTTTTCCGCTCAAAGCCATGATCGACGCGTGGCTCTGCACCGATTTGCGCGCCGGCGACCGGATTCTGTGGTTTACGGACATCGGATGGATGATGGGCCCCTGGCTGATCTTCTCCGCACTCGGAATCGGGGCGACCGCGGTCCTCTATGAAGGGACTCCGGATTATCCGAAACCGGATCGGCTGTGGGCCGTCTGTGAAGCGCACGGCGTGACGCATCTCGGGATCGCGCCGACCGCGATCCGTTCGCTCATGGTGCACGGCGCGGATCCCGTGCGCGCGCACGATCTTTCGCGAATGCGCATTCTCGCAAGCTCGGGGGAGCCGTGGAACACCGAGCCGTGGAAATGGTTCGCGCACGTCGTCGGTGGCGATCGTCTTCCGATCATCAACTACTCGGGGGGAACCGAAATATCCGGCGGAATCGTCGGCTGTTTTCCGACGATGCCCCTCGTCCCGAATTCGTTTCACGGTCCGATTCCGGGGATGGTCGCCGACGTTTACGACGCGAACGGTAAGCCGGTTCGCGGCGACGTCGGCGAGCTCGTCGTCACGGAGCCGTGGCCCGGAATGACGCAATCATTTTGGGGCGGCAGCGCGACGAAGCGCGATGACGTGCGCTATCTCGCTTCGTATTGGGAACGGTTCCCGGGGACTTGGGTGCACGGCGATTGGTGCATCGTCGATGGCGACGGCTATTGGTACATTCGCGGGCGCAGCGACGACACGATCAACGTGGCCGGCAAGCGCGTCGGCCCGGCTGAGTTCGAAAGCGCGCTCGTCTCCGATGCGCGCGTGCGTGAAGCGGCGGCAATCGCGGTGCCCGACGAAATCAAAGGGGATGTCGTCGTCTGCTTGGTCGTGGCGAAACGTCGTGAAGATGAAGGTGAAGCGATGCGCGGCGAGCTGATGGGCGTCGTCGAGCGCGTCATGGGAAAATCGCTGCGTCCGAAGGCCATTGCGTTCGTTGACGATCTTCCGAAGACGCGCAATCTCAAGGTAATGCGGCGCGTTGCTCGCGCGCGGTATCTCGGCCTCGATTTGGGCGATCTGTCGGCGCTCGAGAACGCGGCGGCCCTGGAAGCGATTGACGCCAGGCGCTGAAACGTGCTTGACTTAGCCCGGCGGGGCAATCGTTCTTAAGGTGGCTTAATGGTCGCTGATTCCGGTTTCGACCGTGCTGCGCACGCGGTCCAATTTTACGATGCGGACGACGGCGTTCTGATTGCAAACGTTTCCCGTTATCTCGCCGACGGCTATGCCGCGGGCGCTAGCCTATGCATGCTGGCGACGGAACCTCGGCGCGTGTCCCTCTTCGGTGCCCTGGAGGGCTTGGGTATCGACACCGCGCGCGCGACCGACGACGGCCGCCTCGTTGGGCTCGACGCCGAGGAAACGCTGCGCTCTTTTATGGTGGACGGCTTGCCCGATGCTTCGCGCTTCGAAGATACGTGCGGCGCTCGAACGCGTGCGTTGCTCGAGCAGGCCGGCAGCGGCGGTCTTCGCGCTTATGGTGAGATGGTCGATCTGTTATGGCGGGACGGGAAAACTGCAGCCGCCGTGCGCCTCGAACAGCTGTGGGACGAGCTGAGCGCGCGCGTCGGCGGATTCGCGCTGTTCTGCAGCTATGGGGTTGATATTTTCGGCGAGGGATTCGATCCGCAAGCGATCGAGGGCGTGCTCTGCACGCATAAGAGCGTCGTTCCGTCGGGCGACGACGACCGGTTGCACCAGTCGATCTCGACTGCGATGGCGCACGTTCTCGGCGTCGACGTCACCGCACAGATCCTTCCGGAGATCACGGCCGCACGGGCGCCGGCGTGGGGAGCTCTGCCGCGCGGCGAGACGATGATTTTGCAGCTCCGCAAGCTGCTGCCTGAGCGGGCAGGCAAGGTTCTCGCCCTGGCGAGGGACTACTACGAAGTGGCTTAGGCTAAGCTAGGAATCTAACGTAGGCATACCTAATGAGGCGCCTACGGAGGACCGATGTTTCGCCGACCCGCCTTTTGCCTAGCTCTCGCCGGACTCCTGATCGCTGCCGGCATCCGCTCCCGTCCGGTGACGGCCATTCCGTTGTTTGCCCACCAGTACGGCGTCACGTGCGAGAAGTGTCATTCGGTAATCCCGCATCTGAACGCGTTCGGTAACGCATTCATGGCGAACGGCTATCGAATCCCGGGCGTCAAGCCCGGCCCGGCGTTTCCGATCTCGGCAAAAACGAATCTGGTTGCCTCCAGTGAGAATCAGGGCAGTGGTCCCGACGGTGCCGGTTTGCCCAAAGATATCGTCGACGAAATCGAGACGTTCACATCGGGCGCGATCGGAAATCGCGCAAGCTATCTCGTCGAGCAGTACGTCGTCGACGGCGGGATGCGCGGGCTGACGCGCGATGCGTGGGTGATCGATCGCGTCAATCCGTGGAGCGCACGGCTGCCCGTGTTCGTGCAGGCCGGCTCGTTCACGCTGCCGCTGCCCGTCGATCCGGAAACGTTCCGCGATTCCTATCAAGGTTACGCCGTCATGGAACAGACCGTGGGCGACAACCCGTTTAATTTTTTCGATCCCAAGATCGGCATTCGCGCCGGCGTCGGCGATACGACGCGCGGCCTAAGCGGCCAGGTTTTCGTCGGGCAAGGGCACGATCGGCAAAGCGATATTCCAACCTACGGGAACGACTGGATGGGCGTAGCGCAAGACACGCTCGGACCCGTGACGTTGACCGGCTACCGCTACTCGGGGACTCGCCCGCTCGTCGACGGCGACATCGATCGTTTTCAGCGCACCGCTTTTGCCGCGGTGTACAACGATTTCTCGCGTTGGGAGTGGGACAATCTGATTCAGACCGGCTGGGACTCGAACTGCAACATGCTCTTTCACGTCGGCTGTTCGTCGAGCGGCGGGTTGACGCAGCTGCGGTACATGTTCAGCCGCCGCTTTTACGCCGAAGGGCGCTACGAAGGTACCGACTCGCCGAGCCTGACGCCCGGTCCCGGTTCACCGAATGGCGGATTTTATCGCGACGGCGTGCTGATGCTCGGTTACGGCACCGGCGAGAACTCGCGCATCACGCTCGAGAACGTAATCTCGAACTCCGCACCGACGCACGTTTGGAACCTCCAATTTACGATCGGATATTGATGAACGCTCGAATTCTGATGGCTTTGTGTGCGGTACTCAGCGTAGCGCCGGCAAATGCGGCTGCGGCGACCGGTCGCGCAATCGATACGGCGGCCTCAAAAGTCGGATTCAGTATTCCGCACGTGTTCGTCGAGCGCGTGACGGGGACGGTTCCTATCGCGAGCGGGACGGCAGATTTTTCGAACGATTCGCCCATCCCGTCGAGCGTCAGCGTTACGCTCGACGCGACCAAAGTCTCGACCGGCGATCCCGATCAAACCGGGTGCATTCAAAGCCCCGACTATTTCGACGTCAAGAAATTCCCGACGTGGACGTTCGTCAGCACGAAGATCACGCCGCACGGTGCGGCGTCGTTCGGTATCGACGGAACGCTGACGATGCACGGTGTTGCGCAGCCCGAGCACTTTGACGTGACGGTCGAGAATACGGGCGGTCGCCACGTCTATCACGCAGTCGGTCAAATCGACCGGCATCTCTTTGGGATGAAGGGCGCGCGGCTCGATCCGGCCATCGGCGGCATCGCATCCATAACGATGGACGTCGTGCTGAGGTGAAGGAGCTCGCCCTCGTCGCCGCCGCCGTTTTGGCTCTGGCCTCATGCGGAGGCGGTGGAGGCGGGTCGCATCCGCCTGCCTCGGCGACGTCGTTGCCGTCGAATGCATCGACTTTGCCCACCATCCCCGAAGTCGACAGCGTCAACGGCGTCGCATCGTTGACGCTGACCGCGCAGTACGATTCCAACGATCGTCCGGCGTTCTTTTGGAACGGGAGCGAGATTGCGCCGACGATACGCGTCAATCCCGGCGACACGATTCAGCTGACCTATGTCAACGATCTTCCGGAGTTTTGCGGCGCCGGAATCGTCTCGAATTCGAACCTGCATTTTCACGGTTTGACGACCTCTCCGAATCAGCCCGGCGATGAAGTCATTCTCACCAACGCCGCACCCGGTTCGTCGTATACGTATACCGTGAAGATCGATTCCGATCAGCCGCCGGGGATGTACTGGTATCATCCCCATCCGCACGGCCTGACGAATTGGGAGATCGGGAACGGTATGGGCGGCGCGATCATCATCCAAGGAATCGCTGATGAGATTCCGAGCCTCGCAGGTCTGCGCGAGCGCGTGATCGTGCTGCGCGACGTGTTTCACGATCCGTCAGTGAACGTCGCGCTCGGTGACGACGTCGCGCGGCGGCAAGCACGAATAGCGGCTTTCCGCCGCACGCAAGACGACGATGGGGGCGGTGGTGGACCGGGCAGCACGTCGCTCTGCCAACCCGAGCCGGACAAGTCGCCGACGATCAACGGCCTGCCGACCGCATCGATCGGCATTCAGCCCGGTGAACGTCAGCTTTGGCGCGTGCTCAACGCGTCGGGCGTGCGGCATTTCGACATCTATATTCCGGGCGTGCAATTGGAGCTCGTCGCGCAGGACGGCGTTCCGCTCCAGGATTACACAGGGCCCGGCAGCACGTCGTCGCTCATGGTGAACGATATCGTGATCCCGCCCGCGGGACGCGCCGAATTCGTCGTAACCGGACCCTCGGCGACGACGCCGTTGATCTCCAAGTGTTACAACGCGGGCCCGATCGGCGATCCCAATCCTCAAGTTACGCTCGGCGAGCTCTACAACGATTACGGAGCGACTTCGACGGCGCGGGTCGCCAAACCGATGGGGCTGCGGATGCGGCAATCGTATCGCGTCGCACCCCCGGCGCCGTCGGCGTTCCGCACCGTCCATCTGCAAGAGACGTCGACCGCCTTCTACATCAACGGACAGGCGTACAGCCCGACCGCGGCTTCAATGTACACCGTGCATGTCGGGACCACCGAGCAATGGACGGTCGAAAACGACACCGACGAGGTTCACGATTTTCACACGCACCAGGTGCATTTCGTCGTCGAACAGAGCAACGGCGTGCCGAATCCGAATCCGCGCTGGGTCGATACGGTCGACGTGCCGGCGCAAACCTACGATGCGTCGGGCGCCGCGCATCCGACGACCGTAACGCTGCTAGTCGATTTTCGCGATCCGGTCATCGCCGGGACGTTTCTCTTTCATTGCCACATCACCGATCACGAAGACGGCGGGATGATGGCTAAGATTACGGCGCAGTGAGTACTTCGTCGCGGAATTGCTCGAGGTAGAGACGCGCGTAGGCGCCGCCCCTCGCGAGCAAGAGCGCATGCGTCCCGCTCTCGACGATCCGGCCTCCTTCGACGACGAAGATCACGTCGGCGGAGATGATCGTCGAGAGACGGTGAGCGATGACGAGGCTGGTGCGGTTCTCCATCACGCGCTCGAGCGCCGATTGAATCATTGCCTCATTGTGTGAATCGAGCGAGCTGGTCGCTTCATCGAGAATCAAGATGCGCGGATCTTTGAGCAGAACGCGCGCAAGCGCAAGCCGCTGGCGCTCGCCGCCGGAAAGCTTGTGCCCGCGCTCGCCCACGACCGTTTGATAACCCTCGGGCAAGCCCGCGATGAAGTCGTGAATGTTGGCGGCCTTGGCGGCGCTCACGAGATCGTCGTCGCTCGCATCCATGCGGCCGTAACGCAGATTCGCGGCAATCGTGTCGTGAAAGAGGTAGGTCTCCTGCGTCACGATGCCGATGGCGTTGCGCAGCGACGCGAGATCGAGATCGCAGATGTCGTGTCCGTCGATCTCGACGCGGCCTGACTGCGGGATGTAGAAGCGCGGGACGAGCTGCGTGATCGTCGTCTTGCCGGCGCCGGACGGCCCGACGAGCGCGGCCGTCTGTCCGGGTGCGATGCGAAAGCTGACGTCGCGCAGCGCCTGACGCTCGCCATAGGAGAACGAGACGTTCTCGAAGACGATCTCGCCGCGCACGTTCTCGAGCATCTGCGATCCGTCGCATGCGGCCTCTTCGGTCGGCATGTCGAGATAATCGAAGATGCGCTCGAAGACGGCGGCTGCGCTCACGACTTGAACCTGCACGCCGGCCAGTGCCGACGCGGGGCCGTACAAGCGGCTGAGATAGGCGACGAACGCGACGATCGTTCCGACCGTCAGCGTTCCCCCGATCGCAAGCCACGAGCCGCCCATCCACACGAAGGCTGGGCCGATGACGACCATCGCGCCGATCAGCATGATGAACCAGCGGCCGATCATCGCAAGGTCGATCTCGAGCCGCATGAGGTCGTTTGCTACTTGGAAGAAGCGGCTGCGCTCGAACTGTTCGCGGACGAACGATTTGATCAGGGTGATCCCCGAGATCGAGAGCGTTTCTTGCGTGATGCTTTCGATCTCGTCGCGCTTCTCGCGCGTGCGCTTGCGCACGCCGTACATACGGCGTCCGACGGGGGAGAGCGGAAAGATCATCAGCGGGATGACGGCGACCGAGATGATCGCCAGCCTCCAGTCGAGCACGAAGATCGTCACCACCGTCGTTACGATCATGACGATGTTGGTGACGATCGTCACCAGTGTGCCCGTCACGATGTTGTCGATGTTGTCGACGTCGTTGGAGACGCGGTTCATGATCTCGCCCGTCTTCGTGTTCGTGAAGAAGGAGATGGGCATCCGGTGCAGGTGGGAGACGAGACTCGTCCGGATGTCGCGCATGATGCCCTCGCCGACATACGAGTTGAGGTAGCCCTGCACGACGCCGATGACGCCGGCGAGAATCGCGCTCGCGATCATCGCTCCGACGTAGATGAAGACCAGCTTCATTGAATGCTGCGGAATGGCGTCGTCGATCAGCCACTTCGTGAAGAGCGGCGGCAAGAGACCGAGCACCGAGACGGCGACGATGCAGATCAAAATCAGCGTCTCCTCGCGCCAATAGGGCGCAAAAAAACGCCCGATGCGCCGCAAATCCACTTTGCGTTTGGGTTGCGGGCTATCGGGATTGAACATGCTCGACCACATCAAGTGGACGGGCGGACCACCGCCTAACATTCGGGCGCCACGTGGCCTACAACCACGCACCGTGAATGCCGGTTACGCTGTCTGACGGCCGCTGACATAGGGGCTCGGCGCCGGTCCCCGTGGACTCTGGGGCGGCGCCGAGCCGCCATCTGCCTCACGCAACGTGATAGTAAGCGAGCGGGGTGAAAAAAGTCTGAAGAGGCGCGTGAAAATTCTCAGAGTTCGTTCACGCGACCGCTCTATGCTCGTGCGCAGATACTCGCTACGAAAGGAAATCCCCGACGTCATGCGCACAGCTCTCGCCGCCTTCGCATTACTCGCCGCCACCGCAATCAGCGGCTGCGGTTCAGGTGGCAGTTACGGGATGAGTTCGGCATCCTCGAACAGCTCCGCATCGAGCCCGCTTTCAACCTCGCAGCTCGCAGGCTCGATGGGATACGTTTCGACTGCCGGATTCACCGTCTACGTTTTGAGCTCGGATTCGTTCAACAATTCGACGTGCACGTCGACCAGCGGCTGCACCGGCGTGTGGCCGGTTCTTGCGCCGCCCGACGGCACCGCTCCGATGCCGACCGGATGGTCGAGCTTCGTTCGCAGCGACGGCAAGACACAACTTTCGTACAACGGCTGGCCGCTTTACACGTACTCCGGCGACAGCGCAGCCGGACAAACCAACGGTAACGGAATCAACGCGTTCGGGGGTGTGTGGTCGATCGCGCGACCCGGTATGGCCGCCGCGGCCGGTACTCCTACCAACGACTACAATCCTTAGGAGTCGAGAACATCATGTTGCAATCGTGGGATTCGCACGACGAAACGCGCGGAGTTTTCCAGGCTGACCTCGCCGCCGTGAGCCCGCGCAACCCAACGGCAAATCGCCAGCCCGAGCCCGCTTCCCGCACCGTCGCCGGCGCGCACCAATCGATCGAACACGCGGTTTCGAATCTCGCCCGGAACGCCGGGACCGTCGTCGTCGACGACGATGGCGGCGAAGTCGCCTTCCGGGCGCACGGCGATGCGGATGCTGGAGTGCGCGTGACGAACGGCGTTGTCGAGCAGGTTGCGCACGACTTGCGCGACGCGCCGCTCGTCGGCTTCGGCGAAGACCGAAGCAGACTCGAGATCGATGCGGGGGGCGCCTTTTCGACCGGCGTACTCCCGCGCGACGCGGGTGACGGTATCACTGACGTCGATCGTCTCGCGCTCGAGCTTCTCGGGACCGCCGGCACGCGCCAAAAGTCCGAGGTCACCCACCAGGCGCGAAGCATCGATCGCGGCGTCGGCTATCGTTTCGAAAGCCGTGCGTTCCGCATCACGCGCATCGACCGCGGCTTGCTGCGCTACGCTCGCTATCGTAGCGAGCGGCGTGCGCAGCTCGTGCGCGATGTCGGCGGCGAAATCGCGTTCGCGTTCGGCGGCAGCCTGAAGGGGGGCGATTGAATGCCGGGCTACCAAGGCCGCGGCGAACGCGAGCACAGCCAGGAGCGGTACGACGATCGACGCGAGGATCCAGATGAGGCGTACCGACGCTCGAGCCAGCGCAGCTTCACCCAAAGCCTGCGTTTGGGGCGCGCTCAACAAGGGAGCGACGAGATCGTGATCGACCCGTTCCTCGAATACGTACGCGCAGACGGCCAAGGCGACGACGACCAGTGCGAAGATCGCCCAATAGGTGATCGTCAAGCGCAGAATTGCGCGCTTAGGTGACCAGTCGATAACCGACTCCCCACACGGTCGCTATCATATTCTCTGCCCCGGCGCGGCGCAGCTTGCGTCGCAGTTGCCCGACGTACACGTCGACGATATTGCTCGATCCTGCAAAATCATCACCCCATACGCGGTCGAGGATCTGCTGACGGGAAAGCGTCAGGCCTACGTTGCGCGTGAGATATTCCAAGAGCCGGAACTCGGTCGTGCCGAGCTCGATCTCGGATTCGCCGAGGAACGCACGGCGAGCGCTTAGGTCGACGTGCAAATCGCCTGCGTCGAGGACACTTTGCGGCGGACGTTCCGCGCGCCGCAGCAGAGCGCGCACGCGCGCGAGCAGCTCCTGCGCCATAAACGGCTTGACGAGATAGTCGTCGGCGCCGCAATCGAGGCCGCGCACCCGATCCTCTACGGCGTCCCGAGCCGTCAACATCAAAACCGGTGTTGAAACGCCGGCCTCGCGCGCCTTCGAGCAAACCGAAAAACCATCTCCCTTGGGAATCACCAAATCCAACACGGCCAAGTCGAATTCGCCGTCGATCAAATGCGCCAGCGCGGATTCGCCGTCCGCGACATGCGCAACGGAGTATCGCTCGCGCTCCAGCATGCGCTTGACGGCCTCCGCGATTTCCGCATTGTCCTCGACGAGCAAGATCCGCACGGTTATTGCGCGATCGCGTCGTGAATCGAAGCCGCCAGATTCCGAAGCGCCGGATCCGACGCATCGTGAATGACCGCCTCGAATGCCATGCGGGCTTCGCTGCGCCGGCCTTCACGCAGCAACACGATGCCCAGTGCAAACCGCGCCCGCGGATACGATGGTGCAGACGCAAGGGCATCGTTCAGCTCGCGCTCCGCGACATCGAGGCGTCCGTCTTGCAGTGCCGCAAGCGCGAGATCGTAGTGCGCCGGAGCGTACGCAGGGTTGTGCTCGAGAAGTTTTCTGAAATCGGCGCGCGCGGTCGCGCTGTCGCCGGCGCGCAGCGCGACGAGACCTTGCGAATATAATGCGCGGGCCGACGTCGGCGCCAGAGCGATGAAGCGATCTGCGGCAGCTCGAGCACCGGCGACGTCATTGTTGTCGAGGTCGACGGTGATCAAGTTCGCGTAGGCGGCCAGGAATCCGGGATCGCGAGCGATCGCCGCCGCGAGCTCGCGGGCGGCGCGCTCGAACTCGCGCGCCCCTGCCAGCGCCAGCGCGAGATCGTAGTGCGCGGTCGAGTTCTGCGGCTCGCCGGGATTACGCTGGAGCACGTCTTCGAATTCCGCAATCGCGGCCGCGTAATCGCCACGGTCGAGCGCCGCCATGCCGCGTGAGAATCGCTCGCGAATCTCGCGCCCGATCGCAAGGTTGCGCAGCGTCGTGCGATCCGTCGAGCTGGGGGCGGGAGTCCCGTAGCTCTGCGCGCCTGAAGCCTGCGGAACGCAGACGAACACGCAAAGCGCGAGCGCCAGTGCGCGCACGCTCACTGTCCGGTTGGCGGCTCCGGTAAATGAGCGTCGCGAGTCGAGCCCGTCGTCGCGGCCTTCTCCGGCTCACACGCCCAGCCGACCCGGCCTTCGACGGCGATCGGTCCGAGAAGTGGCGGCGCTTGCGACGGTTCGAGAACCTGCGCCATCGCGGTTGGGCTGAGCTCGACGCCGGCGACGGCTACGGCCGTTCCCAGCGCCAGGAGCAATACGCCCATCGTGAAAGCGAGCTTAAAGTTCATCATCTCCCTTTACCATCCGGGCATGAGGAATTGCTGAAAGCGGGATCCGTTACGGTGCTGCTCTGGCTTGTGCTGGCTACACCGCCGGCCCTGGCGAGCTCCCTGCTGACCGGAGTAGTCCGCGATACGCATGGGGCTGCGATCACAGGTGCGTTCGTGAGCGGCTTGGATCGCAACGGCGCGATCGTGGGTCGCGCGACAACCGATGCGGACGGCACCTTTGCGCTCGATAGCGCCGAGCGGCCGGTGCGCGTGCGCATCAGGTGCCGCTATTGCCGCAACGTGATCTTGAGCGTCGATCCGAGCGAACCGGTCGTCGCCGTGCTGCAACGCTACGACGCGCTCGTTTCCGAGGGGCCGTCGGCTGCCGACTTGATGGCCCTTCCGTACACGCAAATTGAAAACGCGCTCGCGTTGCGGCCATTCGAGGTGTTGCGGCTCGGTAACGGTCTTCCGAACGATCGCTCGCTTTCGGATCGTGGTCTCGGGAACAGCGCGCTGGTGCTCGACGGCGATGCACCGACGTACGATATCGCGTCCTATCTGCCTACCGCGCTCGCCACGATGCCGGCACATTCCGGAGCCGTCGCGACATTCGAGCCCTCGAGCAGCGCGTACCAATACGGAGCGTATGCGACGGGCGGATTGATCGCGATCTCGCGCGACCCGGCCGTCGTGGAGCAAGCCGCATATGGAAGCGCCTCTGCGTTCCGATTCTCGGCCGGGACGCCGAGCTTCGGCGCCTCGATCGGCTCGGATGCGGACGACTACACCCAGCGGCAGCGTGTCGTCGCGAGTGGCGTTGCCGCGCTCGACGGCGGTACGCTCGATGCGCAGGTCGCAACCTCGCAAGCGGTGACGGTGCTTCCGTTTACGACATTCGATCTTTCCGAATCGAGCGCGACGATCGGATTCACGCGGCAGTTCGATCGCGTGCGTTTCCGGGTTTCCGCGGCAGACGCGTTCGGTACCGAATCGTTCTTTGCGAATGACACTATTTGGAACGACTCTGCGCTGAATGCCTCCGCCAGCACGCTCGTTGGAAGGGTGGATCTGGTCGCCGGGGCGCAATATTCGAACAACTCGAACGACGAGCAAGTCGCCGAACTGTCCCCGACCGCGGTCAATTTCGCTCAGAGCACCATCTTCGTTCACGCGCACGTTCCGGGACGCACGAGCGTCGATTTCGGCATCGGACGCACCACATACGATTCGGCGCTGGGCAATCGCAACGTAACGCTCCCGTCGCTGACGGTCGTTCAAGCGCTCGGTAACTTTTCGGTGACAGGCGCCGTGTCGACCTCACTGGTGCGCATCTCGGAATACAGCATGCCGTATCTCGCCGCGCTCGGCGAAGCACATTTCGACTACACCGACGGACAACGTCTTCGCGCCGAAGTACAGACGTACGGTCAGGACACGAATACGCCGAACAGTCACGGCCTCAACGGTACGGGCGCGTCGATCGAATATCAGATCACGCCGACCACGAGCTTGCGCGCGTGGTCCCTGCGCCTCTAC
>Ga0335072_10005060_pt1 | contig 19450 bp, 20 predicted proteins | sample Lox_Sample_21_FD_206725 | JGI IMG/M metagenome (GOLD analysis project Ga0335072, IMG submission 206725) | Soil microbial communities from Loxahatchee National Wildlife Refuge, Florida, United States - Lox_Sample_2.1 | ecosystem: Environmental > Terrestrial > Soil > Wetlands | place: USA...
CTACGCGACCGCCGACCCGGACACCTTCAAGAAGCTGCGCGGCAGCTTCGACCTGATCCTGAACACCGTCTCGGCCAACCTGGATCTCGGCCAGTACCTGGGCCTGCTGGACGTCGACGGCACCATGGTCGAGCTGGGCATCCCCGAGCACCCGATGGAGGTGCCGGCGTTCGGGTTGGCGCTCGCGCGGCGCAGCCTGTCCGGCTCCAACATCGGCGGGATCGCCGAGACGCAGGAGATGCTCGATTTCTGCGCCGAACACGGCGTGACGCCCGAAATAGAGGTCATCAAAGCGGATTACGTCAACGAAGCCTACGAGCGCGTGCTCGCCAGCGACGTGCGCTACCGCTTCGTCATCGATATCTCAAGCCTCTGACACAGTTCGCAGCGCTGCCGCGACCTCTTCGGCCGCCTCCCCGTCTTCGTCACCGGGGATAACCTCGCTGACGTCGATGCCGGCCAGCGGCCAGCCGGCGGCGGCCAGCGTGGCGGCCACCCGCCGGACGTTCTCGGGTCCGGGGTCTTTGTGGGTCAATTCGGTGATCTGCTGGGCGATCTCGTTGCCGTCGATGACGCCGTCGGCGGCCGCGGGGGAATCCTTCGAGGTGAGGCTGATGACCACCTCTTTGAGCTGGTCCGTGCTGAGCGGTGTGCTGCGGAGCAGGGCAAACAGCGGGACGCGATCGGGCCCGGGCACGCCTTCGGGGTAGCCGGCCTGCAGCCAACGGATTACCGACCGCAAGAAGTGGGGGTGATTGCAATCAGAATGGTCTTTGGTCACCCCAACAGTCTCCCCGGTACGGCCGTCATCCGCGCCACTGCGGCGTCATACCGTCCCCACAATTCATATCCCGTTCACGGCCTGCACACGTGGCCTTTGCACGCCCCGGATTGACCCTTTGCTTGTCCTGGCCCGCCCTTATGATCAGCTCGTGCAGCCGACCGCCCCGCTGATTCGCGCAGCATGAGCAAGGCCCTTTTGGTCCTCCCGCTCGTCTTTGCGCTCTTCATCGGCTTCGTCAAGCACAGCTTGGGGGCGGGCTTTGTGGCGTTCTACTTGTTCTTGTTGTTCGAGGTCCTGGTGGGTTGGTCGACCAAACGCCGGTGGCCGCGCGGCGGGCGAGCCGACGCCGACATCACCGCAATCGACGCCATGGACGGCGTCGAGTTCGAGGGCTACGTCGCGGCACGCCTAGGACGGGCGGGCTGGCAGGTCAAGTTCACTCCGCCGGTGGGCGATTACGGTGTGGACCTGATCGCCGAGAAGGACGGCGAGTGTGTGGCGATCCAGTGCAAGCGCTACGGCAAACCCGTCGGCGTCGCGGCCGTCCAGCAGGTGGTCTCCGGCGCCCTGCACCACGGATGCGCCCGGAGCATGGTGTTCAGCAACCAGGAATTCACTTCTGCGGCAAGGCAATTGGCGGGCACACATCGCTGTCAGCTGATCGGCCGCAGAGTCTTGCAGAGCTGGGTGCAACCGCCCCAACGAGCACCTTGGCGGGGCGATTAAGCGGTCCGCGCCTTCGCGGGCATGATCTCGGCGCTGAGACCCAACCCGCTTTCGATGTGCTCCGGGAGTCCGGCGAAGTCTCGTCGGTAGGCTTCGGCGAGTCGCCGGGCGCCCTGACGGTAGTCGGGATTTCTCAGCGCGTCCTGCACGGCCGCTGCTACTCGCTGGGCGTTGAGCCATTCGGTGCGCAGCAGCACACCCGCGCCGGCGCGCTCAATGGCCTCCATGTTGAGGTGCTGGTCCAGGTTTGCGACAACCCCGATCACCGGCACGCCGGCCACGAAGGCCTGCTGCGTGGAGAGGCTGCCGCCGTTGCAGACGACGACGGACGCGCGGGCCGCGGCCTCTTCACCGGGCAGGTAGTCGGCGATGAACGCGTTGGCCGGGACGTTCGTCAGGTCGCTGCGGTCGGCGGTGGCCGCGATCACCGTCACTGGCTGGTCAGCCAGGGCGTCGAGCACCACCTGCAACAGGTTTCGGCCGCCCGAGGTGCCCAATGTCGCGTAGACGATCGGCCGGTCCGTCGGCAGCGAGTCCCACCACTCCGGCAGCACTACCGCCGGCGACCACAGGACCGGGCCCAGATACTGGTGGCTGGCCGGCCGGTCATACGTGGGCATCAGCTCGGGCACGTCGGCGTAGAGCGTGTAGTCCCCGTCGGTGAAGATGCGGCAGAGATCCCAGCCGAGAGTCGGCAACCCGCGCCTGAAGCGCAGCCAGTTCAGCGGCAGGCACTGCAGCGCGAAGAGCAGTGGGCGCTCGAAGCGGAACACGAAGCGCACGAAGCGGACCCCGAAGATCTTGTTCCAGAACACTTCCGGCAGCGGGAAGCGCCGACGAGCGTAGGGACTCCAGTAGGCGTTGGCAACGGCGACGTAGGGAACGCCGGCCAGTCGGGCGCTGGCGGACAGCGAAACGCGAAGGTCGCCGACGACGACGTCGGGTGCGACCTCGGCCAGCACCCTGCGGTCCTCCTCGATGTACCGCCGCAACGCCCGTGTGCTGAAGAAAAGGAAGAGCCGGGCGCCGGCCATCCTGGCGAGGAACTGCTCGCTGGGAATGCTGCGGATCGGGTGGTACGAGAACGGCATCGGGCCAAGGAGTTTGTTGAACCGCGGGTCGCAGGCGAAATGGACCTCGTAGCGGCTCGGGTCGAGCGAGCGCGCCAGCACGAACGGCCGCACGACGTGAGCCAGGGTCACCGCTTCGGCGATGAACAGGATCCGCAACCGCCGAGCGGGAGGCTCGGATGCGTTCGGTGCGGCACTCATGCCGGCGTCCCTTCTCACGTCGCTGGTTCTGCGCCCCACCCCGACGCGTTGAGGAACTGTACGGGACACAGCGCGGTCGCGAGCCACGATTAGCAAATATTCGTCGGTGCATGGACGAGCGAGCGGCGGGCAACGGTTGCCGGCCGATCACGTACGACGAGCCGGACCTGGAGAGGAAGTCGTGGTTCTCGTCGGGTACCTAGTCACGGGGCCAAGGTCGAGGTCCACCCCATCTGCCGAGACACGGCACTGTAGTTCACGCAAGTTATCTGTAACTGTGGTCCGCGGGCGGCGGTTGACCTGGCCCGCGACCAGGAAGCATCGGATCTCGCGGCCCTCGTGGGCCGCGGAGGCCTTATCTTGCGTGCATCCCTCCACTGGGAAGGCGCATTACGCCACCATCAGTGCCCAGGACCAGTGGTCATGGTTGCTCGGAATGGCCGCGTCGCGGTGATGGGTCGATCAGGACTGACACCGCTCCTTTGGCTTCATAAATAGCGAGGCGTACCGAGCTGGCGTCCCACACACCATGTTGGCGCAATGCTGCGGCCAAGTCGGCGTCCGTCAGCCCACACCGTTTGAGGTTCCGGCGGTCGATACGGCCGTCGCGGATCAGGACACGTAGCGGCGGATCGATGAGTCGCGCCAGCTTGGGGTGAAACCGTAAACGACTCAGCGTGGTGTGGGCAATCAACAACATCAGCAGCGCGGTCGCTCCAGTGGCCCACGACGTGTTGGAGGCTGTGGCGGTGCGGCCGATGATGGCGCCGACGGCGACGGCGGTGACCCAATCGAACGGCGTGAATTCGGCCAGGGTACGGCGCTGACTCAAGCGGAAGGCGCCGGCGGCAGCCGAAAACATGAGCAACGTCTTGACCGCGGTACCGACCAAACCCGGCCAGCCGTCAAACAGAGTGTTGCTGGGGAAAACGATGATCGCCTCTCGAATTCGTCAAGTCGCACACCGGAGTGCGAACACAGCTGCTAGCCACCCCCGGCTGCCGTCGCGTCATGCGCGGCCAAGCGGTGGTATGCCGACGTGAACGCCGCAGCGCCCTGCAGCAGCGCCTGGCGCTCCCGCGCGCTCATCTGATCGGCGACCGCGCTCAGCAACGCCACGCGATTGCTGACCAGGTCCTCCAGGACGGCCCGTCCCGCCTCGGTGAGCTCCAGCATGGTCGCGCGTCGGTTGTGCGGGGCGACGGCACGGGTGATGAACCCCGCTTCCGCGAGACGGTCGCTGAGACGGCTGGCCGTGGACGGCACGAGGTCGAGATCCGTACCCAACTCGGTGACCAGGCTCGGCCCCAGGCGCTCCAACGATTGCAGCGCGCGCAACGGCGCGAGTCCGATGCGCTTTTCCATTTCTTCCAGGACCACGACGTTCAGGGCAAGTAGGCCGCGCGTCGCACGTTCCAGGGCCTTGGCAAACCCCTCGGGGGACGCAGCCTCGGCAGCGGGATCTGTTGCCTCGATCGGCTTGGTGGTCATGAGTCCTCAATCCTACATCCACAATGCGGGCTGTGCTCTTGGGTAATTATCAGGTTTGCATGTCATCCAATCTGGATACATTGCAGTTAGCGAGTAACTAGGTCGACGATAGACAGATCGAGGATGAGTCATGGCGCGAGACACCAGGGGGCCGGTACCGGGTGCGACATCCGATTTGCGCCGGGTCAGCCTCGATCCACCTCATTGGCGTAACGTCCAGTGGCTGCTGGGCGCAGAAGCCGTCGTCACGGGAATGCTCGGCCTGGCCGGGCTGATCGGCGTCTATTTGGTCGCACCCCACGATGTCGGGTTCACGGTGGCCGGGATCATCCTGACACCCACCCTGAGTTGGGTGATGCTTGGCATCGCCGCAACCGCCACCGCGTCGCTGTTCTACCGCCGGCTGGCGTTGCTGTTCACCGCGGTCCTGGCTACCTGCGCGATCGCATTGGTGGTGATTTGCGCGGTATCCGCAGCCCATCACGTTCCGGGGCCGCTGGGGTTCACCAATGCCGCCATCGTGTTGTGGGCGGTGGTGTTCTGCTACAGCCTCGCCGTCGGGATGTGGGCGGTGCCCGATCACATCGAAGGTCCCGCCTGGGTGCCGCGGCGACGCAAGACCCCTCCCGCCGAAGGTCCCGACGCAGATCGCTGCCGATGACCGCCGGTGTCGGGGATCCGCATGTGTTGCGCGAATATGCGCTGCTGGCCGACGGTGAGCGCGGCGCGCTAATCGGTCCGCGCGGCGACATCAGCTGGATGTGCGCCCCCCGCTGGGATGACGATGCGGTGTTCTCCGCGCTGATCGGCGGGCGTGGCGTGTTCGCCCTCACCCCGTTGGATCGGTTCGTGTGGGGCGGACACTACGAGGACGGCAGCCTGATCTGGCGGTCACGCTGGGTGACCGTCGACGGCATCATCGAATGCCGCGAGGCGCTGGCCTTTCCCGGCGACGCCCATCGGATCGTGTTGATGCGCCGCTTGTTGGCCGTGCGCGGCGACGCGCGGGCGGAGCTGGAGTTCGCACCAGCCGCCGAGTTCGGCCGCCACGGCATGACACATCTCGCCCGGGACGACCAGGGCTGCTGGCACGCCTGGACCGGCGATCTGCGGGTGCGCCTTTACGGCGCCGAGCACGCCACCCCGACCCGCCACCCCAGCGGCATCGCCTCGCTGCACGCCGAACTCAAAGTGCTCGAGGGAGCCGTCCATGACATCGTCGTAGAACTGTCCCACGCCTCGTCTTCAACGCCACTACCGGACGCGGACTCGCTGTGGGCCAGCACCGAGAACAGCTGGCGGACAGCCATTCCCGCTATGAACGACAGCATCGCGGTGCGTGATGCCCGGCATTCCTACGCGGTGCTGCGCGGATTGACCAGCGCCGGCGGCGGGATGGTCGCAGCCGCGACCATGAGCCTGCCGGAGCGGGCGGAACAAGGGCGAAACTACGACTACCGGTACGTCTGGATTCGCGATCAGTGTTACGCCGGTCAGGCCGTTGCCGTCGACGGTCCGCACGAGCTGCTCGACGACGCCGTCGGTTTCGTGGCGCAACGCATCCTCGCCGACGGGCCCGACCTCAAGCCCGTCTACACCGTTGATGGCGGCGCGGTCCCCGACGAACGGTCGCTGCAACTGCCCGGATACCCCGGCGGCACGGATATCCTCGGCAATCACGCCAACGCGCAGTTCCAGCTCGACGCGCTTGGTGAGGCCCTGCTGCTGTTCGCCGCCGCCGCTCGGCATGACCACCTCGACGCCTTGGCGCACCACGCCGTGAGCGCCACTGTCGCCGCCATCGGCCAGCGCTGGCAGCAACCCGACGCCGGCATTTGGGAGCTCGAGACGCGGCGCTGGGCGCATTCGCGGCTGACCTGTGTGGCTGGGCTGCGCGCAATCGCCGCCCACGCCGCACCCCACGATGCGGCGGGGTACAACGCGCTGGCCGATACCATCCTGGCCGACGCCACCGATTGCCAACACCCCAGCGGCCGCTGGCAGCGCGCACCCGACGACCCGCGCGTGGACGCCGCGCTGCTCGTCCCCGCCATCCGCGGCGCAATGGCGCCCGATGACTCACGCAGCATCGCCACGCTGCACGCGGTGCGCACCGAACTGGAGCAAGACGGGTTCATCTACCGGTTCCGCCACGACAACTGCCCCCTCGAGCAGGCCGAAGGCGCGTTCCTGCTGTGCGGATTCTGGACGGCACTGGCCCACCACCAGCAAGGTGACGCCGTCGCGGCGGCGCGACATTTCGAACGCAACCGCACCGCATGCGGGCCGCCCGGCCTGCTGTGCGAGGAATACGACGTAGTGCAACGCCAGCTGCGCGGCAATATCCCCCAGGCATTCGCGCACGCCCAACTCCTTGAAGCCTCACTGCGGCTGGCGCAGCCACCCACCGGGTGACGCCGACACGATCTCGGCCGGCCAGCCCTGTCGATCACCAACGGAAGGAGAATCTCCATGACCGCCGACGCACCACGCACCGTGGTGATCACCGGAGCCAGCGCCGGAATCGGGCGCGCCGCCGCGCAGGCATTCGCCGGGCACGGGGACCGGGTCGCACTGCTCGCCCGCGGCGAGGCCGGCCTGAGGGGCGCCGCGGACGACGTCAAGGCCGCCGGCGGCCAGCCGTTATGCATCCCTACCGACGTCGCCGACTACGCCCAGGTCGACGCCGCCGCCGACCAGGTCGAACAGACCTGGGGTCCCATCGACGTGTGGGTCAACGACGCGTTCACCTCGGTGTTCGCCCCGTTCACCGAGATCACGCCCGAGGAGTTCCGCCGGGTCACCGAGGTCAGCTACCTGGGTTTCGTGCACGGCACCATGGCCGCGCTGGCCCGCATGCGTCCCCGCGACGCGGGCACGATCGTGCAGGTCGGATCCGCGCTGGGAAGCCGCGCCATCCCGCTGCAATCGGCCTACTGCGGCGCCAAACACGCCATCAACGGGTTCACCGAGTCGGTGCGCACCGAGCTCATGCATGACCACAGCAACGTCCACATCACGGTGGTGCAGATGCCAGCGCTGAACACCCCGCAGTTCTCCTGGGTGCTCTCGCGGCTGCCGCGCCATCCCCAGCCCGTACCGCCGATCTATCAGCCCGAAGTCGCCGCCCGCGCCATCGTGTTCGCCGCCGATCATCCGCGCCGCAAACAGTACTGGGCGGGCGCGAGCACCGCGGCCACCATCCTCGGGCAACGGCTGATGCCCGCGCTGCTGGATCGCTACCTGGCCAAGACGGGCTACGACTCGCAGCAAACCGGCCAGAGCGCAGGTACCGACCGCCCCGGCAACATATGGAAACCGCGCGACGACGCCGCCGGCACCGATCACGGCGCCCACGGCGACTTCGACGACCGGGCGGTGAGCACCTCCCCGCAGCTATGGCTCGCCCAGCACGCGCGACCCCTGTCGATCGCCGCAGCCGCCGGCGCAGCGCTGACCGCCGGCGGGGCCGCCTGGACGCGCCGCCGTCACTGAATTTCCTGGCGGCCGGCTCATCCGCCGCGCCGCTTGCCCGAGCCGAAAACCATTGGAGGAGAAGAAATGTCAGACACCGTCGGTGATGTGTTGTTGGCCCGGCTGCGCGACTGGGGGGTGCGCCAGGTCTTCGGCTACCCCGGAGACGGCATCAACGGACTGCTGGCGGCGTGGCAACGCGCCGAGGACAACCCGCAATTCGTGCAGGCCCGCCACGAGGAGATGGCCGCATTCGAGGCCGTGGGCTTCGCCAAGTTCTCCGGCCAGGTCGGGGTGTGCGTGGCCACCAGCGGGCCGGGCGCAGTGCACCTGCTCAACGGCCTGTATGACGCCAAACTCGACCACGTCCCGGTCGTGGCCATCGTCGGGCAGACCGAACGCTCGGCGATGGGCGGCTCTTATCAGCAGGAGATCGACCTGCTCAGCCTGTACAAGGACGTCTGCAGCGACTACGTGCAGATGTGCACGGTTCCCCAACAGCTGCCCAACCTGATCGACCGCGCGATTCGTGTCGCGCTCAGCGAGGCGGCACCCACGGCCATCATCGTGCCCTCCGACGTGTTCGAGCTGACCTACCAGCCGCCGGGACACGCGTTCAAACAAGTGCCCTCCAGCCTCGGGCTCTCGCCGGCGCGTGTCGTACCCGACGACGCCGCGGTGCGCGCGTGCGCCGACCTGCTCAACGCCGGCACCAAGGTTGCCATGCTGGTCGGCCAGGGCGCACGCGGCTGTGCCGCCGAGCTGACAGAGGTCGCCGACCTGTTGGGCGCCGGCGCGGCCAAAGCTCTCCTCGGCAAGGATGTGCTGCCCGACGATCTGCCCTGGGTGACGGGCTCGATCGGGCTGCTGGGCACCACCGCCAGCTGGCACCTGATGCGCGGCTGCGACACCCTGCTGACTGTCGGCTCCAACTTCCCCTACACCCAGTTCCTGCCCGACCTCGACCAGGCCCGCGCCGTGCAAATCGATCGCTCCGGCAAGTGGATCGGCATGCGCTACCCCTACGAAATCAACCTTGTCGGCGACGCGAAAGCCACGCTGCAGGCGCTCATTCCGCTGCTTGCACGCAAACCGGACCGGTCCTGGCGCGAACACATCGAAAAACTTGTGGCCAGCTGGTGGACCACCGTGCAGCGCACCGCGATGACCGACGCCGACCCGCTCAACCCGATGCGGATCTTCTGGGAGCTCAGCGAGCGGATGCCGGACAACGCCATCATCGCCGCCGATTCCGGCTCGGCCGCAAACTGGTATGCCCGCCACCTCAAATTCGTTGCGGGAGTGCGAGGTTCGCTGTCAGGCACGCTGGCCACGATGGGCCCCGGAGTCCCCTACGTGATCGGCGCCAAATGGGCCCACCCGGACCGACCGGCGATCGCCTTAGTCGGCGACGGTGCAATGCAAATGAACGGTATCAACGAACTGATCACCATCTCCAAGTACTGGCGGCTATGGTCCGACCCGCGGTTGATCATCGCCGTCCTGCACAACAACGACCTCAACCAGGTGACCTGGGAGATGCGGGCGATGGAGAATTCGCCGAAATTCGAAGCGTCCCAGTCACTCCCGGATGTCGACTTCGCGGGTTTTGCCCACAGCCTGGGCCTGCGCGGCGAGGCCATCGACGATCCCCGCGCGCTCGGCATCGCCTGGGAGCGCGCCCTGGCCGCGGACCGGCCCACCGTGCTGGACGTCCGCTGCGACCCCGACGTGCCCCCGATCCCCCCGCACGCCACGTTCGAGCAGGCGAAATCACTCGTCGGGGCCGTGTTGGGTGGCGACGAGAACGCCCGCGGCTTCATCAAGCAGGGCGTCAAACAGAAAGCCCAGCAATATTTTCCCAACGAAAAGAAGGCCCGCTCATGAATCCCGTGGGCGCCGTGCTACACGCGATCCGCACCGGCCGCTTCGAACGCACCCTCTCCGCCCTCACCGCCGCCGGTGCTGCGGTCACCACCGCCGAGATCTACTTCTCTCATGACGGTGCCAGCTTCGGCAACACGATGATGTACTGGCCGATCGTCATCGTGCCCACCGCGGTGCCGGCCGGGCTGGCGGGGTTCTTCTCTCGCCGCGCGGCGCGCACCGTGCTGCCGGCGGCCAGTGCGCTGATCGTCGCCAATGGTCTGCAGGGCGCCTATCTGCACCTGCGCGGCATCCGTCAGCGGCCCGGCGGGCTGACGAAATACAACCTGGAATCCGGGCCGCCGGCGTTCGCGCCGCTGCTCGCGTCACTGGTCGGCGGAATGGGACTGCTGGCCGCGCTGCTGCGCCGCGAAGACCTGCCCATGCCCGGGGACGGGGCAAGCTGATGCCGTTTGTCCCACCGCAGCGCCACGGTGTCACCCCCCAACACCGCGGCCGGTTCCGCGGATTCGACGTGCTGGCTCAGGCCGAGCAGTGGGATGAGGTGACCGCCGGTGTCGTGTTGGCCCGGTTGGCGCTGCCGAAAATGCTGTCGTTTTTCACCCCCGCCCAAGTGGCGGTGGCCGGCCCGCTGCTCGATCTGCTGCTGGCCCAGGACGGCGACCCCAAGGTGCCGGTGCTGGCGCTGATCGACGCCCGGCTGGCCATCGGCGAGACCGACGGATGGCACTACGACGACATGCCCGACGACGCCACAGCGTGGCGCGACACGCTGGCCGGGCTGGACAGCGACGCCCAAAACCGCTACGGCGCCGGCTACGCCGAGCTCACCGTGCCGCGGCAGGCCAGGCTGCTCCAAGACGTCCAGGACCTCGCCGAACGCGGCCAGCACTGGCGCGACTGGCCGGCCTCCCACGTGTGGAGTCTGTGGACCAGGTATGCCTGCACCGCGTTTTACTCCCATCCCTGGGCGTGGAACGAGGTCGGCTTCTCCGGGCCCGCCTACCCGCGCGGGTATCTCAACCCAGGGATCAACGCCCGGGAAGGCTTCGAGGTCCCCGACCGCCGCGATGTCGACCCGGTGCCGTTCGCGGCCCGCGTGGGGCGTGCCCGCCGCGCCGATGACGATCTGCCCGAACGGAACACCGATGCGTGACATGCGCGCGGTGCGGGCGCGCAACGCGTCTGCCTGGCTGCTGCCCAACAACGGGGCCCGCACCAACCACCGGCTGCGCGCCGACATGCGCCGCTACCGCCCCAACGACCCGGTCGACATGGTGATCGTCGGCGCCGGCGCCGGGGGCGCCACGCTGGGCCAGCGCCTGGCTCGCGCCGGCTGGAGCGTGGTACTGCTGGACGCGGGGCCGTTCTGGGATCCGGATGCCGACTGGGTCAGCGACGAACGCGGCTCCCACCACCTGTACTGGACCGAGCCCCGCCAAATCGGCGGCGCAGATCCGGTGCCGCTGGGATCCAACAATTCCGGCCGCGGTGTCGGTGGGTCGATGGTGCACTACGCCGGCTACACGCCGCGGTTCCACCCGTCCGACTTTCATACCCACAGCGCCGATGGGGTGGGCGCCGACTGGCCGATCGCCTACTCCGACCTGCGGCCCTACTACGAGCAGATCGAAGCCGAACTGCCCGTGGCAGGCCAGCGCTGGCCGTGGGGCGATCCCCACCGCTACCCGCACAGCGCCCACCCGGTCAGCGGCAACGGCCTGGTCGCCCTGCGCGGCGCCCGCGCCATGGGCGTCGACATGCGCGTCGGGCCGGTCGCCATCCCCAACGGCCGCTTCGGCAACCGGCCCCACTGCATCTACCGCGGATTCTGCCTTCAGGGCTGCAAAGTCAACGCGAAGGCCAGCCCGCTGATCACCCACATCCCCGACGCGCTGGCCCACGGGGCCGAAGTCCGCTCCGACTGCCACGTCAGCCGCATCCTCGTCGACGACGACACCGGGCGCGCCACGGGAGTCGAATATCTACACGCCGGCGCGCTGCACCGGCAATGCGCCGACGCCGTCGTCGTCGCCGGCTACTCGATCGAAACGCCGCGGCTGCTGCTGCTTTCAGCCAGCCGCCGCTACCCCGACGGGCTGGGCAACGACTACGACCGCGTCGGGCGTCACCTGATGGTCCAAGGCGCCCCGCAAGTCGCCGGACGGTTCGACGACGAGATCCGCATGTACAAGGCGCCGCCACCGGAAGTCAGCAGGGAACAGTTCTACGAAACCGACCCCACCAAACCCTACCGGCGCGGCTTTTCCATCCAGACCGTCAGTCCGCTGCCCATCACCTGGGCTGAACACGTTGGCGCACAAGGACACTGGGGTGAAACACTGCGCGAATACATGCGCGACTACATTCACTGGGCCACCCTGGGGGCCCTGTGCGAACTGCTGCCCCAACCCGACAACCGCGTCACCCTGGCCGACGAAACCGACCGCCACGGCCTGCGCGTCGCCCACTTCGCCTACACCCAATGCACGAACGACCAACGCCTCATCGCCGCCGCAAGCGATGTCATGTCTGATCTGCTGTGTGCCGCGGGCGCCCACGAGGTCATCACCATCGAGCGCTACGCCCACCTCGTCGGCGGCGCCCGCATGGCGAGACGCCCCCAGGACGGCGTCATCGACGCCGAGCACCGCGTCTTCGGCGTGGATCGGCTCTATGTCGTCGACGGCAGCGTGATGCCCACCCAGGGCGCGGCCAATCCTGCCCTGACCATCATGGCGCTGGCCGCGCGCGCCGCAGACCTGATGACCCGCCACGCCACCCAATCATGATGTTCACCAACGAGGTTGTCCCGCGATGAGTTCGCCGCGCATCGACCGTCTCGACGTCGACACCTACACCGTGCCTACCCCGCACCCCGAAGCCGACGGCACCCTGCAGTGGGACTCCACCACCACCGTCGTCGTCCATGCCCACGCCGGGGACGCGACCGGGCTGGGCTGGACCTTCAGCTCCCCCGCCGCCGCGGCGGTCGTCGCCCACGACCTGCGTAAGGTGGTGCTCGGTCGCAACCCCGCCGACATCACCGACGCCTTCGAAGCCATGCACCGCGCCTGCCGGAATTACGGCACCCACGGGCTGGTCACCCAGGCCCTCAGCGCGGTGGACGTCGCGCTGTGGGACCTGTACGCCCACCTGCGCGGCGTACCGCTGACCACGATGCTGGGGTGCTGCCGCACCGCGGTCCCCATCTACGGCTCCGGGGGCTTCACCAACCTCGACGACCACCAACTCGCCGAGCAGGTCGACCAATGGCGCGTCGCCGGATGCACCGCGATGAAGATCAAAATCGGTCAGGACTGGGGCAACGACATCGGCCGAGACCTCGCACGCGTCAACAAGTTACGCGAACTGGCAGGCGAAGGCATTGAACTCATGGTCGACGCCAACGGCGCCTACAGCAGCGCCCGGGCCCGACGCGTCGGCGCCGCCCTCGACCACCTCGGGGTCACCTGGTTCGAAGAGCCGGTCAGCAGCGACGACACCGACGGTCTGGCCGCCCTGCGCCACACCGTGCGCTGCGATGTCGCCGCCGGCGAATACATCTCGAACCGCTACGACGCCCGCCGGCTGGCTCCGGTGGTGGACTGCCTGCAGCTCGATGCCACCCGATGCGGCGGATACAGCGGCTGGATGGCCGCCGCCTCCATCGCCGCCGCGCACAACCTCGACGTGTCCGCGCACTGCGCGCCGGCACTGCACACCCCCGTCGCCGCTGCCATCCCACATCTTCGTCACATCGAATATTTCATCGACCACACCCGTCTGGAGGCGCAACTCTTCGACGGCATACCGCCACCGACCCAGGGCCACCTTCACCCCGACTTGTCGCGACCGGGTCACGGCATCACCGTGTCTCCGCGCGCCGAGCAATACCGCCACCGACCCGACTGACGAAAAGCGACCGCACCCATGACTGCTTACCAACCAGCCCCTGCCGACACCAAGCAGTACCGCAGCATCGAAGTCCTGCGCGGCGCATGGGGTGTCGCCCTGCTCGCCGTTCCCGACCGCATCCTCGGCGCCGTCCACGGTCTGCGAATCGACACCAGAAGCCGCACCGTCGCGCGCATCCTTGGCGCCCGCCACGTTACCCAGGCCGTCCTATCCGGATACCGGCCCAGCCCCGAAGTCCTCGCGATGGGCGTGTGGGTCGACACCGTGCACGCACTGACCGCTCTCGGCCTCGCCGCCGTCGACCGCAGACGCATCCGCGCCGGCCTCGTCGACACCGCCATCGCCGCGACATGGGCCGCGGCGGGCTACCAGGACCTGGACAGCGCCCGCGCTACACCGCCGCGACGCCAGCGCGTCCGCGACCAACTCGTCGTCATCGTCCTTGCTGGGCTGCCCGGAGGACGCTTCCTGCAACGAGAAATCGACCAGGCCCGACGACGCTGAAGCCAACCGCCGCGGCTGTTCCCAACGGGAGATTCGATGTCCCAATTTGCTGAAAGACTGTGCTGATCACCTTCGTCGGTCGTTCCTGTCACTGCACCTGGCCCGCTTGATGGGCGCAGCGGGGCACGAAGTGCTGATCTCGGATTCGGTGCCCTTTCCCATCACCAGATTCTCCTTGCCGGTCAAGAAAACTTTCCGAACGCCGCGGCCAAGGTATGAACCGGTCGAGTGGACCCAGGCCATTGCGCGCATCGCCCACGAGGAGGGCGTGGACCTGGTCGTGACTGTCCACGAGGGCACCGACATCCTGGCAAACACGATCAAGCGGTACCCTCACCTGTTCCCCGACGGCTGCAGTTGTTCTTCTCCGATTTCGATCTCGAGGCCCGGCTCGTGAACAAGTACGAGTGGATCGCGCAGGATTGGGCCACCGGCACGTACGTGTATAGGTCCGTCGCGGTGGCGGGTGCGGCCACCGAATCCACTACGACCACTCCGTTAATTTCACCGTAACCGGCTCGGCGGAGACGAGGGTCCATGTCGGCGACGGACCCGCGCCACACTCGACCTTTCACGTCACCGTGACGTGCGACAACGGCCTGTCCACCGGTCAGGACGTCACATATTGAGTGGCCTCCGACAACTAGGCCGCTGAACTGCTACTTCAGAAGTCCCAGTCCTCGTCCTCGGTGACGACCGCCTTGCCGATCACGTACGACGACCCGGAGCCGGAGAAAAAGTCGTGGTTTTCGTCGGCGTTGGGCGACAGCGCGGACAGGATCGCCGGGTTCACGTCGGTCTCGTCGCGCGGGAAGAGCGCCTCGTAGCCGAGATTCATCAGCGCCTTGTTTGCGTTGTAGCGCAAGAACTTTTTGACGTCTTCGGTCAGCCCGACCTCGTCGTAGAGGTCCTGGGTGTACTCGACCTCGTTGTCGTACAGGTCGAAGAGCAGCTCGTAGGTGTAGTCCTTGAGCTCGGTGCGCTTTTCCTCGTCGACCAATTGCAGGCCACGCTGGTACTTGTAGCCGATGTAGTAGCCGTGCACGGCTTCGTCGCGGATGATCAGCCGGATCATGTCGGCGGTGTTGGTCAGCTTGGCCCGGCTCGACCAGTACATGGGCAGGTAGAAGCCGGAGTAGAACAAAAAGCTTTCCAGCAGCGTGGAGGCCACCTTGCGCTTCAGCGGCTCGTCGCCGCGGTAGTACTTGAGCACGATCTCGGCCTTGCGCTGCAGGTTGGGGTTCTCCTCCGACCAGCGGAAGGCGTCGTCGATCTCGGCGGTCGAGCACAGCGTGGAGAAGATCTGGCTGTAGCTCTTGGCGTGCACCGACTCCATGAACGCGATGTTGGTGTAGACGGCTTCCTCGTGCGGGGTCAGCGCGTCGGGAATCAGGCTGACCGCGCCCACGGTCCCCTGGATGGTGTCCAGCATCGTCAGACCCGTGAACACCCGCATGGTCAGCTGCTTCTCGTTGGCGGTCAGCGTGCCCCAGGATGGGATGTCGTTGGACACCGGCACCTTCTCGGGCAGCCAGAAGTTGCCGGTGAGCCGGTCCCAGACTTCGGCGTCCTTCTCGTCTTGCAGCCGGTTCCAGTTGATGGCCGAGACACGGTCGATCAGCTTCATGTTTTCGGACACCAAAACCCCACTTCACACGGTCGAATTGGCTGCGGGAATGCCTGCTAAGCCTGGACCTCAAACACTACCCCTGGGGTCCGACAAGCCGTGGCAACACAAGAGGTTGTGTTTGCGTGTCGCGGAGTATTAGGCGTTCACCGGGTAATGGGACCGAAGGTTAAGGCGCACCAGGCGGTCGAGGAAGCGATCGGATAGCACGCGGGCCAACCGTACGAGGACCGCGGCGTCACGTCCGATCGTGTACCGGGTACGTGGACGAGGCGCGGTCGCGGCCCTCGCTATGACCTTGGCGGCGCTTTCGGCGGAAACACCGTCCTTCCCGAATGAACGGGCCTGCTCCGAGACGGCCGCCGCCAGGTCGCCGTAACGCTCAATTTGATCGGTGGTCAGGCTGGCCTTCAGCCGGTCGGCGTTGGCCATCCCACGTTCCAACATCTCGGTCTTGACCGCGCCGGGTTCGACGACGACGACCTTGATCCCGAGGCCACTGGCCTCACGGCGCAGGGAATCGCTGACGGCTTCGAGAGCGAACTTGGAACCCGCATACGCCCCATAGGTCGGCAGCGCGACCCTGCCGCCCACAGAACTGATGTTGACGACGGTGCCCGCACTGCGTCGCAGCGCGGGCAGCAGCGCCTGGGTCATCGCGATGTGACCGAACAGGTTGACCTCGAACACTCGGCGCCACTCGACCAGCGGCAGCGCTTCGACCGGCGCGTTGACCGCGATCCCCGCGTTGTTGATCAGCGCGCGCAGCGGCCGGCCCTGCGGGTCGTGGGCGACGCGGTCGGCGATGGAGGCCACGTCCGATTCGACGGTGATGTCGAGGATGCACGGCTCGATCCCTTCGGCCCGCATGGCATCGGCGTCGACGTCGCGGCGGACACCGGCCAGCACGTGAAACCCCCTGCGCGCCAGCTCTTTCGCGGTGGCCGCGCCCATGCCGGTGGAGGCGCCGGTGACGACGATCAGCTCGCGACGGTTCATCAAATGTCTCCGTTTCAGTTGACAATGTCATCTCAAACTAGGCCAGCTGAGTTGACGTTGTCAACCGAACCGCCGGCGGCCTATGCTGCGCCGGTGGTGACGCGATCAGAGACTGCGGCGGCGACCCGCCGGTCGTTGCTCGATGCCGCCGGCGCGCTGCTCGACACCGGCGGGCCGGATGCCGTCACGCTGCGCGAAGTGGGCGCCCGGGCCGGCGTGTCACGTTCGGCGCCCTATCGCCACTTCGCGAACAAGGAGACCCTGCTCACGGCAATCGCCACGAACGGGTTGAACCAACTGGGCGACACGCTGGAGCGCCTGGCCACCGAGGGCGATCCCCCCGAGCACGCCCTGCGCGCCGCGTTGCATTCGCTGCTCGCCATCGGCCGCGCCCGACCCCACCTGTACCGCCTCATGTTCACCACGCCCGCAGGCGATCCGACCGCAGCGGTGCGCGCGGCCGAGCGCACGCAAGATCTGTTCCTCGAACTCGTCGGCCGCATCGTCGGCGCGCAACGGGCGCGACACTACGGAGCGCTGCTGCTGACCACGGCCCACGGCGCAACCAGTTTCGAGTCGAGCGGCCATTTCGTCTGGGACAAGTGGCAGACCAACGCCGAGGGGATCATCGACACGATGATCGCGCTGCTACCGGCCGAGAATTAGCCGCTTTGCCGAGCGTGTACTGGTTGCGAAAATTCGGCGATTATTTCGCAACCAGTACACGTTGGGCGCGGGTCACATGCCGAAGTGCGTCCGGCGCACCGCGGCGACGGCCTCTTCGGGTCCGCTGAGTTCGACCTGCGCCGCGGACTGGCGCCCGAAAACGTAAAGCAGCAGTTCGCCCGGCGCGCCAGCGAGCCGGGCGACCGGCTCGCCCGCTCTAACCCTCACCCGCTCTTCGGTTCCGGCCCAATGCATCTCGAGCCCGCACGCGCGGAGCCGTCGGCTCAGGAATCGTCCGCCGCGGCGCACATTTCGCCACAGGGCGGCGTCCATCGCCGGCGCGAGCTGCCGCGGCTGCCTTCCGTTGGCCCTGCGAACGTCTTCGTGGTGGACGAAGAGCTCGTTCAGATTCGCCATGTCGCGGACCCATCCGACCCGGAAGAACCCGATCGGCGGACCGGACCGGATCCGCGCGACCAGCCAACCGAAGTCGTTGCCCCGGGCCAGTCCGGCCCGGCGCCGCTCGGCGAACCGCTGGAATGGACCCGGCAGCACGAGGCACGGGCCGGCAATGAGATCGCGTTCGCGCAACACCAGGTGAGCGGCCAGGTCGTGGGCCGTCCATCCGTCGATCAGGGTGGGAACGGAAGGGCCGAGTTCATCGAACAGATCACAGAGTTCGAGCCGCTCTTGGGTGTCCAACCGAACCTCGGTCATCGCGCATCAATCCAGTCCGGCGTCACGCAGCGTATGCGTCAGCCCGTCTTCCAGTGCGCGCAGCGCGATGTCGGTGAGGCGGCTGAGTTCGTCGACATCCTGCCCACCCTTGGCCATCCAGGCTTCCAGCGACGCGAACACGGCGGTTGCCAGGCTGTGCGCGGCGATGTCGGCGATCATGGCACCGTCGGCGGTGGGCGCGGAACGCTCGTGGATGAAGCGGCTGATCTCGTCGGCGACCTGATCGCGCATCCGGCCGATGTGCGTCGTGATGATGTCCTGGTCGAGATCACGCGACCGGATGGTGGCCGCTTCACGGACCATCGCGAAGTCAAAAGGGAAGGCGTCCACCGCCTTTCGGACCGACGCGGTGATGGGTTCGCCGTGCGGGCGCAGCGCCAGCGCGCGGGCGAACCACTCGAAGCCGATGTCGTAGTCAGCGAAGATGACCGCGTGCTTGGACGCGAAGTGCCGGTAGAAGGTGCGTTCGGTGACACCGACGTCGGAGGCGATGTCGGCGACGCTGGTTTGGTGCACGCCGTCGGCGACGAAGCGCTTCATCGCCGCGTGCAACAGCGCCTGCCGGGTGCGTTCGCTACGGGTCAGGGCTGGCATGCGGTCCTCCAAATGTCACTATTGACGCAAATATGTCAGCTATGACATTGTGCGGTCAAGCGAGCAGGAGGTCTCCCATGTCGGACTACGACGCGATCGTCATCGGAGCGGGCCACAACGGACTGGTCGCCGCCAATGTGCTGGCCAAGGGCGGCGCGAAAGTCCTTGTCCTGGAACGGGCGCACTTCCTCGGCGGGATGGCCGCGACCCGGGAACTGTTCGACGGGTACAAGCACAGCGTCGGCGCATGGGCGGTGCTGATCTGGCGTCAGGAGATGACCGACCGGCTGGAGCTGACCAAGTGGGGCTTCGAGTTGATGGATCAGTGGACGTCGACGTGCACGTTCGGGGCGCCGGAGGACACCCCGTTCGTGATGTACAACGACCTGGAGCGGATGGCCCGCCACCTGCTCGATGATCACGGAGCCGACACCGCAGCAGCCCTGGGCAGCCTCTTCGCCCATATCGGCCGGTTCGCACCGTATTTCGTCGATTCGGCGTTCGGTCCCCCGCTGGACATCATCGAGGTGATCGCCGCGCAGCCCACGCCGGAGGAGCGCCACGATTTCGCGCAGATGTGGTACGGCAGCACGATGGACACGGTCCGCCGATTCCTGGCGCCCGACCAGGCCCGCTGCATTCAGGGCTCACTGGCGGCGATGTCCATCGACGCCTTCGACGGCGGCCCGTGGACCCCGGGCTCGAACGTGTCGACGCTGTATCACTACCTGATCGGCGGCGGCAACGTCGAATACATCATGCCGCGCGGCG